>Ga0210393_10001287_pt1 | contig 21141 bp, 28 predicted proteins | sample IncBWC27OmetaG_FD_160068 | JGI IMG/M metagenome (GOLD analysis project Ga0210393, IMG submission 160068) | Forest soil microbial communities from Barre Woods Harvard Forest LTER site, Petersham, Massachusetts, United States - Inc-BW-C-27-O ... | reverse complement strand
TGATTATATGCTTGAGGTAGTCTTGAGATGTCGACAACACGAAGAACGTTCGTACGGATGGGCGAAATTTGCCAATCGGCTAATAATAATAAAAGTCCACGATTTCGGTCCATCGTGAGTTTATATACTCTATTTTCGATGAAACGATCTCCACTGCCCGGCCGCGGCTTCGAGCAAGAGTACGAAAGACTGGCCCTCGGGACTGTGTTCACCTGGCCCACTCGGCGTGGAGAACGACTCGGGATTGACCGTGTTTTGCAGCCATCCTTGGCTGTCGATGCTGCTCCGGACCAGTGTCAGCGCGTTAATCGCCGCAGGGATGTGCGTATTGTCCCCAGTGATATGCGCATAGCGGAACGTCGAGGCAGCCAGGAGTGCAGTCGAGGACGTGTCTGCGAATGAGCCTGGCTGGTCAAGGTAATTCAGGAGGGTGCCGCTTGCTTGCTGGACAGTGGCGTTAGTATTTCGAAAAGGGGGCGAGAGCAGCAGAACATCCCACCTGGTACTTCCACACGCCATCGAGCGTCTCCTTGACCCACTGCAAGAGATCGTTTTGCTGCGACTGCATCGAGTCGGCCGCGTCCGACATTTGGATAGTCGCCAGCACGCGAAGCGCACCAGCGGCCGCCCACCCGTTGCCCGTGCCCCAATGCGTAGGGTCCGACCAGCTACCGAGCGCAACGTGCCGCCAGAGCTCGACATCCGCGTCGAACAGCACGTCCCGGTATAGCTTCACCTGCTCGTACGCGGTCTGCAGTAGTGTGGCGCCACCGTCCCCGCCCAGCAGTGCGCCGTAGTATGCGATGAACGGCGGCGCCATGTAGATAAAGTCCGCCCAGAGCTGCACCTCACTGTCGCGATGTGAGATCGCCCCGTTTGAGGCTCTCGGCGCTACGTTCAGCAAGTAGTTCAATTGATTCTTTGCGGCAGTGTCATAGGCGCCGTTCTGGCCGGTGGGCAGCGTCCAGTTGCGTAGCAGGACGGCGACGCCAACGCCTGTGTGTGCGTGTGCGCGGAGGCGCATTCACATCAGCGACTGGGGGAGAAGAGAAACGAAAACGAAGCTCACTAGCGGGATCCCCGACGGCACCATCGCCACCGATGAGCGGGAGCTGACCGGATGGTATGTTATTGACGATCCTGCGTTTCGTCCGCCGACCAGTGGCATCGTCAGCACAAACGACCCTTCGCCGCCTCCCAGAGTGGGAAGAGTTGGATGGGAAAAAGGTAAACGTACGTCTCTGCGATGGAGAGCACATCCGCCGCCTCGTTCTGAATGAGGGCCGGCGGCGGATAGAGGGTATAACCAGCGAAAACCGAGCGCGTGTACCACTCGTACTCGGTCAGTGCCTCTGCGAGCGTGCCGATTTCCCAACTGTGCGTCGTTCGTCAGTGTCTGCCATTATGTGGGGAAGGAGTCCGCAAGGGGCGTAGACAGACCTGTGAGTAGAGATACTTATCGCATTTTGTCGGACGAGATTCAGTATGTTACTGTCCAATGACGGAGGAAACGAGTCCTGCCGTGAGTCTATAGGGGAACAGATCGCCAGGAGCAGAAAGGACAGCAGAAGTGCAAAAATGTGCGAAGAGGAGAACATTTTCGTGTAGGCCAGGGGCTAAAGATTAGAGGGAGGATGGTAGACCAGGACCAGCTTTACACATTCAATATTCAATAGTTGCCCGGGCAGATAAGTAAGACGGCCATAGGGGACAGGGGACATGCATTTCGGAGCGCGGAATTGGGCTCGCCTGAGGGGCCTGCGGGCGGAGCGCATATATGAACCGAAATTTTCATCTTGATTTCCTTCGGATAGAAGACGCAATCAAAACAGGGCAGCGGCAACGACCCGCAATCCCTTCCCGCTCTGAGCTCTCCGGTGCTTCGATTGACTTTGGTGTGAACTTGCAAGGCGCGCACCCCTCGCTGGGCCCGGTACTACGATAGAAGGGCGAAAATCTAGGAACCTAGCCTACGAGTTTTTGTGACATGGATCATAGTTGACCGACATAATATATGGGGTTGTTACCGTGGTCAAGGAGCGTCGACCGTCGGACTCGTATACTAATAGGGGCTGATCATAAAGTAACATCGTTGAGGGGCTGACTGACGGACGCCCTCTTCAGCCACTGCCGTCATGTCAAGCAAGATTTGGTATCTCCTCGTCGATCGCGACAATCCTAATAATGTCACTCAGGTCCATGTATCTGCACACACCGATGTCGAGGACTTCACAAAGAAAGTAAAAGCCAACCACCCAAACTCCCTTGCCGACGTCCAACCTCAATTCCTCGAGGTGTGGAAATGGAACCATCCGCATTTGTCTGCAATGACACAATACGAGGAAATAGCCGAGATAATCGGTAGCATGGAATTCTCTGAGGACAATGATGATCTCGAGTGCCTTGCCGCAGGGCAGAAGGTGATGGAGCTCGACCTCCCAGATTACGCCATACTACTCGTAACGGTATCACCGCTGTGGAAAGCGAAACCCGATCCTGCGAATGACAGGTATGGTGAGTATTTCAAATGTCTTCTTCAGTTGCCCCAACTCAGTCTGGCTGACGAACACGTCCCGAACATGCAGAATACCGAGATGGGCTCAACACTGACCTTTCCAAAGAATACGAAGACATTTTCATCCACCTGGACGAGTGGGAGGGCGTCGAGGAGGATGACCTCAGCCTAAATTCTATACGAGATCCGATATCCGTCCCAGACTTTGCCGCAGAGTTTGAACGAAAGCTGGATAGCAAGCCAGTTCTGGCTGCTGATGTGCGCCAGTTCCTCGGCCTGCGTTTCGATGTGCGCTATTCCTTTGATTTGTCCATCTTATTTCCGATTCTCATGGCCAGCGCAGGCGAGTACCGTCCTCGAATATATCATACCTGATCCATTATCTCGGGCCGCATATTTTGAACCTGGAGAGGACATGACCGCTGAGGATGAACCCTACAAGGAAAACAATCGGCGATGGAATGAAGCCGGGCTAGACGAAGTAATGCATATCGGTGAAATTGCCTCCCAGAAATGGGACAAGTTTTTGCGGGGATATGACCCAACTAAAGAGGTGGCGAACACGATATTCTTCCACCCGTTCATCCTTCAGATTCCAAAGGATGGAATGATAACCGCTGAACTGTGCGTACTCACCGGCATGCCTTTGATTGCGATTTAGTATTGTCTCTGCAGGGGCGACTATTCGTGGCAATTCAATCTTGTCATGAGATGTATAGGTGATAAACATAACGAACAACTTCTCAAGTACACACCTTGTAGTCACTTACTTGTCACAAAGTCGACTCTCCCGCGGCTGCTCGTACACGTCAGCCCTACGGGGAGGGGAGATTTTTGGCCTGTGGAACTCATCGAGATGCTTTTGGCAGGGGCCGCTGTCGTTCGTTTCGCAAACGGATTCTTGGAATCGTTTCAGGCGAAGGACTTCGTCCTCGTTGCGATCATGGTTTGGGACAATGACCAGGCGACTCGGTATACTCTGTTTCAACAGGAGAATCGTAAAGCGGTGTGTTGTGTTTGTGCATAAGTAAGCTCGTGGGCTGAACCATCGTAGGTTTATTACACACAAAAGGAATTTCGGTTCGACACCTCGGTCGGACGCGTCGAGTTTGCACGTCAGCTGTATAACCTTCTTCGTGCCTTGGGAGAGGACAAGGAAGAGGAAGACAAAAATACGTGGATGAAGATCAACCAGCTCAGGAGCAAGATTTGGGAACATGACGAGATATTCTACATGAAGCCATTTGAACCCGGGAAGACCAGAGAGAACCCTGCTCACACAGTTGCAAGTTTTGGCAGTGCAGATGCAGCAGACTGCGAAGACCTCGAATCACATGGATATCAGGTGAAATTGCAAGTCACCATAGTAGATAATAAAGGTGGCACAATGGAGCCGCTCTTCCGGGTCTGGCAACCGTTTTGTACGCATTATATGCCTTGTTGACGCTGCAGCTCTAGATGCCGTCTCACATTCTCACCGTGTATCGACGATCGGACCCCAGCAAGGAATTCATTGCGAAGAAAGTGAACGAGCAATCGAACGAGCTTACGATTTTAAAACTCCTCAATACCATTCAGCCCAAATCTAAGCACGTTGTCTCGTTGCTCGATTCGTTCCATGGGCAGTCTGGGACATGGGCCATTCTACCCCGACTGAGCACCGTCGCGGATTATGCCGCGTTCTCTCCTAATCAAATGTCAGCTCACATCACCGAAGTCTGCTGGGGCCTCATCAAGGGCCTCGCACATCTCCACAAGCACTGTATCGCCCACAGGGATATCAATGTCGACAATCTTCTCTTCCGCAGGGAGGACCCCTGCTTGATAATCATCGATTTCGACGTCGCCATCCAAGTCAAGGACGAGGACGAGGAAGTTGATGGCCAGCGCGGGAAGAAGGGCTGGATGGCGCCCGAGGTCGAGGCAAAGTCATCGGTGTACAGTCCGATCAGGGCTGACCGATGGTCATGCGGGCGTGTTCTTCTGAGTCTTCTTGACCACTTCCGGAAACGAGACGACAACCTGCGGGCGATTGGGAGGAAGTTGATGGCGCGTAATCCCAGGCAGCGTCCGTCGTTGCTTGAATGGCGCAGTTGGGTTGCCTCGCCGTTCTTGAACATGGCGGACGTAGGGAAAGGTGGCAAGGGAAAGGCCTCGCGACCTCGCGAAGACACAATGGCCCGGGAAGACGATGGAGAAGACACGAAGCCCTCGGGGGCGAAGAAGCAGAGACTGATGTAAGACGAGAATGTGGGACAGGGAGAGTTCGCAGCACAGGCGTCTTGATAAATCGCTCCGGTATATTGATATATTCGTATCACTTGTTCTAATGGAGGTGTATTAAAATACAATAGCGGTATACATAGTTACATGCGACAAGGGTGCAGTTTTGCCCTTCCGTTTTATTGTACTTCCTCCAACCATTCCCTATTTTGATTCCAGAAATCTGTTGCAGGTCTGTTGCTACTGTGCTGCTAGATGACGACGAGCTGGTGCTTGGGCTGCTGCACGACTTTCATCGACAGACTCACTTGTTTTCTTCGTCTTCAATGGCACACGCACTGCACGCACAAATATCGCGTGGTCACTGTATAGCTCCAAATCCTCGTACGCTGTCTGCAGCAGCATGGTGCCGTCTGACCCGCCCCCCAGCGGGCCGTAGAAAATCGGCCCAGAGCTTCAGGTCACAGTCGCGCTGTGTGATGGTCATGTGGCTCTTGCAGTGCCACCTGGCACAACAGGTAGTCCAATTGGTCCTCCGCGGCGGTGGCGTAGGCTGAGGGATACCCTCGCCGTCGGGCAGCGTGTAATCGCATAGCGGGACAAAGATGCCAATGCGTGTGCGTGTGCGCACTGGCAGAGGCGCATTCGTCGGCGGCTGGAGCCCGGAACTGTCCGAGTCAGTACAAACTGTTCGCACGCAGTGAACGTGAGCGCGCGGATCAGCCTCGTCCACAAAATCCAGGGCACAGTTGCCACCGGCCACGCCGGGGCATTATTATTATTTGATATTTCTGGCTTCTTTGATAACATTAACCCACTACGTGCCACCGAGATCTTATGGAATAAGGGCTTTCCCCCCTCTGTATGCACTTGGACCCTCTCCTTCCTGACGGGAAGGAAAGCGGCCATCCGAATGGGACACTACGTCTCGGAACCATTCCCCATTCTAAACGGGACCCTGCAAGGGTCCCCACTATCCCCTATCCTCTCTGCCCTCTATGTAGAAAGGAATGAAAACCCGAAATAGATTCTATCGATGGAAAGCAATGATATTCGATGTTCGACATGTGGCACGCACGGTGTCTAGCAGACATGGGGAATTTCCCACGCTTGGTACATGACTAAGCTAATCTACTACTAGTAAGTGACTGTATGCAAAAGTGAATGTACTGTGCTGTAACACAAGCACAGAGCTACCAAAGGAATGTGTGATATAGGGGCACTAAACTAAGGTCCTAATGAGTGTAATGAGTCTGTCAGATATGCAGGACTATAGCTAAAGGATAATCAACAAGATAGTCAAAGGGAACAAAACAAACATGAATGCGCACGAATGCGCTGCATTCGACACTCCCCCTCATTTCGCACACAGTCAGGGGACTGAGGCGAAATGCTTCTTCCATGCAATGAGGGAGAACTTTTGCTTTTTTTTTATTCAAGGGGCTCGGCTTGGGATTCGACTGGCGTGCGAGGTGTTGGAGTCGCACGTGTTGCGCATGTGACGGGGCGTGACATGTTCATGTCGACGCAGGTGGCCGTGTTGCCACCTTGTTCTCCTTCTCTGCCAGCTGTGCGCCCTCTCGATGGGCCTCAAGGTGAAGATGGCTGGCGGCTTAAAAGCAGTGCCATGGTGACATGTGCAGGCCCGAGGTAAGTGGCCTGGTCTTTGAGGTGGTCCTTGTACTGACTTGGTTTGAATGCGACCAGGCTCTTTTTTGTGGTAGCCAAAGTGGCCCGCGTTGTTGCCCTCATTATTGGCCTCAAAAGGCCTCGTTCCTCCAGGCTCCCCCTCAATGTCCCAAGGGGGGTCTTCTTCAGCAAACCCAGGGGTCAGGTCTCTTAGAACGGACGGCGTGCACTCCTGCACAGCCAACACGCCCACTCGTGGCATATTTCGCAGTGCCCACTGCAGCCCGCATTTGCCCTCGGACGGGCTCTCTCGCGGCGCCCAATGTGGCCCACATTGGCCCTCAGACAGGCCCTCTCGTGGCAGCCAGTCGTGCCTGTGCACGCACATTGTGGGGGCCTTTTGCGATGGCGGCAGCGGCGGTGGCGGTGGCAGCAGCTGGAGCTCACTCCAGTCCGTGTTCCTTACCCTAGGCTCCAACGCCTCGGGCCTTGCAGTGGTGGATTCCACAGCCCCACCTGTGGGTTCGACGCTGGTGGAGCCCTCGGTGGGGGCCAGTGCGCCATCTGCATTTGCGTCCAATGACGCTCTGCCTGGGTCGTATGCGTCAATGACCTCGCATTCGATTGGCTCCGTGCCTGTTATGATTTTTCACTATTTCTCCTTTCTTTTTCCATCACATGACCGTGGGAACCCTGACTCATACTTACCTTCCTTATATGGGCGGGTAGAGTTACATAACATTGTCTATTCCCCCACTTCCGCTTCTCTACCCACCTACTTATAGGCAAATGTTCCCACGCTCCATTTCTCCTAACTCGACTTGTACTAGTACTTTGATAGTGTTTCATGAGCACGTCTTTACCCTTTCTGGGCTAGCCCCATTAGGATTCGTAACTCGATATGATACAGACTCAGCTTCCGACCCCGCTCGCTACTATATATAAACCCTTGAGAGACACATGTGTCTCTCAAGCCTGACTTGACTCCCCAATCCAAGCAGTAGCTTTCCCCAGTTACATTCCCTAGTGTGAAGCCTTGCACTGCTAGTAGGAACTCCCCCCTGGCTATCTCGTCTCTTGTCCATGCCTTTAAAGTACTCGTGCTCACTATTGCACTCGTACTTGTAAGGATAGCGACCCTGTCCTACGCCCCATTCCTCTCGTCCATTTAAGCACCCTAAAGCGACCACGCTCGGGTGTGGGCTTGACCTAGTGTCGCCCAACGTTGCGTAGCAGGCCCCTGTCCTCTACACCTTTCCATTGTTACCTTGAACCCACATCAGGTTATCTAGCGCCCTGCTTGGAGCGTTACAGCGCCCACCTTCTCGGCCGCGTAAACAGGCCTGGAGAATACTCCCCCTGGTTCCTCTAGGGGAGGTTCTTTCCACTCGGGCGGCTTCAAGACTTCAAGACAAGGGGCGGCGCGTGGTACAAGGGTGGCACCTTTGCCGGGTGCAGTGTCGCGTGCGGCGGTTTCAAGCGATGGCAGAACGAAGGGTGAAAATGAAAGGGAATGAGGGGCACAAGGGGCGACATATTGCTCGCTCCCTACAACAGGTAAATTAGTGTTTTGCTCCCCCTCGAGCAATACTGACGCTCTTGTATAGGTGTCCGAATCGATGGCAGCGGCGCCCGGGCCAGGCAAAAGGTCAGTGCGCGCGCATGCGCTCTCATCGAAGACAGGCCTCCTAGCCTTCAATGTGGCAATATCTGGCTCCCCCTCAACAGGGGCTTCGAAGTACAGGTCGAGGAGATGGAGAGGGTACCCGTGTACCTCTCCGGAGGGGTCATGTCCCTCAAGTGCCCACGCCGACACTTGGCTCTCATGCCATGTCGTGCACTGTGGTGCTCCATCCAGAAGCAACTCCTCTGGTCCTTCCGCATTGACGGGGGCTATGATTAGCTCTGGTGGTGGCCCATCAGGAGGTCCTGTGGCCTTCTGAGGCAGGGGGAAAATGGCCTCTTCGCAAGATATGATCGCGGCACCCTCAAGTCCCTCCTCGATTTCGGCCGTTTCCTCGCACAGCCACTCACCCGGCCCATCCCAGGTGAAGCACTGTTCCAAGTCCTGGGGGCCAAACCATATTTCATCCGGATCACCCAAAATTGGGTCCGGGTCTGCTCTGAAAGTGAGCACGGGGGCCACCTCCTCTTCCACAGCAGTCCAGAAGCCATCGCCCTCAAAGCTGTGTTCAGCCACTGTGTTGGCTGAACTGGCGGGCTTGTTCTCGGACTCGGTGGGGGGGGTGCTGCTGGATTGCTGGGTGTTGGACGCTCTAGCAGCGTCTTTCTCCTCGGGCTTGTGGCATTCGCGTGCCCAGTGGCCAGGCTTGCCACAGCTGTGGCAGTGGCCTTGGCAGTGCCTTCTGCGACTTCCCTTGGACCCCGTAGCTGCGAGGGCTTTATCGGTAAGTCCTTCCTTTTTCTTCTCCCCCTACCCTCACTGACTACACGTGTGCCGATTTTTCAGGCGCTCTGACTCCTCAATAACGCTGCTGATGAGGGTGTCAGTGTCAAGCATGAAGCCACTGTGGCGTGCCGAGACTAGGAGCTGTGCCGCGAATTTGGCCAGTTCATCAGGAAGACTTTTGAGGATGGTGCGTTGATATTCCCTTTGTGTGATCCGGATGCCCGTGGCTGATAATTCTTCACGCTTGTAGCGCAGGCCTGTCAAGAAGGTTTGGACATCAATCCCCTTGGTGCACCTCATATTGAAGAAGGCCTCCTCCAAGTCGTTTTGCGCGTAAACGCTTTGCATGGTGAACTCAAAGACAAGGCGGTCCCACTGTGCCTTCGCGGTGGTAAGGGACTGCAGCCAGATTGTGATGGAATCGGGGAGGCGCTGGGACAGCAAGTACCATGCGGCGAGGTCTTCAAACTCCCAGTCCTCAATGGCCTTTCGCTCGTCATCTGGGACCTTGGCTGGGTTCTTGGGAGAGGGGCAGGGGATGGTGCCCTCAAAATAGGGCCACCTCCGGGCCACAAGCATTGCTTCACGAAAGCGGATGACAAAAATGGCCCAATTGGAGCCATCTGCCTCAAGGCACGGGATGTTGGAGGGAAGTTGGTGGATGGAAGGGATGGTCATTATCAAAGGAAAGTTGCAGCAGTGTTGTAGAATTAGATTTGGGCAGGGCCCATAACCTGTAGAAAGGAATGAAAACCCGAAATAGATTCTATCGATGGAAAGCAATAATATTTGATGTTCGACATGTGGCACGCGCAGTGTCTAGCAGACATGGGGAATTTCCCATGCTTGGTACATGACTAAGCTAATCTACTACTAGTAAGTGACTGTACGCAAAAGTGAATGTACTGTGCTATAACACAAGCACAGAGCTACCAAAGGAATGTGTGATATAGGGGCACTAAACTAAGGTCCTAATGAGTGTAATAAGTCTGTCAGATATGCAGGACTATAGCTAAAGGATAATCAACAAGATAGTCAAAGGGAACAAAACAAACATGAATGCGCGCGAATGCGCTGTGTTCAACACTCTACACCTCATCCCTTTTAGATACCGCAAAATCGTGGCAACACTCCGACCTCTCTCTATACATCGATGACAGCGCCATCTACACTGCCTCTGCCACCCTCAAAGCTGCCACCAAGTCAGCATGGACCAAGTATGAAGCCATCCTCACCTGGCTCTATGAAAATGGCCTTCAAACCGATGCTGCAAAAACCAAACTAATGACCTTCACCTGCAAACGTGCAAACCCCAAGTTTGTCAGCCCACCCATCCATGGCGCATGATACACCCTTCCGACTGGTGACACCTACCATGTCTCGACCATCAAATCCCTTTGATACCTAGGCATCTACCTTGATCACTGACTCGACTGGAACCACCACGTCACCATCATGGCAAACCGCGCAAGATCAACCATCCGAGGCGTCTCCCTCCTTGGCAACTCAGTCTGCAGCCTTGACTTCCTCAACTGGAGAAAGGTCTACAACGCCCTGATTATCCCCACACTCACCTATGGCGCTCAGGTGTGGTACACCGGTAAGAGGCAAAATGGCCTCGTCCAACACCTACAAGTCACCCAAAATGAGGGCCTATGTAAGATGATGGGCATCTTTGAAACGACACCTGTCAAACCCCTTCACAACCTAACCGGCGTTCCTCCTATCTCATATATGCTGTTGAAACTAATGCACTCTTACTCCAACCAATTACAGGGCTTGCCTGTGAAGGCCAAAGTCCGGACCATACTGTCCGAAGATCAGTGCCATTATTGGCCTGATTACCTAACCCCCGCCACCAATCTATGTAACACTTTCCACGCCCTGTCCATATACCCCCCACGGGTTGAGGGCCAGACGAGTCATGACTGCTGGAACACCCCCCGTCTGATCTATCTCAACCCTACCCCACACTATCTAATACCCAAACATCGCAGAGACCTCTTACACCCCGAACCCAATACCTTACATATATTCGTAGCCTCAGCCCCCAATGACCCACACGTTGCAATCTACCTTAGCTCCCCCATCACCCACAGCACCATGAGAGGCCTCACACAAACACAGGCCCTATGCTGAGCAGTCAAAGAGGCCCTTGCTGCCACTTTACCTCACCACAACCATGACGTAATTCTCTGGATCTGTCACAAATCCATGATATACAAACTAACCACCCTCTCCCCACACAGCGATGCCCCAACCAGTCTAGACGCGTGCTGTTTACTATACACTTACCTTACGGCTCACCCTTCTGCTTTCATAGAAATATGCTCCTGTGAAAGAGCGTGGCTTGGGTCCAGACACAGGGTGGAGATTAGGAGAATCGCAACCACAGAGAAACCCCTAGAGATCACCGAAGTGGAAATGGAACCCAAAGTGGCAATGTGGGCCCGCATCCAATGGGATTACACCCCATCCACCCACCCATCCCACATCGCCTGCGCACCCCCAGACAGTAACAAACCCCCACCCACCATCCGGGCAGCCATCACCCACTGAAACCATCCCGTTACTTCCACTATCTTCTGCTTCGCCATCGCTCACTGCTTTGATGCCGACTACTCCGACCGCTTTTGACATGGGGCCAATGATGCCACGGAATGCCTGTGTAACCTCACCCAACCCCTACCCACCCATGGGCTACCACGCCGCCACACGTGTCACCACATTATATTCCATTGCCCCCTTATGATGCAAGCACGCACACACCATCTACAAGGGTTCACCTCCCTAACTGCGATCTTCTGAACCAAAGAAGCTATGGCAGCCCTCTGCTGCTTCCTCGAGGAAACCAACTCCGCCCCCTCCCGGGCCTCTGACCAGGCCGCAACCCCCTATGAGCCAGTAGATAGACCACGATTCCCAGGGTCACACCGTGTCACGGTACCCAACTACTTTACTCCCTAGCCGCGGAAGCCAGATATGGCCCCGTGACGTAACTCCCCATACTATACATTGACTCGCAATGGCACGCCAGTAGCAGTACATGACCCCTATCTATTATGTATATATTGCTGGGGCTCCTTGAGTCCGAACCACCACCATGGCAGGTTTTCCCACGGCAAAGCCAGGGCGAGGATGGGTCAATGGACCCTCAACCACCGTCGACCCCCTTCATATTGTACTGCATAAGCCCATTAGATGCATGAGAATGCCCCCACCTAGGCTTGAGCAGCGTAAATGCAACCATGACAGATGTACCACCCTGAAACCGCCAGATCCACACTTATGCTAAAACATAATCCCTCGAATGAAAGCAACTGCAATATGAGCACTACCAACCAACGACACCATGCAACGCAACAGTAAATAGGCAAGCCGCACAAGAAATACACTGCTGATCGCCTAGCACACACCCCCCTCAAACCGCACACCCACTACGCACTAGAAGTCGAGCCCCGGAATGTAGTGCACACTGAAAGCCACCAACTGAACAGACCCTAACCTCAGACGAAACAACATTCAAACAACCACCAACCGCCACCACCCAAAACACACACACAAGCCACAGGAATGGCCCCAAACTGCAATGCGCTGATCGCTCCAAACCTCGTGAGCCAGAAACCTCAGACAACGCAGATACGTTAACCGCTAATACCAAGTAAGGAAGAAACCTCGCCACATCATATGACACCAGCCACCCAACAAATCAGCCTTAACCTGAGCCAAATCAGTGCCCAAACGAGTGCCCTACCGAAAAGGAAATGCATGAAGCCACAGGACCGACATCCCACCTCAGCTTGCTGACCGCCCAACCCTCGTACCTCAGATGACAAGGATGCACAACTACCAAACCCCAGGAAAGGAGTCTACAGCTGGAACAATAGAGAGAACTCCGAATGCCACCCAGCCAACACGATAAAAGGTGCGAAACCAAACCGACTCGCCACTCACCAAAAACATTCCCCCCATGTCTGCTAACACCGCTTCCAAAGACACCCCCCAGAAAACCTCCACAGTGGCCTGTGTCGCTATCCAAAGTGGCCCAGCTGCTGCATCTGCTGAGGCGAGGAAAAACAAGAAGAAAAAACCAATAAGTACAAACCACATCACCACCCCAAAAGCGACACTAACCCTCCCTCAGAACCTCTCGCCGGAAACGAAATGGATAACATGATAATCACTCCCCCCTCAATTGAGTGCGGTATCACATCAATCCCAGTCCTGGCAATGGCAGTGCTCCCAGGGATGAATGCTGACATCCAACCTATTGTACCATACACTCCGTCTGAAGCCAGCCCCACGTTCCCCACCCCAATGCCACCCTTCCTGGAGGATGTCACTCCCTCTCCCCCTGCCTCCCCTACCCCATATTGCAACACAACAGGGAACGAGTCAACCTCCCAGGACAACCAGGACATCGTAATGACTGAAAACAGACTAGCCCCTCGCCGCAACCCACTGAAAGGTCTCTCCATGCGACCTGCCATCTTGGCCAGCCAACCCTGCCCCCTCATGCCCTCAAGGTCAGAAGGTAGCATCCCCAGTGTAGAATGCACGACAACCGTCTTGCCCCTTGTTGCCCACCTAGAAGCCGCAGCCCAGCAAGCCAACCCCCTCGCCTCAAAGTGTGGGTCTGCACACAACCCCCTTGACAAATATACAAATGCGGAAATGCTAACCATACATGATGCCTCCCCCACTGCTGTTCTTGACTGTGTTGATCTCGCACTCATCTCTAAATGGGAACAATGCCCTGGTGAGAAGCTACTTGCCCTACCCTTTGTGTCACTGCCTAGGTACGCGGGAGAACTGCCTCAGTTGGGCGACCATTGTGATTGCGCACCCGAGTGGCGCTGCGACCCACACGATGCCTGCTTCATCCATGACTCGTGCTTCTGTGACGGCTCCGGTAGCTGGCCCCCTGTAAAACCTGTACGTTCCTATTGGTATCGCTTCTCTCGTGACTGGAAAGCAGCTATGGAGTCCCCCTCTCGTCTCCCTTCATTCCCCTAATCCCTGCGCTTTGGGTCAGCAGGTGATCGCCTATTGTTCGGCCTCGTTATTGTTGTACGTACCCAGCTCATCATTGAGCAACGGCTATTGTTCGTACTCGCTATTGTCCTCACCTCCTATTGTTCCCCTACCTATTGTCCTGAGCTCTCTGAAGCGCGGACTATTGTCTCTATTGTCTTGCTCATACTATACTGCCTAGCGCGTACGGTAGTATAAGTACTCTCTGTATTTCTGTAGGGACTCTCTAAGTAGAGTCTCCTGTTAATCCACACGGGTTATACTCTCACTCCTAAGGGCCTTCAAGCGTGATCACTTAAAGGCGAATACCTCTAGGAGTCCCCTCCTTTCCCCCTTACTCTCCTGCTCATCTCAACGCAACTCTACTTGTGCATCAAGTAGCTCTTGAGTCTCAGCATTACGGGTTGCCGTCTTTGGTGGTAACACTTTGACACTATTGACTATGATGTTGAAACGCATGCTACCACCGGTCAACGGATACTCGCAGCTGTGGTCAAGATCACCCAATCTAAGGAGGTGGGCGTCGCCATCCCAAAGCCCAGTGAGAACACCATTAGAACCTGCACCACCCCCTGGACCTTCTTGATACACACCCTCACCGTTCCCCAGAAGCTGACTCTCCTCAGTCGTTATGTCTGGTCCTCTCAAGCGATATCTTTCTGTGTCCTCCCCCTCAGCCCACCCTGCCCAAACTTCCTCTTTGGCATCTGAAACTTCACCACTATGAATGAAGACGAAGTCTACAAAGTTGTATACAAGGTCTGGCACGACGACGACTCAGAGAAATTCATTACCTCAATCACCAACTCGGTCCCTGGTGCTGACCACTCCACCACCAAAACAAACCTCTGCATCTTTGTAGCCTCGATGTATGTGGACTGCCTCAACATCAAAGGCACCGGGAACACCCTCACCCCCCAGTTCAACATCTATACAAATGGGTCAGTAATCCACAACGACCAAACCTGGGCCCACATCTGCGCCTTTTTCGCTGGAAGGTCATACGAAGACCAACTACTTGGCCAAGCCACTACCGTTGTGTCCCCATTCAACTGCGGCCTTTGCCATGGTATTGACCACCCGCGCAGACTCTGTCCGTTCCCAGAAATAGAGGGATGGAATGGACCACAAAGGCGCACTGCCAGCAACAGGGCGGGAAAGGCAAGAGGATGCCCTGTCAGGGACTAAAATAGTAATAAGCATACATGAGCCCCCTCTCTGACAGAATAAGGCAACGTAGCCACAGATGTGAAATAAGAATGAGCCTTCCCCCTTTTTGTCTGTACAATGAGTCTGCGAAAATATATAAACCCATGCCTCTGAACCCAGCCAAACCGTAAACGCAATGCCTTTCCTGCTGTCGCAACTCACTACTTTATAAAGGTAGCGAGGATGACGAGGGGCTTGAGTTGGAGGTAACTGGCTGGGTGTTGAACAAGAGGTAGAGCACTAAGGCGACGATGAGGACAATGGTAAGAGTGATGAGCTCAATGGTAGCTGTGAGGCTAAGACTTGGGGGGTAGACAAGAGAACAGTCTGAGGACTGTTTGCTGAATTCAAGAGGCCTTATATACTAAATACAGGTGGTCCGTGCGCCCTCTTTAGGGCCAGTAATACTACAGAAGATGGGTGCAATGATACCATATATGGGAGTATGAGTCAGGTCGAGTCATAATGAGTCATAGACGATAGCGGAGCCGAGACTGTGCAATTACTGCACAATGAGTCATAGTTCTTGTGGCCAATAGCAATTGGCCCTCATTACCGGTATTATCCTATCACCGGTGTCATGTGTCTTTGTTGATTGCGGACCGTTCCCACGGTCTGCCACTTGTTGATCAACAGACTTCTTGCCCATCCAAAGCGTGTCGAGTCTCGTGATTTATCACGTGATAGAACATGTGATGAGTCAGGTGACTTGTTACTGGTTTGATCACGTGAGACCAGGTCACCTGATGGTTTAGCACGTGCCCCTTGTTTCTCAGGATCATGTGCTGGTCTTGTCACGGGGTTTACTTGTGGGACTTTCGACTTAGAACTTGTAACACTTGATGTCGCGGACTGCGTCCACAACACCTGCCTCCTTGCAGAGACGTGCAAAGACTGCTGGTCGGTCAAACGCACTTGAGCCAGCGCCGCACAAATCAACACATGCATGCACCCACCATAGCATCTGAAAGAACTGAACAGCCAACATGTGCCACCCCGCACAGCCCCATACCAGGGCCCCACTCCTCCAAAAGTGCACAGGCACATAGGAAACCATGTCTGCGAGCTAACATAAACATCGCGACTTTGAACATGAACGGACTTACACAGGATGGGGAGACAACCCCCAACGGGAAATGGAAATGGCTCAACCACACCCTGAATCAGAATAAGATAGCAATCCTCGTGCTCCAAGAAACTCACCTAGACCAAGCCACAGTGGACCGCCTCCAGAAAACCTATGGCCAGAAAATGGAAATTGTGTTCTCAGCAGACCCAGACTCCCCACGAGCCAGAGCCAGAGTAGCCTCCATAATTAACAAAGCATTGATCACCCCGAGGGAAGTAACAGCACATGAGATACTACCAGGACGTGCCCTCCTAATCAAAGTAAAATGGTTAGAGTCAGAAGAGACCAAGCTACTAAACATTTACATGCTGAACAACAAACCATCCCACTCTGAATTTTGGAAGCACATTGAGGAAACACATGTCCAGAAAAGACTCCCGCACCCAGACTTCATGCTGGGCAACTTTAATGTCACAGAAGATGAAATCAACAGAGCCCCAGCCAAGCTAGACAACCAATCAGCAACTGAGGCAATAAGAGAAATACGACTCACCTGGGAGATCTAGGATGAATGGAGACACAATCACCCAAACGAGCGTGCCTTCACCTTCAGGACAAGGGCCAACAGCCGAGATGTCAAATCCCGCCTAGACCGCATATACATTGCGAAGCAGATCGCACCCCTAACCTATGATTGGAAAATGAAACCCTCACCAGTCCCAACAGACCACTGGATGGTGACAGTCAAGTACGCACCTAAGGATGCCCCCAGCCTAGGCAAAGGAAGATGGACGTGGCCCCTCTACTCCTTAAAGGACGAACGACTCATAAAACTCATAATAAACAGAGGCATTGAGCTCCAGAGCGACCTAGATGACTGGACCTCGCTCCTGACTGATTGGGATATTCTGAACCCCCAGTGCCTATGGAAAGCATTCAAGGATGACATAAGGAAAATAGCGAAGAAACATATACGGGAATCATACCACAGAATCACCACTTGCATTAACAACCTTGAGAAGAACCGAAAAACACTGACTGAAAGCCCTGACCTAGATAACAATAATGCAATACGCTGGAATGAAGCTATCCTAGCGAATGAAATAACCCACCTGGAGAACCTACAGGCCAGACAGAAGTGCGATACCCTGAAAGCCCAACTAATCAACCATGGTGAGAAACTGGGCGGAATATGGTCAGCCATGAGTAAAGAGAACAGACCACGTGACCTCATCCGATGCCTTAAGACCCCGAACTCCAACCCTCCCCAATATGAACGGGACTCATGCCGCATGGCAGAACTGGCAAGAGACTACTTCGACAACCTCCAGCAAAAAGATCTGACAAGCTTTAACGACAACCTGGAATACAGCTGGAGACTGAACAGCATACTTGATGAGATCCTGGCATGACAAAAACTCCAAGAGCCACATACAATGAGGCTGAACTGGCCAGTCATGAGAACACAGGTTGAAGAGGCCATCCACCTAGGCAAAAACGGCTCAGCGACGGGCCTTGATGGCTGCCCCTATGAGCTGTGGAAAATGCTTAAAGAGCGCCATGATGCACCTAAAAAGAATGAGAATGTGGACAGTTTTGACATTGCGCGGTCCCTCACCATAGTGTTCAGTGACATACAGGACCATGGCATTGATCCGGAAACAGACTTTAACCTGGGATGGATGTGCCCCTTATTTAAGAAGAAAGACCCCACAGAAATCAGCAACTATCGACCAATAACCCTCATGAACACTGACTATAAACTGCTCACCAAAATCTTGGCTCTGCAACTGAGTGATCATGCACGAGACCTGATCCACAGTGACCAGGCTGGTTTCATTCCCAGGAGGTCCATATTCAACCACATAAGATTAGCCAAGGCAGTGATAAACTATGCAGAAATTGCTGGCGAAAACAGGGCCATAGTGGCCCTAGACTAAGAAAAAGCCTATGACAAAATCAGACATGACTACCTCTGGAAGGTGCTAGAAGCTTTCCACATACCTCTCCCCTTCATCCAAACAATGAAGACACTATATCACCAAGCCTATATGAAAGTAGCAGTGAATGGGATCTTTAGCACACCTTTCCATATCATGTGTGGAGTCCGGCAAGGTGACCCACTCTCCTGTCTAGCCTTCGACCTGGCAATTGAACCACTAGCATGTATGCTTCGGCATGAGCCAACCCTAAGAGGACTAGAACTCCTGGGCCTGAACGAAAAACTCCTAGCGAAATTCTTTGCTGATGACACAGCACTATACCTCAGCCATGAGGACAGATTTGATGATGTACAAAAGCTTCTAACTGCATGGTGCGAAGTATCAGGAGCAAAGTTCAATATAGAGAAAACCGAAATAATACCAATAGGCTCGGAAGAGCACCAACATGCAGTCACCCACACAAGGAAAGTAAACGAACAAGATATGACGACCCTCAATGACCAAATCCACATTGCAAAAGATGGGGAAGCAGTGCGCTCCCTGGGAGCCTGGATCGGAAACAAAACAAGAGACACAGACCCCTGGGAACCCATTCTAGACAAAGTCAGCAGAGCACTAAACTAGTGGAAAAGAGCGCACCCCTCCATGGTAGGGAGAAAACTCATCGTACAAGCAGTGGTAGGCAGCCGCACCCAATTCCTAACGAAAGCCCAAGGCATGCCAGCAACAGTCGAGAAGGCACTCACCAAACTGATTCATGACTTCATGTGGGAAGAAGACTCATCCCCCAGGATTGCATTGGATGCACTACATCGCCTGGCCTCAGAGGGAGGGCTAAACCTGTTGAGCTTAGAAGCTCAAAACGAAGCAATAGAAGCAGTATGGCTGAAAGCGTACTTGAACTTTTCGCCCACTCGCCCCACATGGGCAAAGGTCACCAACCTCATAATTACAGCAGCAGCCAATGTGACCATGATGAGCAAAGCGAGAAGGAACCCCTTTCTGCAGGCTTGGAAAGCAGCGACAAGGGGGAAAAAGGCGGCACTCATGAACAAGGACATCACAAGAATGCTAAAAATTGCAAAGAAATATCATGTAAATCTAGCAGCGATCTGACTCTCCCTGGAGCTCAGAACGCACTTACCAGTCTGGTACCACATAGCCTCAAAACCACGCCCAATAACCAACAGACCCTCTAAATGCCTCCTCCAGCGCCACGCAGTCACTATGGTGGTGGACATCATGTGCATATCAGCAAGACTAAGAAATGGCCAAAGAGACCCACCACATACCGCAACAGTTAACTGCATCTGCAGAGACTGCGCTAATGACCGCCAGATAGGATGCCAAAACCCACACGCATGTGCAGAGGAAGCCCTCAGCTGCATACACTCAATCTCCCCAAACTGAACCCCCTATACCCAGGTGACCCCTATGATAACCTATCCCTCACAAGGCACAGAAAAGCAGAAAATGAGGCAGCACGAATGACCAATGGCACAATCCTATTTAACCCCTCCATCACCTGTAAACACGACTTGGCAGAATGCTTCTGCATCTTCACAGACCCACAAAAACTCACCAACAGACCAGCTCAGCGATACTACACCCCAGGAGTCACACTATGAGCACAAGAAGTTACAGTATTCACCAACAGAGCCTGCTTCAACAATAGGAAGTTAAATGCACGCTGTGGAAGTGGAATATGGTTTGAATCAGACCACTTTGCAAACACAGCTCTGAGAATACCAGGCACCCACCAGTCAAACCAGGTCAGTGAAGTGGTGGCAATTCTAAAAGCAGCCAACACCATACCAAAGTTCATACCCCTGAAAATCATGACTGACTCCATGTATGCCATAAATGGCTTCACAAAACACCTAAGTGAGTGGGAGGACAATGGCTGGATCAGGATAAAAAATGCCCCCTTCTTCAAGAAAGCGGCACACATACTAAAACAACGCATAGTGACAACCTCCTTCCAGTGGATCAAAGGGCATGACGGAATATAGGGGAATGAAGAAAGTGACAGGCTTGCCAAAGAAGGGGCCAACAAACCAGCCCCAGATAACCTGGATCTTGATATCCTAAAAGAATTTGACCTGCAAGGAGCCAAAATTGCAACACTTACATAAGCCCTAGCATATAAAGGCATCTTAGAAAGCCAAACACACCGAAAGAGGCTGACAACAGAGACTAACCTCTCACTGACACGGGACGCACTTGCAGCACACCACAATGACATCGATACAGATGAAACAATCTGGAAAGGGCTCCATAACTCAGCGCTATGCATTAAGACCTGCCAATTCCTATACAAAGCGATGCATGGGACGCAAAAAATTGGAAACTACTGGAACCACATACCAGGATACGAGAAATGACATGCCTGCTGCCTCTGTGAAACCACAGAAACTATGGAGCACGTCCTAATCCACTGTCAAGAACTCCCAGCCAGAACAATATGGGACCTTGCAAAACGACTATGGCCCCATGCACCAGAACAATGGCCAACACCTAGCATAGGTATTGCCCTGGGATGCAGATCCATCCACCTGCCACGACCAGCAGGTCAAGAACAAACCCACAGAGGGAACCATACCCCAAGACATGGCGGTAACTGTAGTGCCTCCCATCTCCTACAAATCCTGATTGCTGAGTCGACACACCTTATCTGAGTCCTAAGGTGTGAGAGAGTGATACAAGAGAAGACACACAGCGAGAGTGAAATCCAAGCACACTGGTTCCAAGCGATCAACACAAGACTAACTGACGACAAGGTTATGGCAACACAAGTCAAACAAGACCAAACATTTACTAAGCGGGTGATATCCACCTGGGAGCCCATCCTGTCAGTCACCGTGGACCTCCCAAACAACTTGCTTTCTAACCATGAGGTTTTAGTGGGTAGGAGGATGCTGTGGCCCCTGCCCGAGGGGGGCCATGGTCCCTGAGCCCCACACTACCCCAACACCAGGGGTGTGCACAAAGCAGCATTTTCCCTCACACCGGTCCAATAGGCCCAGCTTCAGCATGCCAGATAGGGCTGAATGGCTTGAGCCTTGAATCTCCCACTATCTGGCGTTTAATCTCTGTAGTTAGTTATTTC
>Ga0210393_10001286_pt1 | contig 21144 bp, 20 predicted proteins | sample IncBWC27OmetaG_FD_160068 | JGI IMG/M metagenome (GOLD analysis project Ga0210393, IMG submission 160068) | Forest soil microbial communities from Barre Woods Harvard Forest LTER site, Petersham, Massachusetts, United States - Inc-BW-C-27-O ... | reverse complement strand
CCGGGCGTCGGACTCTTGCGCGACCAAGTCGGGAACGCGGCGGCCGCGAAGAAGTGAGCAGCGGGAAACGGCTTGGCCGTTCAATTGCCGGAGATCTCGTGGCAGAAGAAACGCACGCGCTGGTCGCCCCAAGCAGCCGGGTGGTTGCGAAATCCCAGTGCAAGGCTGGTGCTGCGGTAGTTCGTTCGCCCCGCCTGGGTAATCTGCGGTCCTTCGCTCTCAATCGCCGCGATGCTCTTGTTGGAGGGGCGCACGATGGCGATATGACCCGGTTTCCGGCGGCGTTCCTTGTAGGTTGCCACCACGACCAGGCCTTGGTTGCTCAGCGCTTGCGCTTCGATGGGATCGCTGACGGGCTTCCAGCCCCAGTTTCTGCCCTCGTCGCGTAACCACTTGTATTGAGCGTTGGCCAACATCACCGTCGAATGTTCCGGGGGAGAAAGAATATAGATGTTGAGCCGCGTGCAGAACGCGGCGACAAAGGCGCTGCAATGCGTGTGCGGCTTGCTGTCGGCGACCGAATCGCCCAGAGGCTGGCCCGTCTTCCAGGCGACCCGTCCGCCGGGGAGCCAGAGTTGCTCGACTTGCATCGAATCGAGCATCTGGCGGAGTTGTATCCCCTCCGGGGTGACCCGGCTGCCTTCGGCGGCCGACGCCATTCTCGCCGTCAAAGAAATCACGACTGACGCTGCCAGGGCAAGCGTCCGTAATCCACGGGTATTCCAGCTCATTTCGATTCGCCTGCCGGCTTTGCCGGTGAATTGTCCGAATTCGACAGATCGAGGCGCTCGCCGGCAGCCTCCCTCCGCAACGTAGCGACGATGGGACTTTCGGGTGCGAAGACTCCGGTCATTCGCAAAGGCGGCATGAAGACGATTCTGCGGCCGAAGGCCGTTTCTTCGCGGAAATAAATCGTCACGGGTCGAGTGCTCAGCCAGCGATTCTCGCGGAGTGTCTCGATCTCTTTGAGACCGACGACAACCGTTCGTCGCCACGACGAGATCCGTAATGAATCGCCATCGATGGCGACCCGCTTCAGCCGAATTCCGTAGAAGTAGACCAGCAAGGTGCCGGCGATGGTTGCCGCCAAGAAACACGAACTTGAGAGCAGGCGGAATCGGCTTCCCCGCGTGATTCTTGAAATCCTGACCGATGACGAACAAGGTCAGAGTGACGGCCGAATCCGCCAATCCACACGATGGAGAGGACCTGCAGCAGGCCTGTCCGTTTTGAGGAAATTGTGCGAGGCATCGTCGGTCTCTCCGTTCGCGTGTCGACCTCAAACCCAAGCGCAGAACGAGGCCGATCGTTACACGCTGTTTGGAAGGTTCGCCTCGAAATGTAATCGGCTGCCCGGACTGGCTGTCCTCGAAACGCTGGGCCGCCGCGACCGACGCATTCTCCGCACGTCGATTCTGGACTCAGTCAGGACGGAGTCAGGCACAATAGTGTCGCAGTAGCCGGGCAGTGGCCGCTTCTACTCGAGTTTTGCATGCTCGCAGTGACAGGTGGCTGCCGAGCGCCGATTCCGACAAAAGGTACGGCAATCAGCGCGGACGGATCCGATTCCCGAAAAAGGTTCCTTTGACGGTTCTCTGGAGACCGGACACGCAACGCGAGGGCTTCGCGACAGTCCCGTTCCGAGAAACTCATCAAGAAAATCAAAACACCGGAAACTCGTCGATTCGACGGTTTCCGGTACTCGGCTTCGGGCGGCCCAACGGATTGCAAGCAGGGGTGCGGCGTCGCCAGCGTCGCGCGGGTCACTACGCCTTATTACATCAAAATAGCGCCGGCAGATGCCTCGGCGTGCCAAATCTCTGGGCGCATCGCGATCCTGACTGTCGACGACTTTTGACCTTGTTGGTTGCCTAAATTTTGCGTCATTTCGCGGTACATTAGATTTGACGACAGAATTGTCTTTCGACAAATACGCGTCGATGGCCTGCCAATGAATCCAAGGGGTTTCTGGCAGGCCATTTTTTGTTTCGAACTGACCGTGCCGACGTAAACGTCGGCGCGTGTGTCGCTCTCGCATCGGGCGGGGGCGGTTTGTGTTCCTTTGTGACACAGACCGTCCCTCCCATGGGGACGGTCTCTTTGAAGGAGGTCGTCCCCCCATGTCGGCACCGGCATCCACTGAGAGTTCTGACAACCCCGTCCGTGGATCGAATGAACCATTTGTTGCGCTCCTGCCTTCGATCCGGCGGCAGGCGACAGCCGCAGCGCGTCGGCTTCCCGTCCGGGTGAGAAGCGAATTCGTGCTCGACGTAGTCGCTGCAGCCTATGTGCTCTACGCCCGCCTCATCTCGCGCAAGCTGACGGATTCCGCCTACGCAACCCCTTTGGCCACCTATGCGATCGCTCACGTCCGTGCAGGTCGGTCGGTCGGCGTTCATTTCAACGGCCGCGACGTCATGTGCGCGCACGCTCAGCGGTGTCGCGGCTTCGCGGTCGTGTCTCTAGAAGGGACAGTCGACCGATTCGGTCGATCGTGGCGCGAAACACTCGTCGACAAGCGGAGTCTATTCCCCCAGCGACGCGGCGGCATTCCGACTCGACTTCGAAGCTTGGCTCAAGCGGCTGTCGGCGAGGGATCGCGCCCTTGTGAACGTGCTAGCCGGCGGCGAGAGCACTTCCGCAGCCGCCAAGCGATTCGGGGTTTCTGATGCCCGGAACGCGGCCGAACATGCGGAAGCCCATGCCGGCGAGTTGAACACGCTCGCCCGCCAGATTGCCGGCGTCGGCATCATTCCCGAGCAGGCGATCGTCGGAAAACCCCTCCTCGTTCGCGATTACGAGATTTCGACCGATGCGTCTAACACTGTCCAAATCTGGCATGCTGTGTTGTTGCTGCCCGACGGGATCGGCGCTCTTGTGTGGGACAGCGAGGAGTATCTGGATCTGCCGTCCGATTTCGAGCCCTCAATCGCAGAAGCGCGCGGGCGCTTCATCCCATTCGTGGGGTGCCCTCCAGTTGCAAAGGCACTCCTCGCAGGGCACACAGAATCGCTCTTTGGCGAGGTCATCAGCCTCGTCGAGCATCGGCGACGATGGCTGCAGTCGTTATATCCGGAATAAACGGTACCATCGGAACGAGCGAGGCCAACTGTTCTTGCTCGTCGCCGAGATCCGACCTACGATCGCGCCCTCATCAGCTCGGAACTCGGTGACGATCGTGGTACGGAAGCCAATGAACAATTAAACCGGATGCAGCATGGCGGCTGCCGACGCTATCGCGCCGGCCGTCGTAGCGGTTGCTCGACGCGCCCATTTTGTCGCGGCTCTCGTCGTCCACGTGGTCGATGCGATCTACGCGAGGGCTGGCATCGACCCGAAAGACGCCCGCTCGTGCCCGCTGCCTACCGGGTTTCTCTTCGAGCTCGGCGCTGTCATACAGTTGGTGATGTGGGAGTCTGCAGGCCTTGCGGTCCACGTTGAGGCCGGACTTCCCAGCGCAGACAGCGCTGGCAAAGACTTGGAGCGCCGCGCAAAACTGGGTCCGTCTGAATTCGCCGACGTTACTCGCCTCGAGCTGTGGCAGAAGGTGAATCTTGTCTGGGTGCAGCACTTCGGGTGGCAGGGCGAAGAGAGCTTTGGTGCCGAAATCGCATTAGTGCTGGCCGACGATGATCTGCTTGTGGACGCGCTTGCCGAATTCGTGTGGACGAACCGGAACAAACTGCGGACAGATATCGACGAGGATGCACAATCATGAAGCGATCGACTCGAGGCCGAGGCCTCTTCCACACGCGGGATTCCGGCGGCAAGCATGAAATGACTCGCGCCAAATACGTCGAATGGGCCATCGACCAAGCCAACAAATATGAAGTCACGTTTCGGGGGACTCCAGCCCAAATCAAATCGATGATTTGAGAGGGCAAGTTTGCTGATGGGGACCTGTTTCTCGATTTCGACGTTAAGGGCAATCTTCTCAGTCGAAATGGCCTCGATGCTCTTAGGGCAGAAATCAGTCGCGACCCATCCGTTTCGCACCTGTTCATTCCGAAGCGCGACCGTTTAGCGCGCCCGGATGACCCCCTTGATGGAGTCCAACTGGAAAACGAAATTCGCGCGGCCGGAATTACGATCGTATTCATGGATCGAGTCGTAGCCCCAATCCTGAGGGGAAAAAGGCAGCACATTGGTGACTTGATTACTTCGCTCGTCGACTACGAAAACGCTGGCGCCTTCCGGCAAGAACTTGCGCGAAGGATCATTTTTGCACAGATCGCGCTGGCGAAGGCCGGCTTCTCGACCGGTGGCAGAGCTCCTTTTGGTTTTCGTCGTTGGCTTGTCCGAGCCGATGGGACGCCAGTCCGTCAGTTAGTCGATCGCGAACACGTCAAGATGCAGGGCCACCACGTCGTATGGTTGCCCGGGCCCGATACCGAATTGGCCCTTGTCCGCCGAATCCTAACGATGCTTGAGAAGAAGGCGGCCAGTCGAGTAGTTGAACGAAGAGGGAATCCCCTCGCCGGATGCTGGGAGATACCGAACCAAGCACGGAGTCAAACGCCTGGTTAGCGGTCAGTGGCATCCGCCCACCATCACTGCCATCGGACGCAACCGTCTTCTTGTCGCTGTCGCGACCTACGGTCAGCGCTCAATGGGCGATCAGCTGCGGATGACTCCAGCCGGGCCACGTGCGTTAGAAGACGGCGATTACCGAGAGACGAACCAGCCGAGCGAACCCGTCCAGCCCAAGGTGATCCGAAATCCTGAAGGAAATCGAATCGCAGCCAAATCGGCGTCGCCCTTTGAACCGATTATTACCGAGCAGAGATTTCAAGCACTGCAAGAGTTACTTGATGTGCGGGGTGGGACGCAACGGGGAAAGCCCCGGGCCCATGATCCCTCACGGAATCCGCTGGGTTGTCGTGTCTTCGATCTCAACTGCGCCTGGCCGATGTACCGCGTGCCGCACGGAGATTCAATGTGGCTTGTATCAACAGAGTCACGGCCAACGCTGCGCTCATAATCATATCGACGGTCCGCTCGCGACGCAGTTTGCTCTGAGCTGTCTACAACAGCGACTCCATTCGCCCGACGTCTTGAAGAAACTCAGAGGACGCTTGAGACAGCTCGCGGAGGCAGAGCTTCAACAGGTCGGATCGGAGGAGAATACCGCTGGCATTCAGGAACAACTCGGGCGTGTGCGCCAAGAAATGAAGCTGGCCGAGCGCAACTTGGCCTTCGCAGCGAACGAAGACCAGTTTCGGGCCGTTGCGTCGGTGCTGGAAGAGCTGAGGCGACGCGAGACGTCGCCGGCGAAAAATCGCCAAGTGCGGATAGGCACGGAAATCGATGCAGAGATTGATCGTGCCATCGGCTTTACGAACCGTCTTTCGGAACTTGCTTCGAAACCAGAGCAGCTTCCGCTCGCCACGCAGGCCATCGAACTGGCCGATATCAAATTCTTCGTGCGCTTTAGGCCTGTGCAAAAAGGCAAAAGGCTGCTGAACAAGGTCGTTGGCGGAATCGTCACAATCGGGGCGGCTCCGCCGCCCGTTGCTTTGCACGAAGGGCCGACTGGGTGGAAGATCATCAAAAAACGGAGCCCTGAGGCTGCCAACGCGGCCACAGGGCAGGATGAGCATCGTTTGCTCACCCAATCGGATCGAGAAGAATCCGGTTCGGAGGGAACGTCGTTAAGAAATGTAAGTCGGGGCGACAGGATTTGAACCTGCGACATCCAGCTCCCAAAGCTGGCGCTCTAGCCAAGCTGAGCTACGCCCCGCTTTTTCATCAGTGCGACACCCGAATCGGGTGATTGGCTCACACGATTCGTAATGGATCGCGGCGTGATTGTACCGCGGCCCCGAGCCGTGTGTCACCCCGGCCTCTCAATCTCCCGGGAAAGTCGCCGCGAGCGGTGGATCGGAGGTCTCCGGGCACCGAGAACACGCTGAGGAAATCGAGAATTGCCGAAATGTAATCCGATCGCCAAACCCCGCGGCCAATCTGACGGGGTTTGTTGATTCAGGGGCCTCTTCAGCGAAAATGAAGATAACCACTTCTCTCAACATCCCGGACATTCCGTCGTCAGCGAGGTCGAAATGAAGCAGCCTGCACGTCTGGTCGTCGTCGCCACACTTGCCCTCGTCACTGTCGCTTCCATCCTGCCTTCCTCGTCGCTGGCCCAGAACGGGACTCGACGCCAGCGTCGCAACGCCATTCGGGCCAACCGACCGTATGCACCCGTCGGGTTGGCCGGGAACGCGGCCGGCAAGGCGCCGGCCAATCCGGCCGACGTCCAGGCAGTTACGCAGGCCTATCGCCTCCTGTCGCAGGCCGACCACGACTATCAGGGGCACCGCGCCAAGGCCATGAAGCACCTCCACCAGGCGGGTCGCGTACTCGGCGTCAGCTTGAAGGGTGACGGCAAGAACAAAGAGCAACAGGGAACCTCGGACTCACAGCTCAAGCAAGCCCAAACGATGCTGCAGCAGATGACGACGACCAATACCGCAGGGAAACGCCATCAACGGGCCATGCAGCACGTGAACAGTGCCCTCAGCGAGATCTCGACCGCGCTTTCGATCAAATAAGCTTTGTCTAGTTGTGCACCAACGAGAGATCGGCCTTCTTCCCCAGAAGCGTCGAGATGGGGGCAGACTCACTTGAGCCTGCCCCGTTTTTTTGCGCGGAGCGGACTCAGCTGACCAGCGAGGAATGAGCGGCTACTCGGCGGCCGAGAGGCCTTCAAACAGATTGGTGCCGATCCGGATCATGGTCGCCCCCTCTTCGATCCCCACCTCGAAATCGCCGCTCATGCCCATCGAGAGTTCCGGCAGCGCCACAGAACCGGGTCTTGCAGCCAGTTGGTCGCGCAGCTCGCGGAGACGTCGAAACGTAATGCGGGAGTCTTCCGGTTCGTCGGAGAACGGGGCCATCGTCATCAAGCCGGCAATCTCTACGTGAGACAGTGCGCAAAGCGCTGTCCAGTCGGCGGCGAGTTGATCCGGCGCGAAGCCGTCCTTTGACGCTTCGCCCGCCGCGTTGACCTCTAGGAGCAGCCGTGGGCTTAGGTCGAGTTCGGCCGCCAAGCCGTCGATTCGCGTCGCCAGCGCCAGGCTGTCGATCGAATGCAAACAGTGCACGACCGGCAGGATCTTACGCACCTTGTTGCGCTGCAGATGGCCGATCAGATGCCAGCGAACGGGGCGAATCTCTTGCGCCCGCTCGAGCAATTGTTGAGGACGGCTTTCGCCCAGGTCGAAGACGCCCGCGTCAACGAGCGCTTCGATCCACTCCAGGCGCGCCGACTTGGTCACACCGACCAGGAGCACATCAGACGATGCACGTCCGGCGCGACGGCAGGCGGCGTCGACGCCTGCGCGAATTCGCGCCAGATTCTCGGATATCCGAGACTCGACGGTGGTCATGGCGTCAAATTCGGGGCGAAATGCCGACTCAGTCGTTCCGCAGGCGCAGTCCCATCTCGGTCAGCTTAGCCCGCACTTCGTTGAGTGACGTCACGCCGAAATTACGGACCGAAAGCAACTCATCAGCCGTCTTGGAAAGTAGCTCGCCAATCGTGACGAGGCCCAACCGCGACAGACATTTTCGGGCTCGCACCGACAAGTTGAGATCGCCTACCGGCGCTTCGATGAGCGCCTGCTCCTGGGGAGAGACGGTCTCGGGCGTAAACAACGGCGCCGAAAGGGGCGATCGCGCGGCGAACTGCCCGATCGACAGGCCCCGGGATTTGAGGATGTCGCGAATTTCTCGCAGCGACGTCTCGCCGAAGTTTTTGCTCGACAGCAAATCGTGTTCGCTGATCGCGGTGAGATCGCCGAGTGTTTCGATGCCGGCCCGTTCGAGGCAATTGCGGCTCCGAGCCGACAGCTCAAAGTCGCCAATCGGCACCCGCATCACCTGCTCCAGCTCGCGCTGATGGCGAACCGCGTCCTCGTCGTAGTACATGTTGCCGGCAGCTTGAATGTCCTTCAGATAAAGCTGGGCACGTTCGTGATTCGGATAGAACTGCAAGACGCGGCTAAAGCAGAACGCAGCCGCCGGGTAGCGTTCCTTGTCCTCGTACAGCAGGCCGAGGTTGATCAGAGCGCCAATATAGTACGGCGGACGCGACAGCGACTGCTCGTACAGCCGGATGGCATCGTCGTCGTTGCCCAACAGATTCATCTCGTTAGCCAGCCGAAACAATGCCGCCGTATGATGCGGATCCATGTCGACGGTCCGCTCGAAATACTCGATCGCTCCGAAAATGTCTCCGTAGTCGGCCCGGATGCAACCCATTTGATACGAGTATTCGGCCCGCGTGGCGGCCTCTCGAGCCGACTCGCGCAATAGCCGCTCGGCCTCTTCGATCTTCCCCGAGAGGCGAATGGCGCCCGCCTTGGACAAGCGGCACTGCACCGGATCGTAGCCCGCCTTGCCGGCTTCCTCGAACGCGTCGGCCGCCTCGGTGTATTGCTGCTGCCCCAGCAGAACTTGTCCGCGGTAGTAGTGGGCGATTCCCGATTCCGTCACGCCCCTCAAGTACTTCAGCGCCAGATGTTGTTGACCGAGCAAATAGCCAACCACGCCAGCCACGATGAGCGTTTTCTGCTGCGGGTTCGTATCGTCCGCCTGATCGCGGAGTTCCGCGAACGCCTGCCTGACCGTCGCCAGTCCGTCGCCCGACATCGATTGCCGGAGCTGTGCGACCTCTTGGGGGCCGAAGTCCGTTGAATTGAAGATTAGCGCGCGGGCGTCGATCGGTTCGGCGGACGCCAGGGGTGCGATTCCATGCTGAACTGGATAAGCAACTCCTGGGCGAATCATGCAAGGTCTCCTGCGAACGGCAAAGAAATTTTGGACAAGGGAGCCCGACGGTCTCCCGCGGACTCTATCACAGAATTATCCCAGGTTCGTCAAATCGGCGCGGTCCGCGCCGATTCCGATGTTGTGCGTGGGGCAGCCAGTGAGATCCAATTGGTCCGTCGAGAACTGGACGCGGCCCGATTACGACAGTCGCTCAATTTCCGTCGCATAGCCGCCGGCGACAAGGCGACTCTTGGGCCCAGGCCTTCAACGTGACTTTGTGCCCGGGGTTATCAGAGCGGCTATTCCTCGGAAACGTAGGGCAAGAGCCCCATGAACCGCGCCATCAGCACCGCTCGGCGCACCGCTCGCTGATATTTGGCGCAGTTGCCCGTGCGGCGGCGAGACTGGATGTGCCCCTCTCGATCGATCATGAGTCGCAAGGTCTTCAGGTCCTTGAAATCGACGTAAATCGGTCGGGGCGAGTGATTGCATCCATCCGGACAAAAGCGACAGCGCAGCTTCTTCTTGAGGCGGGCTCGCTTCTTCCGGCGCTTACGGATCTCCATTCGATTCAATGTCGCCATGTTCGGTCGATACCTTCTCCGCGCTGCGGACAATTTGTGTCGAAACCGGAATTATGGAAGCCCGGCTCACATCTTGCAAGCCTGGAAAACACGTCGACAAGCCCCCACAATGTTTGCGCCCGGGCCAAGCCACATAAGCTGGCCGAGATGCCCGGTCCTCGACACTTCTCCAAAGGAACCCACTCTTGTCCCGCGACGACCGCAAAGCTGCCATCTTCGACATGGATGGCGTGCTGATCGACTCGTACCGGGCCCATTTCGAGAGTTGGCAACAGGTGGCTGTCGAAAATGGCCGCGTCTACACCGAAGTCCAGTTTGCGGCAGGATTTGGACGGACCAGCCGGGAAGTCATCGCTGACCAATGGCAGGGAGAACCACTCTCGGACGAGCAGATCGCCGAGATCGATAGGCGTAAGGAGTGGCTATTCCGAGAGATTATTGGCCGCGATTTTCCCGCGATGGACGGGGCCGTCGAATTGATCCGGGCGCTCGTCCAAGCAGGATTTGGCATCGCGGTTGGCTCTTCGGGTCCGCCGGACAATGTGCACTTGGCCATCGAGCGGTTGGGGATCGGTCGACTGCTGTCCGCGACCGTCACCGGGGCCGACGTCAAGCGGGGCAAGCCCGATCCTCAAGTCTTCCTGACGGCCGCTGAGCGAATCGGTGTTCCGCCGGCACGTTGTGTCGTGATCGAGGATGCACCCGTTGGTATTGAGGCGGCCCGCCGCGGCGGGATGCACGCGATTGGCGTCGCCAGTACAGGCCGCACTGTCGAACAGCTGCGTGCGGCCGATTTGGTGGTGCACTCGCTGCGCGAACTTACCCCTGAGAGGTTTGAGGAAATGCTCCGGAAGAATGGACCGAAGTTGGAACCGTCGGGCTGATTCGCGGACGCCCGTCCGACGGGCTCGAGCGATGTGTCTCGGCTGGAAAACCGCGGGCGATGCACGGATGATGGGACATCGCGACGGGTGATGGACCAACCGAAGACTGTACAACGGGAGACCGACCAATGGCGCCAGATGTTGAGGTCAAACGTTTCACCGAACGAAGCCCCGATACGTCGAGCTCTCAGGAAAAGCCGCAGGCCGAAGAAGCCGTCATCGTCATCTTTGGAGCGTCAGGGGATCTCACCGCCCGCAAGCTGATTCCCGCACTCTACCGCCTGTGGACGGAAGGCTTTTTGAGCGAGCGCGCACCGATCGTTGGCGTCGCCCGCCGTGAAAAGTCCGACGACGAGTTTCGGGCGGAAATGGCGGAGGCCGTCAAACACGAAGCGCCGCCGGGTTCGTTCACGGACCAGAAGTGGAAGACCTTCGCCGGCCGGCTCTTCTACCACCGCACCGACATCCAGGATCCGCAGGAGTTCGCCGCGCTGCGCAAAGACTTGGAAGAGGTGGAAAAACGCTCGGGTGTGCGCAACAAACAAATCGCCTATCTGGCTACGACGCCTGATCTCTTCGTGCCGGCAGTCGAAGCGATGGGCAAGTCGGGAATGATCCCAGCCGCTGATTCGGGCCGCACGTTACGGGTCGTCTTCGAGAAGCCGTTCGGACACGACCTGGCGTCCGCTCAGCAACTCAGCCGCGATTTGAGTCGTTGGCTTTCCGAAGAACAGATCTATCGGATCGATCACTATCTCGGCAAAGAGACGGTGCAAAACATCCTGCTGTTTCGCTTCGGCAACGCCATCTTCGAGCCGCTCTTTAATCGCAATCACGTCGACCACGTGCAGATTACGGTGGCTGAGTCGCAGGGACTCGAACGAGGCCGCGGCGGCTACTACGACAAAGCCGGCGCCACGCGCGACGTGCTGCAAAACCATATGCTGCAGCTGTTGTGTCTGGTGGCCATGGAGCCGCCGGCTTTCTTTCGAGGCGACGACATTCGCAGCGAAAAACTCAAAGTGCTGCAAGCGCTAGCGCCGGGGCGGCCGTCCGGCGTGCCCGAATGGGCGGTCCCGGGGCAGTACACGGCCGGGGAAATGGATGGCAAGCCGGCCGTGGCCTATCGGCAGGAAGAACGCATTCCTCCCGATTCGCGCCGCGAAACCTTCGCGGCGATGGAAGTCAAAGTCGACAACTGGCGCTGGGCCGGCGTCCCGTTTTATCTGCGCACGGGCAAACGATTGCCCAACCGCGTGAGCGAAATCGCCATTCAATTCAAGCTGCCGCCGCTGAACCTGTTCACGACGGTCGAATGCGAAGGAGACATCTGCGACCTGGTCGGAGCGCGGCCCAATTCGCTCGTCTTCCGCATCCAGCCGAAAGAGGCGATCTCGTTGTGGTTTTCCACCAAGCGACCCGGGATGCAGTACCAGATCCACCCGGTGGAAATGGACTTCGAATACCAGTCGGCATTTCACGGCGTGCTGCCCGAAGCCTACCAGCGACTCCTCTTGGATGTGCTGCGCGGCGACACCACGCTCTTTACGCGCAGCGACGAACTTGAAGCAGCGTGGCGGTTCATCACCCCGGTGCTCGATTATTGGGAGAACAATCGCGTCCAGCCGGAACCCTATCCGGCAGGAACCTGGGGGCCAGAGGCGGCCGAGGCGCTCTTGGCCCGCACAGGGCGGCGCTGGCATGTCCCTACTGCATGACCGCGGATGAACGAGCTAATGAGGGAACTGTTAGCGAGGAACACTTTTCCCAAGCCGACGGCTCTGCCGTCGTCCTGCCGTGCTCACCAACAAAACGACGGTGGGGCCGTCGGCTCGGGACGCTGAACACGCCAATGATTCCACCGCCACGCGTCCAACCGCACCCGTCACGATAACTGACGTCGCACAGCAGGCGTTGAGATTCGCGCCTCGCCGATTTACGCTGAAGTTCCGCCCTAAGCGCCTGTCGAACTCCATCCTGCCTGTCCGGGAGTGAATCTGTGGCGATCGCAAAAGTCCGTATCCCTGCGCCGTGGCATCTCGCTGGGCTGCTCGTTGCTCTCGCTGCGACGACCGTGATGGCGGCCGGAACACCTGCGACACCGTCAGTGCCTGGATCCGAGCTGAGCGAGAACGAAGTCCGCGCGCTCCAAGGGCCGAAAGGCCTGTCACCGCGCCAAGCGATCAAGCGGTTCACGGTGGCCGACGGTCTCGAGGTGCGGCTCGTGGCGAGCGAGCCATTCGTGCGGCAGCCCGTCTCGATCACGTTTGACGACCGGGGCCGCCTTTGGGTGTTGCAGTACCTGCAGTACCCGGTGCCCGAAGGACTCAAGCCGGTCGCGGTCGACGAATATCTGCGGACTAAGTACGACCGCCGTCCCGATCCGCCTCCCAAGGGGCCGAAGGGTCGCGACCGCATCACCATTCTCGAAGACACCGACGGCGACGGCGTGATGGATCACGCGAAAGATTTCGTCGGCGGACTGAATCTGGCTTCCGGGTTCGCGATCGGCTACGGCGGCGTCTTCGTGGCGCAGCCGCCTTACCTCTTGTTTTATCGCGACGCAAACCGCGACGACGTGGCCGACGGCGATCCCGAGGTGTTGCTGACCGGTTTCGGCATGGAGGACGCGCACGCCTTTGCCAACTCCCTCACCTGGGGCCCCGACGGTTGGCTCTACGGCGCGCAGGGGAGCACAGTCACCGCCAACATTCGGGGCATCGAGTTCCAGCAGGGAATCTGGCGCTATCATCCGAAGACCAAGAAATTCGAGCTGTTCGCTGAAGGGGGCGGCAACACCTGGGGCATCGATTTCGACCGCTTTGGCAATCTCTTCGCCGGCGGTAACACGCTCGAGCCGCTCTGTCACCACGTGCAGGGAGCCTACTATGTCAAAGGGTTCGGCAAGCACGGGCCGCTGCACAATCCGTATTCGTTCGGCTACTTTCAGCCAGTCGAGCACAAGGGGCCGTTCGGCGGTGGCCTGACCGGCGGCAACGTCGTCTATCAGGGGGCCGCGCTTCCCGAGCGGTTCAACAACGTCAGCATCTGCCCGAACATTCGCCAGAACGCCGTTCGCTGGTACCCATTTGAAACCAAGGGAACTACGTTCGCCACGCGACAAGGGGGTGACTTCCTCGTCTCGAGCGACCCGTGGTTTCGCCCGGTCGATCTGACTGTCGGTCCGGACGGCGCGGTCTACGTCGCCGACTGGTACGACATCCACTTGAGCCACGCCAGCCCGGTGAACCGCAGCCAGTGGTACATGCCGAGCCGCGACGACGGACGCATTTGGCGGGTTGCAGTCAAAGGCTCGAAGCCGGACTTCAAGCAGCACCAGAAACTCGGCCAGCCGTTGGAAAAACAGTCATCAGCGGATTTGGTGAAGTTGCTGGACGATCCCAATGCGTCGCGGCGGCGCGAGCTGTGGCTCACGCTCGCCGAGCGTCACGATCGCAAGCTGATCCCGATTCTCGAGAAGCGATTTCTCGCGGCGACCGACGAGGTCAAAGCGTTGGAGGCCCTCTGGGCACTCTATGAGAGCGGCGGTTTCGATCACTCTTCTTTCGAAGACCCAACCTCCACCGATGCGTCGCGGGTCAACTTCTCGCTCTCGCATCCCGGCCAGTCGATCCGGGCTTGGACCGTCCGGCTGCTGGGCGACACGTGCCAGGTCTCCCCCGATGTCCTTGCCGAGTTCCGGCGAATGGCCGCCTCGGATCCGAGCCCCGTCGTTCGCAGCCAACTGGCTGCCACCGCCAAGCGCTTGAGCGGCGTGCAAGCGCTGCCGATCATTGCCCTGCTTCTCACTCATGATGACGACGCCCAAGACCCGCATATCCCGCTGATGATTTGGTGGGCCATCGAGAACAAGGCCATTTCCGATCGCGGGCAAGTGCTCAATCTGCTGGCCGATCCGAAGATCTGGCATCGGCCCCTGGTACGAGACGTCGTCGTCGAGCGCCTCGCGCGGCGCTACCTGGCAGAGGAAAACAAGAGCGGGTACTCCGCGTGCGCCTGGCTCCTCGATCACGCGCCAACGCCAGGCGACACCGAACGCATCGTCGCCGGAATGGAGACGCAGTTGGCTGGCCGACGATTCGACCGTGTGCCTCCCGAACTAACAGCCTCGCTGGGCAAGCTTGCCGACAGCGGCAAGCCGTCGCTCGCCTCTCTTTGCCTCGTCTTACGACTGGGGCATACAGAGGTTTGGCCCAAGCTGGTCACGGTGGCCAAGAATCGATCTGCGCAGGAAGCTGACCGAATCAAGGCGATCCGCGCGCTGGCTGAAGCCGGCCCGCCGACGTGTGCCGACGACTTGCTCACGCTGCTCGACCCGCACGAACGAGACGCGATCGTCGAAGGGGCGTTGACCGCGCTGGGCCAATTTCATGCTGATTCGCTCGGCACCCGTTTGCTGGAGCGCTGGCAGGCGCTGTCGCCCAAGCGTCGCGATCGCGTGCTCGACGCGCTTGTCAGTCGCAAAAGTTGGACGCATCAACTTTTGGCCGCGGTGGCTGCCGGCCGCGTCGATCCGAAGATCGTGTCGATCGACCAGGTGCGTCACATGCTGTTGCACGGCGATCCGGTGATCGCCCGAGAGGTCGCGGCCCGTTGGGGCAGCATCCGCAGCACGACACCCTTCGAAAAACAGGGACGGATCAACGCCATCTCGATCGTGCTGACCAAAGGTCCCGGTCACGCTAAAGAGGGGCACGCTCTGTTCACCAAGCATTGCGCGATCTGCCACCGCCTCTATGGGGAAGGCAATCAGGTCGGCCCCGATCTGACGGCCGCCGACCGGAAAGATCTGCGCGTACTGTTGCCGAATGTCGTTGATCCGAGTGCCGTGATTCGCCCCGAGTACCGCGCGTACAACGTGGTCCTGCACGACGGGCGGATTCTCGCGGGTCTGCTCGCCGACTCCAACAACGAAACGCTGACGGTACTCGACGCCAAGAATCAGCGGACAGTGGTCAAGCGGAGCGACGTCGAAGAGATGCGGTCCTCCGAACTCAGCCTGATGCCCGAGAACGTGCTCACGCCGCTGAACAACCAGGAAATCCGCGACCTGTTCGCGTACTTGCGGTCGAAGTAAGTTCGCAGCTCCTTGCCCCCCTGAGCGGCGGGTGTTAACCCCCCGAGTCTTTGGCGCGAGGAATTACGCGCGACCGGCGATTGCCCCAGAAGAAGTCAAAGACAAAACTCCTCGGCGGGTTTACACCCGCCGCTCAGCGGGCTGTTTTCGCTTCCGCCGGATGTCCGCGCCCCAACCGTCGGCCGCGTAGTCCCGCAGGGCAGCAATGAATCGCTCGACCGCCGGACTGTGGTAGCGGTTCTTTCGCCAGATCATCGCGATCGTGCGCTGCGGCTTCTCGCCGGCGAGCGAGCGATATCTCGTATGCGGCGAATGGTCGGCTTTCACGGCCATCTGCGGAATGAGCGATACCCCGTGCCCCGATGCCACCAATTCTTGCACGGTTAACAGCTGAGCGCTGCGGCAACTGATCGCCGGTTGGCACGACTGCCCCTTGCAGAAGCTCAGCACCTGCTGACCCAGGCAATGGGTTTCGCTCAAGAGGACAAACCGCTCGAGCGAGACGTCCTGCATCGTCACGCGTCGCCGGGTGGCGAGCGGGTGACCGACCGCCATGGCCAGGAGCAGTTCCTCCGTCATCAGCGGCTCGACGGCCAACTGCTCGTCGGTCACCGGCAAAGCGAGCACGCCGACGTCGACCTCGCCCTCCAGGCAGGACTGAATGGTGTACTCGGTGAGGTTCTCCAGGACCGTCACCTCGGTCTTGGGATAGTCACCCAGGAACCGTTTGAGCAGCGGAGGCAAGAGATAAGGAGCCACCGTGGGGATCGCGCCGACGGAGATTTGTCCCGCGTCTCCCTCTTCGCTCATGGCCCGCTTGGCGCCGTCCACTGCCGCCAAGATTTCGATCGCCCGGTCGAACAGTGTCCGCCCCCGATCGGTGAGCCGCACTTTTCGCCCCGTGCGGTCGAAGAGTGGGCCGCCAAACTCCCGTTCCAGCTTGATGATCTGCTGGCTCAACGAGGGCTGAGCCACAAAGCACTTCTGGGCCGCCCGGGTGAAGTTCTCCAGCTGGGCCACCGCGACGAAGTAACGGAGCTGATGCAGCTCCATAGTCGGTTCCTATTGCTGGGATAGAAACAAGAGATTTCACATATAGCCGGCCGGCGGTTACCCTGCAACATGTCCGGCGGTCCGAAAAATGTTGGGCTGAGAGCCTTGGGCAGTGCCTGTGACGTGAAGGAGTTTGAGCGGAATAGACTTTCGCCCAGACATCTTCGGACCGACTGGTCTCGCGACTTGGAACTTGCAACGAAGGATCCAACGATGAACACGCGCTTGATTCACCGAGGGGGCAGAGCGGCAGCGACCGTGCTGGCGGTTGCCGTCGCCTCTGGAAGTCTCTGTTTGACTGCCGGGGCCGCCGACGGGCCGCCCCCTTCGAGCTATAGCCCGGTCGTCTCCAAGGAGACGTTCGAGCAGACCGAGCAGCGGATGAAGGCCGAGAAAGCGGCCGTCATGCAACGCCAGAAGGATTTGCTCTCGCAGCGCTACGATCTCGCCGATCGACCGTCGGCCGACGCGAAGATGGATCGACAAAAGCCACTTCAAGAGGGCGTTCGCGCGAAACTGGCTTCAGGGGTCACCTGGGACGATCTGGCTGGAATGACTGCCGACCAGGTCAAAGAGAAGGACGTCTTCCCGATCGGGTTTCTGCCCTTACCTCACGCGCACCACGCCGAAGGGGGCATGCTCTTCCCCGATACGCACATCAAGGAAATCTTGAAACAAGAAAATCGCGACCTGAATCGGTTCGACCTCGAGTTCGACCTGCCGGATCATTTCGTGCCCGAGTTTCCCGCGGCAATTTACCTGACGACTCGACCCGATCTCGGCGACGTCTCACAGGGTAAGCTGGTGACGATCGAAAACTACTTTGAGCTTTTTAACGGCGTCCTGAATCCCAAGCAGCTCGACGGCTTGAGGCTGTTGCTGACGCCGTTTGCGCAGCAGCAATTCAATCTGACTGAGGATCGGCGATCGGAGCGGCCCAGCCGCGGCGTCACGTGTTTCGATTGCCATGCCAACGGCCACACCAATGGAGCCGCTCACCTTGTCGGCGATATCCGGCCGCAGCAGTTCCGGCACCGCATTGAGACGCCGAGTTTGCGCGGGGTCAACATCGAGCGGCTCTTCGGCTCACAACGGGCGCTAAAGACGGTCGAGGACTTTACCGAGTTCGAGCAGCGGGCCGCCTATTTCGACGGTGATCCGGTGATCGCAACCAAAAAGGGCGTGAACATTCTTGATCGCGGCAGCCAGGTCCACGCGATGGCCGAATTCGAGGAACTCCTCGACTTCCCGCCCGCGCCGAAGATCGATCTGTTCGGCAAGCTCGATCCGGCGAAAGCGACGCCCGCCGAGTTGCACGGACAAGAAGTTTTCTTCGGCAAGGGTAAGTGCGCCGTTTGCCACGTCGCCCCCTACTACACAGACAACTTGATGCACAATCTCAAAGTCGAACGTTTTTACAAGCCGCGCGACGTCAACGGCGAGTATGCGTCGGCCGACGGACCGATCAAGACCTTCCCGCTGCGCGGGATCAAGAGCTCGCCGCCCTACCTGCACGACGGCCGGTTGCTGACACTCGACGATACGGTCGAGTTCTTCAACCTGGTGCTGGGGACCAAACTGAGCAAAGAGGAGAAAACGGACCTGGTCGCGTTTATGAAGTGTCTCTAGTGCAACCGGTTCTTACAGCCGGATAACTCGCGAAAGCCAAGTTTGCCGGCGAGCAACCAAGGCGAAGCCGAGTTTACCGGCGCAACAACTCAAAACGGGTGGCCCTGCGAAAGTGGGTTGGGGTCCTCATTCCGCCTTATCCATCTCTAAGGCCGGAGTGGGGACCCCGTTTTCGTTAACAATCGCGCCGGCCCCGTTCAACTATTTGATCTGGGTGATCGCGCCGGGTCCCGGCGACGTTCCGTCCTTGCCTGCAGTCTGCAGATCGAACTGATAGTCGGTCTTTCCAGGTGCAGCGACGTCGATTCTGAACTCGGGAATCTTTTCGTTTCGATCGGGATCGTTGTATTCATTCTTCAGCGCGTCTGGGGGAGAATACCCCATTTGCCCCCAGGTGTTCATTCTCAACTGGGCAAAGAGCGCGACGTAGGAGCCGGTCGGCACGCCGTCCCCTTGGCTGTATGTGGTGAAGCTGAAGCGGCCCTCTTCATCGCAGACGGCGTAAATCGGCGCCTTCTTCAAAGACTCTGGCTTGTGCGGGTCGTACAAAATGATGAGCGTCCGAAACGGTCCAGTGTCAGGGGGCGCCTGGCCGTCGATAGTCACCGTGCCCGCAACTTTGGCGACTTCCTGTCGCGTCCCTCCCGCTGCCTCGTAGGCTTTGGCGATCGCCTGGTCCGCGGACTGCGTTCGAGTGCAACCGATGACCGACAGCGTCAAGAGCACAAGACTCGCGAAAGCGGACAAACGAACCCAGGTTCTGCGCATCGGAATTGCCATGTCTTGCACCTTACTCGGCTGCCCCTTGGCAGTGCGCTCGCCGCGCGGCAAAGAAGCCGGCAAGCCGCGCGCGCTGGCCCGCCGGGATTGGAGACGAAAATCAGACCGAGGGATTCAGGGGACGCGACCGGTCACCGGGGTTAGAAGTTGTCGGTGACGGGGCTGTGCCCGCGATAAGTGATGAGGCGACAAAACACGACCACGCTGAGGTTTTCGCTCACGATGTGACTGGAGCCGTCCGCCATCAACAATCCGCACGACCCGGGATGGAAGCTATAGAGGCCTCCGAAAGCCTGGTTCGAGCAATTCATGAAGCAAACGGGCACACCCGTGGTCGGCGCCGCAGTCTTTCCATCAAAGGTCGTGCCGAGGAGTTCATTGAAACCATTGTGGGTGCAGGCCCAGCATCCGCCGTCGTTGCTCCCGGTCTTTGTGAGTGGAACGACTGTCAATTGGGCCAGGGTGCCGCCACACTGCGCCCGTTTTGCGATTTGCTTGACGCCGCGAAACCAAAGGTCAGGGCGGCCAGCCAGTTCTCCGGCGAGGATCGTGGTCGAGGTTCCATCGGTCACTTGATCGATGCTGATGTTGATATCGTCATTGTTCATAATGCCTTTTGTGTCGAGCTGGCCGCACGTGCAGTTGTTGGCGTGCTCGTAGAAATGTCGAAGGCCGCTGCAATAGCGGTTAATGGCCGTGTAGTCACTAGCTCCCGCCAAACGGCACGGAACCCATTGTTGTAGTCCAACCGCGTGCAAGAGACAGTTTGTGTCGTCGTGCTCTTCGAATGGATTCTGACTTCGCGGCGAGGAAGGACAAACGTAAGAGGGAATTACGCCGGCCACCGCCCGGGTGGAGGCGCAGGGATCAGTGCACGGGTTTCCTGAGTTGAGCGCGGTATAGACCACCAATTTGAAACTCGCGCAAGTGGTCAGAGGCGAGAAGGATGGGGCATTGAAGCACATCTTGTTGTAGACGTTGGCGGCTTCGAGAAATGGCAACAGCTTCTCGCCCCACAGGTGAGAATTGTTGTCGTCGTGGCAGTCCTTCGTCACCGCGCCATTACTGGCAAGGCCGAAGATCGCTTGCCAGACCGGACCCAGGCCCAGGTTAAATGCAGCCGGGAAGTTTTTATGGACGTCGTGGTAATTGTGCATCGCCAAGCCGATCTGCTTCAAATTGTTGCGGCACTGTGTCCTGCGGGCCGCCTCGCGGGCCGCCTGCACAGCTGGCAACAACATCGCGATCAATACTGCAATAATCGCAATCACCACCAACAATTCGATGAGCGTAAAACCCTTCCGAGAGCGACTCATGAGTTCCCCTTTCACAGCGGCTCCGCCCGACGGAGCCTACGAGACAACTGAAAAAATCGGAACGAATTTCTCGCGTGCTGACGGCCCGAATCACACACCGTGCGACAGCCAAGCTCAGAAGTCGCGCCCGCCGCTTCGTCACGCCGGCAACGACGTTTCTTAGACTGATCTTCAGGTAATATCTCCGTGCCGTTGAAAATCTGGCAATTAGGGTTTTCCCTAATTTTGACAGCAATTTAATCCGTCGCCGCCAAATACTTTGGCGTTTGTGAAGTGGCTCACCGTTGGAAGCAGGTGGAGACATCTCTCTGACGTATCACATATTGAACATAGGAATGGTGTGATCGCAGCGCTCGTTCGGTGCGCGCACCCCAACGCAATGTCGGCGCTCGTAGTCTGATGGCCAGCCTCTTACCGGCCGTGCCTCACTCGCTCGGCGGAATGTACTTGTTGTACATCGCGGCGTAGTCCTCGCGCACGGGACTGAAAACGTCGAGGACGACGGCAGGTCCGCCGACCGCCACCGCTTTATGCGGCGTGTGGGGCGGAATCAGGAACATCGAGCCGGGTTCGCACAGCCGTGTCTCCGCGCCGATGGTCAACTCGAGCTTTCCCTTGAGCAGCATGCCGCCTTGTTCGTGCGGATGGTTGTGCAACGGCACGACAGCCCCTTCGTCCATCTCGAGATAGGAGAGCATCAAATGGGTGCCGAAGGGCGTTCGCATGCGGCAGCCGGGCACCGCTTCGATCGGGGCAATCGACTTGATGTCAATAAACGGCATAGTCAGGCCTCATGGTCACAGAGGGGCTCGCAGAATCGCAATCGGTCAATCATTCCGGCACCTATCATACGGTCGCGTGGCGTGGCAACAACCGGCCAGAATGCCCGCGCACTCGTCAACGCAACCATATCGGCTACAATTCGTTAAGTGCTTTTGTCGCCTGTCATCCCTGGCGCTTCCGGCTCGACCGGCTGGGGGCGAGGCGATATTATTCCGCAGCTTTTGAACCCTGGCAGGCATCGTCGC
>Ga0210393_10001281_pt1 | contig 21208 bp, 18 predicted proteins | sample IncBWC27OmetaG_FD_160068 | JGI IMG/M metagenome (GOLD analysis project Ga0210393, IMG submission 160068) | Forest soil microbial communities from Barre Woods Harvard Forest LTER site, Petersham, Massachusetts, United States - Inc-BW-C-27-O ... | reverse complement strand
TGAGGCCGGTTTAAAGAGTATAGAATCGCTTAGCGACCTATCGAGCCAGCGAGCCCGTTTAGAACGTTTGTCCACTGGAGCGGACTATGAGTCGGACGCATACGCAACAGTTAGCAGCGGCTCGAACACGGACGCCAGCTTGGGGGTTTCTCACGAGCCTTGGTGCCGTCGCGAGCTTGCTATTCAGCGCCGCGACTGGCTTCGCTGCTGACGCTCCGGCGAAGGGGGACAAAAGCGACGTTAGCTCGACTCAAAAGGCGAGTGCGTCGTCCTCCAAAGAGTCTGCTTCGAAAGACGCCGTCAAAGGTGAGAAGTCTTGGAGCTCGGATTCGTCCGCTCCGAAGCCGACTGCTCATCGTCCGCGGCCGAACGTCAACTTGAAAGACTCAGCGGCCGTTGCTGCGGCCGTCGACAAGCTGATTCTGCAGAACCTGACCGAAGCAGGAACGCAGCCAGCGCCCCGCACCTCCGACGAAGATTTTCTGCGACGCATCCATTTCGATCTCGCGGGGACCGTGCCCGGCGCGCGAGAAGTGACGCTATTCGGCCTCGAGCCCGATCCGCAAAAGCGAGACAAGGTCATCGATCGCCTCCTGTCGAGCGAAGAGTACGCCCACAACTGGGCCGAGTACTGGCGGGACGTGATTTTCCTCCGTGCGACCGACATGCGGGGCCGGATCATCGAGGGCGTCTTCGAGAAGTGGATGTCCGACCAGATTCGCGAGAATCGCGGCTGGGACAAAATCGTGACGTCGCTGCTCACCGCGTCTGGCCCGGTGAATGAACACGGCGAGACGGCCTTGATCTTTGCACACGCGGGCGATGCCGACGAAATCGCCGCCGAGACCTCCCGCATTTTCCTGGGCATTCAAATCCAGTGTGCGAACTGTCACGACCATCCGAACGACAAGTGGAAGCGACATCAATTCCACCAATTGGCCGCCTTCTTCCCGCGAGTCAACGTGCGCCGCATGAAGGGCAGCACAGATCCTCGCGCGTTCGAGGTCGCCTCCTACGACGAGCCCGCCGCGAATGGCAAGGGGCCGGGTAAAGGCAAGGGCAAGAAGGGGGGCGACTTCCTCGAACATCCCGAACGCCTGTTCGCACGCTTCGATCGCAATCACGATGGCAAGATCACGAAAGCCGAAGTGAAGGGCACGCAGTTTGAAAAGCCTTTCGAGAAGTTGCTGGCCAATGCCGACGCGAATAAGGACGGCGCATTGACCATCAAAGAAATCAAGGAGATGCCCGCTCCCGGCGGCAAGAAACGACCGACGGCCGAACATTACATGGCCGACCTCAAGAACCCCTCGTCGAAGGGGACGAAGATGGAGCCGATCTTCTTCGTCAACGGCAAGCGGCCCAAATCGGGCCTGCCCGACGAAGAGCGACGGCACGCCTTGGCCAAGTATCTCACCGCAGACGTCGATCCCTGGTTCTCGCGAGCCTACGTGAATCGCATCTGGTCGGAGATGGTGGGCGAAGGCTTCTACATGCCGATCGACGACATGGGGCCGCAACGCCAAGCGCGGATGCCCGAAGTGCTCGATCTGCTGGCCGACGCCTGGGTCGCCAACAAGTACGACATGCAGTGGCTGTTCCGCACGATCGCCCGCACCGAGACGTATCAGCGAGAGATTCGGCCCAAGGATCCCTCGGTCGAGTCGCCTCCCGTTTTCGCCGCCAGCACCCCCAAGCGTCTACGGGCCGACCAGTTGTTCAACGCAATCACGAAAGTCTTGGGAATCGAGGGGGTCGATCCGAAGGAATCGGAGTATGTGGGCGCAGCGGGCGGAAAGAAGCGGCCGGGCCGCAACCCGCGAGCCCAGTTCGCCTTCTTGTTCGGGTATGACCCGTCGACCAGTCCCGACGATCTGACGGGCAACGTGCCCCAAGCTCTGTTCATGATGAATTCGCGGCTGATCAACAGCCTGATTCACGCTCAGGGACAAACGCGGCTCGCCACCATCCTCGAGAAATATCCGGACAACAAGGATGCCGTTCGTGAAGTCTACGTGCTGACCTTGGCCCGCGAGCCGTCCGACAAGGAAGAGAGAGTCTGTCTCGATTACGTGAAAGACGTCGGCAACCGCCACGAGGGCTTTGAAGACGTCATGTGGAGCTTGATGAACTCCAGCGAGTTCTTGTCGAAGCGCTGACGCTGCGTAGCATTTCTTAGGAGCCGCGCACGAAGTAAGCGGTTCTTGAGCGCTGGAATATCAGAAAGAATGTAAGGCACCGCTTACTGCGTGCGCGGCTCTTCATGCCGCTTAGCCCATAAAAGGATCCGGTCATGAGCTTTTTCCAGCACCAACACGTGCAGTTCCAGAACCGATACGACCTCTCGCGCCGCAGTTTCCTGCAGTTCGTTTCGGCAGGGGCCGTCGCTGCGGGAACGGTCAATTTCCGCCAGTTGATGAGCTTGCAGGCGGCCGAGCTGCGGAAGCAGGACCGGGCGATGATCCTGCTGTGGATGCAGGGGGGGCCGAGCCAGTTCGAGACCTTCGATCCCAAGCCCCAAACCGAAAACGGCGGACAAACAAAGGCTATCCCGACCGCCGTCTCCGGCATTCAAATCGCCAACGGCTGGGAGCAGACCGCCAAGGTGATGAACGACATCGCGCTGATCCGCTCGGTCACGAACAAAGAAGGACAGCACCAGCGAGCGACTTACCAGTTGCACACGGGTTACCTGCCCACGGGCAGCGTGCGGCACCCCAGCCTGGCCGCCAATATCGCGAAACAACTCGCCGACCTTTCGCATGATCTGCCCGCCGTCGTCTCGGTTGGCCAGACGATCGGCTCGGGCTATTTGGGCGTCGACTATGAGCCGTTCGTCGTCGACAACCCGAGCCAGCTTCCGCGCAACCTCGAAGCGCCCGTGACTGCGGGTCGCTATTCGCGTCGGCTGGGGCTGCTCGACAAGCTCGAAGACGATTTCGCGGGGCGCGGCGGGCAAACCGTCGTCGACAATCACCGTCGGCTGTATCAGAAGGCCTCGAAGATGGCCCTGAGCTCGAGCGTTAAAGCGTTCGATATCAATCAGGAACCCGAAGAGGTGCGAGCGAAATATGGCGACAGCGACTTCGGCCGCGGCTGCCTGCTGGCGCGCCGGTTGATTGAGGCGGGCGTCACGTTCGTCGAAGTGCAAAGCCGCGGCTGGGACACCCACGACGACGTTGTTGGCCGCGTCGGCAAGCTGAGTGCGTCGGTCGATCCGGGCTTCGCGGCCCTCGTGTCCGAGCTCAAGGAGCGCGGGCGGCTCGACAAGACCCTGATCGTTTGGATGGGCGAGTTCGGCCGCACACCGAAGATCAATCCGCGCGCGGGTCGTGACCATTACCCGCGCGTTTTCAACGCGGCCATCGCCGGCGGCGGCATCCGCGGCGGACAGGTGATCGGTTCCTCGACGCCGGACGGGACGACAGTTAAAGATCGCCCGGTGACGATCCCCGACTTGTTCTGCTCGGTCTGCAAGTCGCTCAGCATCAATCCAAGGATCGAGTCGATCAGTCCGCTGGGCCGGCCGCTGAAGATCGTCGACGGCGGCAAGCCGGTCGACGAAATGTTCGCCTGATCCACGACTCGTACCAGTTCGCTCGCTGTGATGCCGCGCTAAATCTGCGCCGCCGGCTCGGCGTAGACGCGAGGCCGTGGCATCTCGAGTTCCCGGGCACTCTCGAGAGCGCGGGCCCTGTAGCGCGCGACTGCCGGGATCACGACTTGCTCCCGCGCGGTTCTCAGCCAGCCTAACGCTTGTCGCCGGGCGATGGCTCGGAACCAGAAGAGGGCCAAGGCCGCGTACGCGATCCACAGTCCCGCGCCGAGCAAATCGGTGGACAGATCGGACTCGTGATATTCGACCGACTGGAGCGTCGCCACCCATTGCGCTTGTTGAGCCGGCGTGAGGGGAGGTAGGTGAGCGGGGTCGGACATGGGCAGCGGTCCTGGGGCTGGCAAGGTTTTCTGAAGGCAGTTTCCTTCCAGCTAAGGCGGCCAAGGACCCCCGAACGGACGCGCGTTTCGTCAAAATTTTGGCAAAATCTCGCGATGGCAGCCAAAATCGTGAATTCTTTGGACCGCCCAAAAATTGCGCGTCCGGTTCGATCCCCGCCGTCGCCCTATTCAATGAGGGGTGATGCTCCGCAGTCAGTGTCTGCTTGAGCGGCACGCGATTTCGGGGCTTGCCAATGCTTCGCTCTGCTTCGAGTTCTACAATCGGACAGCATGCCATCATTTCAGGTCGCAAAGTCGTCTGTGATGCCGGATAGTCCGGCCGGTCCCCCGGGAGACGACCTGGTTGACTTGTTGACCGAGGCGCAACGGGGTTCGCAAGCAGCGATCGGCCGGTTGCTGGAGCGGCAACGGGCTTATTTGTGGGCACTGGCCCATGAAGAGATCGCGGGCGATTCGCACCTCACGTTTACCGTGGCCGACATCGTGCAATCCGCTCAGCTCGAAGCGCTGCGCGACCTGGCGGCTTTTCGAGGATCGTCCGAGGCAGAATTCCGATCGTGGTTGCGGCACATCCTGCGGAACAATGTTGTTGACCTGAGACGAGCCCGTGACCGACGTCTTCCGAGAGCCAGCGGCGAAGCGGCCCGCGTCGACCAACAGGCCGACGTGGCCGATCGAAGCCCCAGCAGCCAGGTCTCCGCGGGCGAGCTGGGCGACAAACTGCGTTTGGCCATCGACAAGCTGCCGCCCGACGAGCGGACTGTCATCGAACTGCACTACTTTCAGGGAAAAGCCTACGCCGAGATCGGCGCGAGTTTGGATCGTTCGCCCGAAGCGGTACGCAAACTGTGGGGTCGAGCCCTCGTGCGGCTGCAATCGGTGACGAGGAACCTGCAATGAACGCCCGTGTCTCAAGTCCGCCGGATTTGGATCCCGATCTCGAAGTGTTGATGTCTGAACTGGACGACGCACTCTTCGACGGGCGCCCCACGCATGAGTTCGAGCGCCAGATCGTCGAACAGTTCGGCGAGGACTCCTCGCACATCGTGTCGACTCTCAAAGCCCTGCACTCGGCCCGCGCGGTGTCCCTCTCGCAGTCCAGCTCGGGTGCAAGCTCGGGCTACGGGTCTCCGGGCTACAGGTCTTCAGGATACAGTGGAACGGCAACGTCCGAGCAGACTGGCGGCACGTCCGAAGGGACGACGTGGGTGCGCGCCACGAGCGGCCTGGCGAAAACTGTATTCGGGCGATTCGAGATCATGGAGCGGCTCGGGTCGGGAGGTGCGGGAACTGTGTTTCGCGCCCGCGATTCGCAGTTGGGGCGACTGATCGCCCTCAAAGTGGCCCGCGCCGAGGCCCTCTTTTCGAGCGAAGCCAAGCAGCGTTTCGTGCGCGAGGCCCAGACGCTCGCTGCCCTGCGGCACCCGAACATTATTCCGATTTACGAATTCGGAGAATCGGGCGGGCTGCCTTACATTGTCGAGGAACTCTGCGAGGGGCCCAATCTGGCCGTTTGGCTTCGACAGCAAGTCAACGCCCAACGACCGGTCCCGATTCGGACGGCCGTCCAATGGACCCTCGTGCTGGCCGAGGCCGTCGCACACGCTCACCGCTCGGGCATTGTCCATCGCGATTTGAAGCCGTCGAACGTGCTGTTGGCGCCGCCCGCCGAACCGAAGTTCCCTGTCGATAAGGATGCTGCTGAGAGTTTTGTCCCGCGGGTCACCGATTTCGGAATCGCCAAGCTCTTCGAATCGGAGGAGTCGGTCACAGCCAGCCAGGCCGTGCTCGGGACGGCCGCGTATATGGCCCCCGAACAGGCCGAAGGCCGCTCGCGCGAGGTTGGGCCGCCGGCCGACGTCTACTCGCTGGGCGTTCTGCTGTACGAACTTTTGGCGGGTCGGCGACCAATCGAGGGACGTAGCGACGTCGACACTCTGCGACGCGTGCTGACCGACGAGCCGCTGCCTCTCTCTCAAGTGCGGCCCGACGTCCCGCGGGATCTCGAGGCGATCTGCCTCAAGTGCTTGGACAAGGATTTCGCGAATCGCTACCCGTCCGGAGCCGAGCTGGCGGAGGACTTGGCGCATTTCCTCATGGGTGAGCCCGTATCCGCCAGGCGTTTGCGTCCGGCCGCGCGGATGATCCGCGGACTCCGACGGCGTCGCATTTCGCCGACCGCCGTCTTGCTCGGCGCATTTTTCGCGTTGACGCTGCTTGCGGGCATCTTGATTCTTCGAACGCGTAACGGCGACTTGATCATCTGGCAGAGCGATGGGTCGAAGTCGCAGGAGGCGATTGACCTCGCCCGCCAGACTTATCGGGACGATATTCACCGAGCGTCTTTGCTGCTGCACCCCAAGGAGGGGAATGTCCTCGCGCGCCGCGCGATGGCTGATGAGGCCCGAACGATCCTTGCCGCATACGTTCCACAAAAGAATGGCGACGACGTCCGCGGCTTTGAATGGCATTACTTGTGGAAGATCAGCCAGCCACAAACGTCGGCGCGGATCCTCCCGGTGCGGACGATGTGGGCTCATCAGGGACCGGTGTACTCGGTCTGCTTTTCTCCGGATGGCCGCTACGTCGCAGCGGCTTCGGCAGACAGAACGGCCAGCGTCTGGGATGTCGCCACCGGGCAGCGGCGTTTTACGCTCCGGGGGCATACGCACGAGGTCAACTGCATCGCGTTTTCACCCGATGGCAAAACGCTGGCGACGGCTAGTGAGGACGGCACAGTTCGCCTGTGGGATGCCGCGACCGGCGCATTCCGCGAAACGATCTGGAAATACACCACCGAGATTGGCACGCTTGCGTTCAATCCGACCAACGCGCAGCTCGCGTGTGGGGCCAAGGACGGGCGGCTGACGGTCTGGCATTGTGCCGGGCCATCGGATTTGGATGTCACGTCGCATCAAATTGCCACCAAGAAGTTTGGCGGCACAATTAACCAGGTGGTTTTTTCCGCGGACGGCAAACAGCTCGTGACGGCGAGTTTCGATGGCAAAGTGCGCATCTTTGAGGCCATCGGGGCATTTGACGAGGTTGCGACGCTCGAAGTACCCGATCCGACCTTCGTCAGCTTCAGCCATGACGGACAACTGCTGGCAGTCGGCCACTCATTTGGAGCGCGTGTTTATCGAGTCCATAGCCAGGAACTTGTGACGCAGGCCCGTGTCGCGGGTTTGCACACTCGGTCCGTGGTCTTCACTCCGGACGATTCGGCATTGCTGATCGTCGGCGATACCCCGGCGATCGTCGATCTCAAAACGGGCGCGTCGTGGGATCCTTTTGGGGCGAAGAGCACTCTCTGGTGTGTCGAGTTCTCGCCGAACAACAAGCTGGCTGCGACGGGCGATGCGAGTGGAAAGGTGATCTTCTGGGATTGTTCCCGTCGTCTCGGGCTTGATCGTGCAGAGTTGGATCTTCCGGCAGGGAGTTCCGCGGCTCGCTTGGCAATCGCGCCCGACGGCCGGAAGCTTGCGGTGGCCGCGGATCGTGTCGCGGAGAAAGGCCAACCGGGTCGCGGAGAGGTCGCAATCTGGGATATCTCGCCTTCGCCGCCTAAACGGGTGCAGCAATTGGCGTCTTTGGAACCCGGCCGCTCGTTTCGCGATATCGCCTTTTCCCCCGACGGGAACACGATCGCCTGCGCCGAAAACCAACAGGCCACTCATGATGCCGGTTTCGGTGCGAATTCATCAAACGACGTCCCGAGTCGTAATCTCGCGCGGGGCCGCGTGCGAGTCGTGGACGCCACGAACGGAAAATCGACGTTCGAACTCGAGACCGACGAAGTCGACGGCCTGTTTTACACTCCCGGTGGCTCGATGCTCGTTTCGCAAGAGCGGCACGGCCCCTCTGACGTGCGGCTCCAAGTTCGCGATGCCCACACGGGCGCGATCATCCATACGATCCCGCTACGATCGAATCCGACACTATTTGCGTTTTCTCCGAGCGAGAATCTGTTCGCGTCGACTGGCGAAAATCACGACTCCGAGATCGACTTCTATCGCTTGCCCGATCCGCATCGCATTGCCTCGACCAAGGGATTTGCCGAGACGATTCATGCACTGGTCTTCAGCCCGGATGGTCGATTGCTGATCGGTCGCGGCGACGGCGGATACGTGGCCGTCCTCTCGGGCCTGGCGGGAGCCATCGATCGTCAATTCACCGTATCGGGGGTCTCTTCGGTCGACGGTTTCGCCATCACGCTGTCTCCCGATGGCCATGCGCTGGCGCTCGGATCGAAAGAAGGCGTCGTGCTCGCTGACTTTCAGAGCGGCAAACCCCTGTGCACGCTCCCATTTTCCTCTGAGATGAAGAGCGTCCGCACGATTGCCTACGGCTCAGACGGGCGCACAGTGACAGCAAGCGTCGTGTCACCCCAAGGTCATTGCGAAGTTTACGTCTGGCAAGTCCCAGAAAGTCCCGCTCCGAATCTCAATAGCGAGACGCGGGGCATGGAGAGATCGGGCTTTGGAATCGGGAACACGGTCAAACCCTGACGTCACCGCGAGTGACGTCGAGATCAGCCCGGTGGCGTGCGAGGATCGGATCGACCACGTCGCGGACGGGTGCCACTGGCGGCGGCTTTGAGCCGCCAGTGTCTTCGGACCTGCTGGGAACCGACCGGCATGCGGACGGTATAATTGTCCCTCCATGGAGCCTCATCGAAAGCGAGTCCGACACTTCCACGAACCCGGCGACTTTCATGAGTTGACCTTCTCCTGCTATCGACGTCTCCCGTTGCTATCCACCGATCCTTGGCGACAGATGTTGTGTCGAGCCATCGATCGGGCTCTCTTGTCGCACGAGTTCGCTCTCGCGGCATTTGTGATCATGCCCGAGCATGTGCACTTGCTCGTCTACCCGTGTGAGCACGCCGCGAAGACACTGGCGGCTCAAAGCCGCCGCCAGTGGCACCCGACTCGAGACCTTCCCGCAAGCAAGTCGATCGTTCACGAGTTGAGTCGACTGCTCGCCGACATCAAGCGTCCCTTTTCGGGACGCATCAAAGCGGCTCTCGCGAAAACTGACGATCCACTGCTCGCCGAACTCATTGTCTTGGAACGGCCTGGAAAGTGGACGTTCCGTTTCTGGCAGGAAGGTCCAGGGTACGATCGCAATCTCACCTCACAGACGACCGTTCTGTCCGCGATCGACTACATCCACCTCAACCCCGTTCGCCGCGGTCTCGTCGCTCGGGCCGTTGATTGGAAATGGTCTAGTGCTCGTGTGTACGTCTCTGATGGCAACGACCACGACCCGGACCTTCCTTCGATTAAGCCGCCGCCAGTGGAACTCTTCGACTAATGGCGCTGACTCTCGGGTTCAAAGGGGTGCCACTGGCGGCGGCTTTGAGCCGCCAGTGTCTTCTGCCCGCTATGGTCCTGAGCAGAGGTCACACCCTGACGTCGCCGCGGGTGACGTCGAGATCGGCCCGGTGACGTGCGAGAACAGGATCAACGACGTCGCGGACGAATGCGTCGACCTGTTCGGGCGCGCGGCCGATGAACTTGTGGGAGTCGAGTGCCCCTGCGAGATCGACGCCGGCAAAGGCCTTGTCCGATTTGAGCCGCTCGAAGAGGTCGTTGGCCGCACCTTCATCTTTCACGCGGCGACCTGCTTCCTGGCTGTGAACGCGGATCCGCTCGTGCAGCGTCTGCCGATCTCCGCCGGCGCGAACGCCGGCCATCAGGATTTCTTCGGTCGCGAGGAAGGGGAGTTCCTCTCGCAGATTGCGCTCGATCACGCGGGGATGAACGACCAGGCCGCCGACGACATTGCCGTAGAGCGCCAGTACGGCGTCGATCGCCATGAAGGCTTGCGGCAGGGACAGCCGGCGATTGGCACTGTCGTCGAGCGTGCGCTCCATCCACTGCGTGGCGGCCGTGTGCTCGGCGTTGGCGGCCAGGCTGATCGCGAATCGCGACAGGGCACACATTCGCTCGGACCGCATCGGATTGCGCTTGTAGGCCATGGCTGAGGAGCCGATTTGCTTCGTTTCGAATGGCTCCTCGATCTCCTTGCGACTTTGCAGGATTCGCAAATCGGTCCCCGCCTTGTGTGCCGATTGACCGATGCCGGCCAGCACGCCCAGCACCTGCGCGTCGACCTTGCGCGAGTAGGTCTGCCCAGTGACCGGGTAAGACTGACTGAACCCCATTTTCTGAGCGACGCGACGATCGACTTCTTCGACCTTGGCGTGGTCGCCGTCGAACAGCGACAGAAAGCTGGCTTGCGTGCCGGTCGTGCCTTTGGCGCCGCGAAACTTGAGAGTAGCCAACCGGTGTTCGACTTCTTCCAGATCGAGCACGAGGTCGTAACACCACAGCGTGGCCCGCTTCCCGACAGTGGTGGGCTGGGCCGGCTGCAAATGCGTCAATCCGAGGCAGGGCAGGTCGCGATTCTTTTCCGCGAAGCGAGCCAGCGCGTCGATGGCGGCAACCAATCCCCCTTGCACGAGCTGCAGGCTCTCCCGCATCAGGATCAGCTCGGTATTGTCAGTGACGAACGCGCTCGTGGCCCCGAGGTGCAAAATCCCGCCGGCGCCCGGGCATCGATCGCGAAACGTGTACACGTGGGCCATCACGTCGTGACGCAGTTCGCGCTCGTAGCGAGCCGCCTTGTCGAAGTCGATGTCGTCGACGGCGGCCGCCAGCTCTTCGATTTGCGCTCGGGTAATCGGCAGGCCCAGTTCCTGCTCGGATTCGGCCAGTGCGACCCACAGCTTGCGCCACGTGGCACAGATCCGCTGTTGCGACCAGAGCCGGCACATCGCCTGCGATGCGTAACGGGTGATCAGAGGATTTTCGTAAAGCTCGTGTCGCGACTGGCTATGACTCGTCACAAATCCACTTTCGTCCTAGTAGAGAAACCAGCCCAAAATCGTGGGTGGCACTGGCGGCTTGTCCGCCAGTGGGCCTTTGTGACGCGCGATCAAGACACTGGCGGACAAGCCGCCAGTGCCACCCGAATCCACCATTTGCCATAGACCGAGCACTAGGTTGCCGACCAACTCGATGCGTAAATTCATCTGCGAAACTCGACCCGCACGCGGTCGCGCCGTAAAATTTGCCCCTGAAGCGTCGCACGCGCTCGTGCGGCACACTCCTTGAGCCGACTCAGACGGCACGACAGCCGACAGGCTTCGGGCGAATCTTCTACAATACAGCCGGCCCGGAGGCCAATTGTAACGGAGCCTCCCAACGTCGGGGAGAATCAGGGACACACCGGCAACCGCCGGGGAAATTAACACAGCACGGCCCAGGCAGAACCCGACTCGAACCAGAAAGGGATCCGACCATGACACCCCTAGAATCGCTGATCGCAACGGGGACGAAACTTTGGCTCGACAGCGTCGATCCCGATTTGATCAAGGTCAACCGAGGCTTCGGCGCGACTGGGGCCACCTCGAACCCGATCATCATTTCGGACCTCATCAAGACGGGCCGCTTCGACAAACACCTCACCGAGTTGATGGAAAAAGGCTCGACCGACGAAGAGGTCGCCTGGCTGATGACCGACAATTTTGTCCGGCAGGCCCAAGAGGTCTTTGCCGAAGTGAACTCCTCGACCAAAGGCAATAACGGTTACGTGAGCTTCGAGCTGGATCCGCTCCTGGAAGATCCGGCGTGCAAACTGACCATCGAACAGAAGGCGGCGAAGTACATTGAGCTGGGCCGCAAATGGGCCGCCGGCCATACCAACCGCATGATCAAAGTCCCCGGCACGCCCGGAGGTCTCGCGGCCCTCGAGCAGTTGGCAGCCGACGGCATCACATTGAACGTCACGCTGCTCTTCTCCGACCGGCAATACAAGATCGCCCGCGACAACGTGTGGCGCGGGGCGCAGCGGCGGAAGTCGCTCGAGCGATTCAAGTCGGTTTACAGCATCTTCGTCAGCCGGGTCGACGTTTATACGAAGGAGCACGTTCCCGACTTGTCGCCGGCCGCCCAGGGGCAGGTCGGCATCGTCAACGCGAAACGGCTGTGGAAAGAGAACCAGGAATTCTGGAAAGACAAGAAGCTTCCTCTCCAGGAAGAATTCATCTTTGCCAGCACGGGCACCAAGGATAAGAAGGATCCGGCCGACAAATATGTCTCAGCCTTTGCCGGCGCCGACATCGAGACCAATCCGCCGGCCACGAACGCCGCCGTCCAAGCGATGCCGGGCAAAACCTTCACGCGGATGATCGACCAGCTTCCGCCGCAGGCTGTCCTCGACGAAATCGACAAGAAGGTCGATTTCAAGAAGCTCGAAGAAGTTCTGATGGACGAGGGTACGAAGAAGTTCGCCGACCCGTTCAAGAGCCTGCTCGCACTGATTGCCCAAAAGCGATCGGCCCTGATGACGGCCGGTCGCAAATGAGCGGTCGACCGAAATCCGATGCAGCCAACGCCGACGACCCGCAGTCGGGTCGCGCCCGATCGACGACCATCCTCAGCGTCCGGCTGCAGGGAAAAGTCGCGCTCGGGGGCGACGGCCAGGTGTCGTACGGCAACACCATCATGAAGGCCGACACGCGGAAAATCCGTTGGATCCTCGACAACAAAGTGCTGGTCGGCTTCGCGGGATCAACGGCCGACGCGTTTGCACTGCTCGAACGGTTTGAAGCCCGGGCCAAAGACTATCCCGGCAACATCGTGCGGGCCGCCACCGAGCTGGCCCGTGATTGGCGCACGGATCGCCTGCTGCGGCGGCTCGAGGCGATGATGGTCGTGATCAGCGAGGACCATAGCCTGTTGATCACGGGGCAGGGAGACGTCGTGCAGCCGTCCGACGGCATCATCGGCATCGGCTCGGGCGGAACCTACGCGCAGGCCGCCGCGCGGGCCTTGGCGCAAAACACCAAGTTGTCCGCGTCCGACATCGTGCGCAAGGCTCTGGTCATCGCCTCTGAAATTGACGTCTACACCAATGCGAATATCACCGTGGAGGAGATGAAGTGCTCGAAATGACGCCACGAGAAATCGTGGCCGAGTTGGACAAGCACATCGTCGGGCAGGACGCCGCTAAGCGGGCCGTGGCCATTGCGCTGCGTAATCGCTGGCGCTGGCAAAAGCTGGCGGAGGACGTGCGCAAGGAGGTCACGCCAAAAAACATTCTGATGATCGGCCCCACCGGCGTCGGCAAAACGGAGATCACGCGCCGGCTGGCCAACCTGATGGGCGCCCCGTTCGTTAAAGTCGAAGCCTCGCGCTATACCGAGGTGGGCTATTACGGCCGCGACGTCGAAAGCATCATCCGCGATCTGGTCGAGGCGGCGAACAACCTGGTTCGGAACAAGAAGCGGTCCGAGGTCGAGAGCCGAGCGATCGAGCGCGTCGAGGATCGCTTGCTCGAGCTGCTCGTTCCCGCGTCCGACTGGCAGGGAGAGAGTTCCGAGCGGGAAGCGGCCGGCCAGCGCCGCGAGCGTACCAAGGAGAAATTTCGCGAGAAGCTCCGCTCGGGCCAACTCGAAGATCAAGCGGTTGAGATCTCGGTCGAGCAGCGCAGCTCGCCGGTCCAGATTTTCTCCAACATGGGCATGGAGCAAATGGACATGGATCTGCAGGGCATGTTGGAAAAGATCATGCCCAAGCAAAGCTCCAAGCGCCAATTGAAAGTCGGCGAAGCGCGCCGCGTGCTTTTGGATCAAGAGATCGAAGCCCTGGTCGATAAAGATGCGATTCACGAAGAGGCCCTGCGCCTGGCCGAGAGCGGGGGTGTGGTGTTTCTCGACGAAATCGACAAGGTTTGCGGCCCGGAGGAGGGCGGCGGTCGGGGAGCCGATGTCAGCCGACAGGGCGTGCAGCGCGACTTGCTGCCGATCGTCGAGGGGACGACCGTGCAGACGCGGTATGGCTCGATCAAAACCGACTATATTTTGTTTATTGCGGCCGGTGCTTTCCACAAGTCAAAACCGTCGGACTTGATGCCCGAGTTGCAGGGCCGCTTTCCGATTCGCGTTGAGCTGAAAGATCTGACGCGTGACGACTTCGTGCGGATCTTGACCGAGCCGGCCACGTCGCTCACGCGGCAATACGAACTCCTGCTGGCCACCGACGGCGTAAAGCTGAAGTTCAAAAAAGAGGGCGTGGAGGCGTTGGCCGATTTTGCTTATCACGTCAACCAGACCAGCCAGAACATTGGGGCTCGCCGCCTCTACACCTTGCTGGAGCGACTGCTCGAGGACGTGAGCTTTGCCGCGCCTGATGCCGCGAAAAAAACGGTTACCGTCGACGCAGCCTACGTCCGGGACAAGCTGGAAGCGATTACAGCCAACGAGGACCTGACGAAGTTTATTCTGTAAGGTGTTGTTAGTGCGTCGACAACAAAATGGTGGATTCGGGGTGGCACTGGCGGCTTGTCCGCCAGTGGGCCTTTGAGACGCGCGACCAAGACACTGGCGGACAAGCCGCCAGTGCCACCCACCGCACACGAAGTAAACGGTTGGTCACCCGATTCCTCGCACGCCGAGACAGGACTTCGGCCATGAGCGACGCGGAACAGACGCCCGAGCCCCTTCCCCCAGCGCAACAGCCTCAGGCCGCATCGCGACGCACCGCTGGCGCGACGGCCCGCATCATCCGCGAAATGGACATGATGCGGGCCGGCTTGGACGCGATTTTGCGGGATGTCTCTGCCGGCCAACTCGCGTTGGAATGCCCTCCCGGTCTCAAGGTGCAGGATCAAATCAAAATCAAGTTGCACCACGTCGTGCAGCGGTTTGAGAAAGAAGTCCGCGGTCTCGTCCGGAAGATCGAGCCGATCGACGCGCAGTCCGAGCGGCTCACCGTCGAGCTATTTACCCGGCTGACACCTGTGGAAGTGGGCGTGCTGAAGATGGGGATCGACGTAGATCAGAACGCAGGTCCGCGCTGGGTGTGAGTGGGCCGTATCTCCCGGGTGAGCATCGAGCTGACAGAAGAGCACCCCATGAACGATCAAGCTGCGAAGCCGGACCCGAAAAACGTTTTGGCCCTGCTGTTCGCGTTTCGCCTGTCGAAGACGATGTTCGAGGCGGTCTCGCTCGGTGTCTTCGACGCAGTGGCCGAGCGTGCCCAATCGGGAGCCGACTTAGCCGGCCGGTTGAAGGTGAACGCCGACGCATTGGAGCGATTGCTCGATGCGTGCGTCGGCCTCAGATTACTGGCTAAGAAAGGGGCCGACTACGCGAATACCCCGGAGGCCGCCGCCTATCTATGCAGCGATAGCCCCGATCGTCTGACGGGCTACATCAACTATTCCAACGACGTCATGTGGAGCATGTGGGGCAATTTGAAAGACGCCGTGCGCGAAGGCACCAATCGTTGGAAGCAGACCTACGGCGGCGATGGGCCGCTCTTTTCGCATTTCTATCGCACGGACGAGGCCCTGCGCGAGTTCTTGATGGGCATGCACGGCTTTGGCCAAATCAGCTCGCCCCACGTGGCCGCCGCATTCGACTTGAGCCCATTCAAGCACCTGGTCGACCTGGGGGGCGGAACGGGGCATCTGGCGATCGCCGCCTGCGAGCGCTATCCTGGTTTGACCGCGACGGTCTACGACCTGCCCGAGGCCCTGACTCTGGCGCGAGAAATCGTGGGCGCGACGCAGGTGGCCGACCGCATCCGTTTTGAGGGAGGCGATTTTTTCCAGGATCCGCTGCCCGAGGCCGATCTGTTCACGTTGGGGCGGATTCTGCACGACTGGACCGAGGCGAAAATCCTGCGTCTGCTCACACGAGTTTACGATCGACTGCCAACCGGTGGCGGAATCCTCATTGCGGAGAAGCTGCTCGACGACGATAAATCAGGTCCGAGCTGGGCGCAGATGCAATCACTCAACATGCTGGTCTGCACCGAAGGTAAGGAACGGACCCTGAACGAATACGCTGAGTTGTTGCACAAGGTCGGCTTCCGCGGCGTGCGCGGAAATCGCAATCCGTCCCCGCTCGACGCGGTCCTGGCGCAAAAGCCCTAGCACCCAGAAGCCTTAACGCAGAATCCTCCCACGTATGCTGTTTCAGTTTGAGGGCGTCACTAAAACCTACGGCCGCGTCGTGGCGCTCGACAATCTGTCGGTCAGTGCTCCGACGGGCGCCATCGGCCTCTTGGGCCCGAACGGCTCGGGCAAGACGACTATGATCCGGTCGCTCTTGGGCCTCACGCGCGTCGACCGCGGATCGGGGCAAGTCTTGGGGATGGATTTTCGCCGTCGGCAGCTCGACATCCGGCGATCGGTTGGCTTCGTGCCCGAGGACGAGTGTCTGTTTCCCCACGTCGTCGGCGTCGAATTCGTCACCTACGCGGGCGAGTTGGTCGGCATGTCGACGAAGGACGCGATGCAACGCGCCCACGAGGTGCTCGATTACGTCGGCCTGGGTGAAGCCCGCTATCGCAAGGCCGAATCGTATTCGACCGGGATGAAGCAGCGGCTCAAGCTGGCGTCAGCCATCGTGCACGATCCCAAGCTGCTGATCATGGACGAGCCGACGAACGGCATGGATCCCCGCGGCCGGGAGGAATTGCTCGAACTCTCGCGCGATCTGGTTCGCAACAAGGGGATGAGCCTGCTGTTCTCGAGCCACCTGTTGCCCGACGTCGAGTCGGTTTGCGATCAGATCATCGTCCTGGGGAGAGGAAAGCTGCTGACGGAAGGCAACATTCAGCAGCTCAAACAGCTCCACAATCGGACGTTCGAAGTGCGCCTCAAAGGGGAAGGCCGGCCGTTTGCTGAAAGTCTCTCTGGCCTGGGGTGCGTTGCCAAGATGCGGGACGACGCGCTGCTAGTCGAAATTCCTGAGGGACGCACGCAACAAATGCTTTGGGAAGCCGCCGCCCAGCAACAGGTCCAAATTCGGACTTTGCGCGAACAGCGCAGCACGCTCGAAGAGGTCTTCTTGAAAGCGCTGGGGCAAGGCTGATGCCGATCTTCGATCAGGGATATCAACATTGGAAGGGCCACCTGTCGGGGCACGGCTGGCGCTGGCTCGCGATCGCCCGTCATGGCGTACGGATCGGACTGCAGGGCCGCGTGTTCCGCATCGTATTGCTGGTGTCGTTGTTGCCCGCACTCGTGCTGGCCACCGTGTTGAGTATCTGGAGCCTGATCGAGCGGAAGTCCGATCTCGTCGGCCCGATTGTTCAGTTTCTGTCTTCGATGCAGATTCTCAGTCCGACGGTCGCGGCCGATCCGCGTCAGTACCGGCTCGAAGTCTGGACCCTGTGTTACAACTACTTCTTCTCGACAGAACTGACTCTGTCGATGATCTTGATCGTGCTCGTCGGCCCCAACCTGATTAGCCAGGATCTGCGGTTCAACGCGCTGCCGTTGTATTTGTCGCGACCTCTGCGCCGCATCGATTACCTGGGAGGCAAGCTAGGGGTGATCGGCGCGTTTCTGGGTCTGGCGATCATCGTCCCCTGTTTGGTCACGTATGCGCTCGGCCTGTTGTTCAGCCTCGACGTGACGATCGTACGAGATACCTATCGGCTGCTGCTCGCGAGCGTGGCTTACGGGCTGGTGATCATCGTGTGCTCGGGGATGCTGATTTTGGCACTCTCCTCGCTGTCGCGAAATTCCCGCTACGTCGCCCTCTTCTGGGTCAGCATTTGGATCGTGGGTGGGCTCGCGTCGACGATTCTCGAGGGAGTCTACTACGGGCAAGTCGCGGCCTCTCAGATGTCGAGACCGCCCGAGATGCCCAGAGGCCGTGATGCGCGGCGCCGGATGACGCCAGCCGACCTCGAGAAGCAGCAAAACTGGGCCGAGGATTTTCAGACTCGGATGGCGGAAGCCTCCAAGACCGATTGGAGGCCCCTCATCTCGTACACGTCGAACCTGTCGCGCATCGGCCGCGAGCTACTAGGAACCGACGCCGCCTGGCGCAAGCTGAGCGAGTTACAGCCCGCCCAAATGCGAGGGCGTGTGGTTGCTTCAAATGCCGGGCCCCTGTATCCGTGGTATTGGTCGGCCGGAGTGCTGGCGGGCCTCTTCGTGATTTCTGTCTGCGTCCTGAGCCTCTCCGTCCGCTCGCTGGATCGCCTCCGATGACGCCCGTCCCCCAATCACTCGCGGCCCAGTCGCCCACGGCCCCATCTCCGACTCCCCAATCTGTCGCGGCGCCGCGATCCATCGTTGAGTTTCACGGCGTCTCCAAGTGGTACGGCAACGTGATCGGCATCAACAAGCTGACGCTGCGGGTTCCCGTGGGCGTCACCGGTCTGCTGGGCCCCAACGGTGCCGGCAAGTCGACGTTCTTACAACTGGCAACCGGCCAGCTCTACGCGAGCCAGGGGAAAATTCGCGTCCTGGGCCAGCCCGTCTGGAACAACTCGGCGATCAATCGGCAAATCGGCCTCTGTCCGGAACAAGACGCTTTTTATGAGTGGATGACCGGTTGGGACTTTGTGCACACGTCGGCACGGCTCGCGGGGCTCAGTCGAGCGGCGGCCCGTGACGCGACCGAACGAACGCTCGACGCCGTCGGCATGACTCAGTACCAGGGCCGCGCCGTCCGAGGCTACTCAAAAGGGATGCGGCAGCGCACGAAGCTTGCACAATCCCTGGTGCACGACCCGCAAGTGCTCTTCCTCGACGAGCCGCTGACGGGGACCGATCCGGTGGCCCGCCACGATTTGATGACCATCATCCAGCGGCTGGGCAGCGAAGGGAAAAGTGTGCTGGTCTCCAGCCACGTCCTCCACGAAGTTCAAACGCTCACGCCGAACATTATTCTGCTTAACCACGGGCGGCTCGTGGCCGAGGGGAACGTTCGCGATATTCGCGACCTGATCGATGAGCACCCCCACCACATCGTGCTGATCTGCGACGAATACCGCAGGCTGGCCGGTCGCATTCTCTCGTGGGACGACGTGGAAGGCGTGCGGGTGTTGGCCAAGGAAAAGGGTTTGATGGTGGAAACGCACAAGCCCGATGCGTTTTACAGCCGTTTGCCGCAATTGTCGCTCGAGGACGGATTGGCCATCAAAGAGGTCTACTCCGACGACGACTCCCTCGAAAGCGTCTTCAAGTACTTGGTGAACAAATGACGGCTCCGGTCGCCGAATCTCCGACCCGAACGATGACTCCCGCACTCGCGCGCCGTCCGCCCGCATCGTCGCGACTCATCGCGCTGTGGTCCGTCTACGTGTTGACGTTGCGCCAGCATCTGCACGGCAAACGCTGGATGGTGATCGCCGGAATGTGCCTGCTGTGCGTCGGTCTCGTGGTGCTCGTGCGAGCGACGGCCCTCGACTTTCCGCCGCTGATGCTCGAGTTCAACTTTGGTTTTATGTTCATTCCCCAAGCGGTCCTGCCCCTGATCGCGCTGATCTATGCCTCGGGCATCGTGCAAGACGAGCAGGAAGAGCAGACGATGACCTATCTGCTCATCCGTCCTATCCCGAAATGGGCACTCTACTCCGCCAAGCTGTTCGCCACGTTGACCACGACGGTGATTCTGGTCGTAGGTCTGACGGCTCTCACTTACGCAGCCGTGTATCTCGGTTCCAAGACGGGAATCAAAGAGGCCTCGTATCGCGCCTTGCAGGCGGCCGCCATTCACTCGTTAGCCGTGGTCGCTTATTGCTGTCTGTTCGGGTTGATCAGCCTGCTGACCAAGCGGATTTTGATCGTCGGCATTCTTTACGCACTGTTCCTCGAGGGCTTGCTCGCCAACATGCCCTTCAGCATCCGCCTGGCGACCGTAATCTACTACACGCGTTTGATCGCCTATCGGAGCATGTCATTCGTGTCTGCGGTGCCGGGCAACCCCGACCGCACGACCGATGTTGCCGCAGAGATCTGGCAACTCGATGTCCACACCGATCCGGCACTTCTCGATCATCCCCAGATGCGCACGTGCCTGATCGTGCTCTTGGTCGCGTGCGCCGCGTGTTCCGTACTGGCGGCCCTCCTCTTTTCCCAACGGGAATTCCACGTCAAAACGCCGGAGAAGGCCTGACGCGCACGAGCTGGCACGCGTCGCTTTACGCCCGAGTGATGACGGTTTCGAGGTAGTCGGCACGGATGGCGATCGGGCCGGCGCCGCCGTTGCGGTCGTAGCGCTGGGCGAGCGAGACCATCTCCGTGTAAAGGTCTTCTCGCAGTTCCGGGGCCAATACCTCAAAAGCCCGCAGGGTCGGGCCGTAATAGGTGCGGAAAAAGTTCACGTTTTCCTCGGCCGAGCGGAACCGGAAGATGGCCGTTCGTGGATAGCTGGTCACGGACGCCGCGCTGTCGCCAAAGAGTTCGCGCTGATAGGCCTCTTCCCCCCATCGGACCGGCGGCACCAGGCCGGGTGACGACGGAAGATAACGAGAGAACAGCCGAAAAGTCTCGCCGATAAATCCGTCCGGCGTCCAACAGGCCAGCGCGATCCGGCCCCCCGGTCGGCAGACTCGCGCCAGCTCCGCGGCAGCCCGTTCGTGATGCGGGGCGAACATCACGCCGTAAATGGAGATCACCGCGTCGAACGAAGCGTCCTCGCAAGGGAGACTTTCGGCGTCTCCCTCGACAAAGTCGACCGCCAGATGTTCGGCCGTGGCGCGAATCCGCCCGCGATCTAACAGGGCCGGAACGTAGTCGATCCCAACGACGTCGCACCCGCGTCGGGCGGCGGCTAGCGCCGCGTTGCCGCTCCCCGTCGCAACATCGAGCACCCGCCAACCCGACTGCAGATCGGCCGTCTCACAGAGTTGCTCGGCCTGATAAACGATCCGGCTGGCCACGACGGAGAAGTCTCCGCCGGCCCAAGTGGCTTGCTGCGTTTTCTTGATGGCGGCGTAGTTCGGCGCTGGGTTCGAGACCGCGCCATCGGCGGTGCGTTGGATGGACATCGGAGGCTCCTGATTTTTTGAGGAAACAAGTTCACCGATTTAATACGACCGGTCGTGCTTTGTAAAATACGACCGATCGTGCTATTATGTCAACCGTGAATTCAGAAAAATCCGCAAAATCGCCGGCGCACGACGCGCCCGTCGCCCGCAAGCTTCGCGCCGACGGTGTCGAGAGCCGCCGCGCGATCCTGAATGCGGCGGCTCGGCTGGCCACTGTGCGCGGGCTCGAGGGGCTCTCGATCGGCGACCTTGCAGAGCACATCGGAATGAGCAAAAGCGGCCTCTACGCGCACTTCAAATCCAAGGAAGAACTCGAACTCGCCACGATCGACACGGCCGCGACGATCTTCGAAGAGGATGTGATCCGCAAGATTCCCCAATCGCTGCGTGGGATCGCCCGCGTCACGGCCCTGACGGAAGCCTTCCTGCAGCATCTGGCGCGA
>Ga0210393_10001279_pt1 | contig 21217 bp, 16 predicted proteins | sample IncBWC27OmetaG_FD_160068 | JGI IMG/M metagenome (GOLD analysis project Ga0210393, IMG submission 160068) | Forest soil microbial communities from Barre Woods Harvard Forest LTER site, Petersham, Massachusetts, United States - Inc-BW-C-27-O ... | reverse complement strand
GCAGCACCCTGACTTTTTCGGCGCCGAACAAGCGGATCAGGGTGCCGCCGATGCCGTGCATCAGCGGGTCGCCGCTGGCGACGATGTGGATGTCGTCACCGGCGTCAACCGGAAGTGCTTGCAGGGCAGGCAGCATCGGCGAAGGCCACTCCCGGCGGGCGGCGGCCAGCGTGTCGTCGAGCAGGCCGAGCTGCCGCGTTGCGCCGTAAATTACTGTTGCCCTTTGCAATTCAGCGCGTGATGCCGCCGAGAGCTCTGCCATACCGTCGGCGCCGATACCGACAACGATGATCATCGCGGCATCCTGCGCCACACGAATTGCGGCAGCAGCCGCATCACGAAGAACATCGGCCGCAGTGCCCACGGGATCCACACGGTGCGCCGACCCTTAGCCAGCGCACGCGCGGTGGCAGCGGCCACTTGCTGCGGGGTGCTGGACAGCGGTGCTGGCGTCATGCCGTGCGTCATGCGACCGATGACGAATCCGGGGCGCGCGATCAGCATCCGCACCCCGGTGCCGTGCAGCGCGTCGGCCAGCCCGCTGGCGAAGCCGTCCAGGCCGGCCTTGGCCGACCCGTACACGTAGTTGGCGCGGCGTACCCGGACCCCGGCGACCGAGGAGAACACCACCAGCGATCCTTTGGCCGCCCTGCGCATGGCGGCAGCCAAATGCGTGAGCAGGCTGACTTGGGCGACGTAATCGGTGTGCACGATGGCCACCGCGTGCGCGGCGTCGGTCTCGGCACGGGCCTGATCGCCGAGGATCCCGAAGGCCAGCACCGCGGTGCCGATGGGGCCGTGGTCGGCGATGATCGAGGCGACCAGCGGGCCATGCGAGGGCAGGTCGTCGGCGTCGAACTCCCTGGTGTGCACCGCCGCGGCGCCGGCTTCTTTGAGCGCCGCCACCTGCTCGTCGAGCCGGTCGGCATTCCGCGCGGCCAGTATTACCGTCGCCCCCGGAGCCAGGCGGCGCGCGAGTTCAATGCCGATCTCGCTACGGCCACCCAGAATTAGTACCGCAGCTGCGCCCGTGTCATCCACGGCTGCGATTATTACCTGCGCTAGCGTGGGCGGTGATGACGAACACCACCACCCGGCTCACCGACGACGCGACGGCGTTTCTGTCCGAACGCCATCTGGCGATGCTGACCACGCTCCGCGCTGACAATTCACCGCATGTGGTGGCCGTGGGTTTCACCTTCGATCCCAAGACGCATATCGCGCGGGTCATCACCACAGGCGGCTCCCAGAAGGCCGTCAATGCGGACCGTGCCGGGATAGCTGTGCTCAGTCAGGTCGACGGGGCCCGGTGGCTGTCCTTGGAGGGCAGGTCCAAGGTCAACCGCGATGCCGACGCCGTGCGCGACGCCGAGCTGCGCTATGCGCAGCGCTACCGCACACCGCGGGCCAACCCGCGGCGGGTGGTCATCGAAATCCAGGTGGAGCGGGTGCTGGGGTCGTCGGATCTGCTCGACCGGAGCGAGTAGCGCAGCGCCGCTTAGCTGTACCCACGCCATGTCGAGGCGGATTACGATGGAGTGGTCCTAAACGCCGTGCGTCGGGCTTATCACGCAGTGTGCCGCCCTCGGGTTGTGCTAGTTCAAGTAGTGCCAGCGTTCGGTGTGCGGGACGGACCGGCGTGACGGAAAAGGCAGTGTCACACCGCTCGTCAGGGGCGACGGCTGCTGCATGCCGCGGCGGCCGACGGCCAGCACCTGGGGTCTGGCCTGCAATTTGCATGCCGCTTCGGCTGGCTCGATGGAGTGATGCCGACCCCAGGTGTGGCGGACGAGTGCGGCTCCTGCACGATGCCGCACCGCAGTGCCGCATCCGTGGGGGCTGGGTCGCCACTATAGCCGCGCAGGAAAGAGGGCCGCTGTCGTGGTTGTCATCGGAGTTGACACGCATAAAGCCACCCACACGCTGGTCGGTGTCGATGCCGGGGGCCGCAAACTTGGCGAGCTCACGGTGCAGGCCACCCCCGTAGGGCACATCAAGGCCCTGGGCTGGGCCCGGGGCGAATTCGGGTCCGATCTGGTGTGGGGCATCGAGGATTGCCGCCATTTGTCGTCGCGGCTGGAACGTGATCTGCTCGATGCCGGCCAGCAGGTCGTGCGGGTGCCCACACAGTTAATGGCCCGCACCCGCGCCTCGGCGCGGACCAGGGGCAAGTCCGATCCCATCGATGCGTTGGCGGTGGCCCGGGCGGTTCTGCGAGAACCCGACCTGCCAGTGGCCAGCCATGACGAGGTGTCACGCGAGTTCAAGCTCTTGGTCGACCGCCGCGCCGCGCTGGTGGCATACCGCACCGCGGTGAGCAATCGGCTCTTGTGGCGGATCCATGAACTCGATCCGTCGCATGCACCCAGGGCCGGGTCGCTGGGTATTTTCAAAACCCAGGCCGCGCTGCAGATTTGGCTGTCCACCCAGCCGGGATTGGTCGCCGAGTTGGCCCGCGACGAACTCGCTGACATCACGACGTTGACCACGCAGATCAATGCACTGGAACGGCGCATCGCCGCACGGGTGCGAGCAACCGCATCGTCGCTGCTGACCATTGTCGGATGCGCCGAGCTGACCGCGGCCAAACTCATCGGAGAGACCGCCGGGGTGTCGCGGTTCCGCAGCGAAGCCGCGTTCGCCCGCCACGCCGGTGTAACACCAATCCCGCACTGGTCTGGCCCGAAACGAGTGCGGCTCATGACGGCCCGGCTGGGCAACCGGCAACTCAATGCCGCGCTGTATCGCATCGCCGTGACGCAGATCCGACACAACGGCCCAGCCGAGGCGTACTACCGTAAGCGCCGCGAGGTCGGCGACTCGCACGCCGAGGCGATGCGCCGGATCGAACGCCGGATCGCCCGCATCGTTTACGGACGCCTGCGCGCAGATCGCGCCCACCGGTCGGCGACCTCCGACACCGCTGGACCGATTCGCATGCCGACGCAGGTAGAGACCCCACAGTCGCGCGAGAGTTCTTCGGCGCCGACTCCATCGAATCGGATGCCGGTACGCTGAGCCGGTGGCGATCTTCGGTCGGACAAGGGCGCGCCAGCGTCTCCGGCGAGCTACTCGGGAACCACTGGCAACGCCGGTGTTCAGCTCTTTCGTCGACTGCGCCCCCTGGGTGATAGGTGGGCTTTGGCATGGCGAACTGGCGACACTCACCGCCGAAAACGCTACGCTCGCAAACCATCTTAGGGCCGACCTGCAGCGGATCACCCGTAGCGCAAACGACGCGCTGAAACTCATCAAGCGAGCAGGATTGGCTGATTCCGCAAGGCAGGCCCACGAGGCCCGCATCATCGACGAGGCCCGGGCCAAGGCCGTGCGCCGAGTTGAATCGACGATTCGTCATGTGCGTGCGATGAAGGCTGAGATGCTCGCAGGACCCCGGCGCGCGCAGGTCACCGAGCGTTTCGCCGGGACAGATATCGACGAGACACAAGTCATACCTGCCATCGCGGGTGTGGAACCGGCTGCTGCTGCGCCCACCGATACGGCTCCGGAGCCGCAGGAGCCTACCGACGCCGATCGCCATGAGGCGCCCGTTGCTCCCCCATTGGCAGCCGCCCCCTCAGCCCCAGACCACGACGAACTCGGGGTTTCGGTGGCTCGGCACTGGGCTCCCGACGACGCTGCTACGGTCGTGATCACGCCAGAGCCGGAGATGCCGCAGGCACTGGAGGCTTCAGAGATTACGGAGAGCCCAGGGATCTCGGAGACTCCGGGAATCGTGGAGCTTTCGGAGGCGGAGGCCCCGAAGGCCGTGGAGGCACCGGTGGCCGTGGAGGCAGTGGAAAGCCCGGAGGCCCCCGAGACCGTCGAGATCCCAGTCGTAGCCGAATCCGAGAACGAACGATTGCAGCGGCTACTCGCGTTCGTTGTCCACCAAGAACCACAGCTGAACTGGGCGGTCAGCGATCACGCGGACGGCACGACGGTACTGGTCACCGACCTCGCTCATGGCTGGATACCTTCGGGTATCACGCTTCCGGCGGGCGTGCGGTTATTGGAGCCGGGGCGACGCGCCGGGAAAGTCTCCGCGCTGGTCGGCGAGGCAACGCGGATGGCGACCTACACCCCGGGCGATTTCATGGGTCGGCCGGCCGACTTCGCAGCGACGGAATCCTCGGTGCAGCCCCGCGAGCTGCCGGCAGTTGATGATTTGGGATGGGAACTGGGTCGAGCTACGCACTGGCGCGACGGACTGCCCCGGTTGGTGCACACGGTGGCGAAGGCCGCCGCCGCGGGTACCGGCGTCGTAGAAGAAGAAGTCGATCTGCTGCGGATACACCTCGATACCGCGCGCTACCAGCTCCTGATCCAGTATCCGGACGTCGGATCCGCGCTCTTGCTCAACTGTCTGTTGTTGGCCGCCACCGAAAGTCTCGTCACCGGGCACTCGATATCAGCGAACTATCACCTCGCCTGGTTCCAGAAGCTCGATGAGCCGCCGGCCAGCCAGAGGACCGCAGAGCGGTGACGGTTCTAGGCTGAGGCGACCACATTGGCGGCAGCCATAGAACCGGAACCAACGCTCACAACTGTCAATTGCGGTGGAGGAGGCGGCGACTCGGCACTGCGACGTGATCGGGCCGGCTATCCAGACCACTCAAGGCTGTGCGGGCCCGCGGCTAGACATGCTTCCAAGTTCGGCGTCTACCCAATCGCGAACCGCATCGTCAGACACGTCGAACCTTGCGCCCAACCGCACATAACTCCAACCTTGGCCGTGCAGCAATCGAATTTCGCGGACGATCTCGGCGGTCAGCTGCCGTTGCCGTTGCCGTCCCCCAACCGTGGTGAACGTGCCAAGGCAAACCGACCCAGTGGCGTGCGTGATGCCAGCTGCACCGCGCCCTTTGGCGCGATGCGGTGCAGCACGGCCCTCTACCGCGCATACGTGGTACTTACCCTTCGGCGTGCGTATGAACGGAGCCGGATAGGGAGCACCGCGCCGCCATGGCCAGTAGTAGTCACGGCAGAGCCCGCGAGCCTCGAGCCGATTGCCGCTGCCGGACACCGAACGCACCGTCACCGCCGTCAATCTAAGTGCCCGACGACCACAGGCGCGCCAGCGCGCGCGACCATTCAGCATTGATCTGTTCCAATTCGGGAAACGACCTTAGCGGTTCGCACGTAGCGCGTCGGTTGGCGAAATCGGCACGCAGGCAACCGAAAACGCTGCGCGCCACCCGGCGTTGCAGACGGCGCAGGGCCTCAGCGTGCGAATCACCCGCAGCCCGGCGCTTGCGGTAATACTCCTGGCCGGGCCCGGAGTGCCGACTCTGGGTCAACGCGATCCGATACAACGCGACATTGAGTTGCCTGTTTCCCGAGCGGACCACGCGTACTCGCACCCTTGTACGCCCCGACCATCGCGGCAGCGGGGCAACTCCCGCATAGCACGCGAACGCGGCTTCGCTGCGGAAACGCCCCACCCCCGCAGTCTCCCCGACCACCTTTGCCGCAGTCAGTTCTGCGCATCCCACAAGGTTCAATAACGACGGCGCCTCAGCCCGTACTCGAGCAGCGATGCGTCTTTCCAGCGCGTTGATCTCCTCGGTAACAGATGCGATGTCGGCCAGCTCATCGCGGGCCAGCGACGCCACCAGGCCAGGCTGGGTGGCCAACCACGCACCCAGCCACCGCCAAGTTTTCCTGCGATCCAGCGACGCAGGCTTGGGCGCATGCGACGGGTCAAGCTCATGGACACGCCACAAGAGACGGTTGACCGTCCCGCCCCGCTGCGCCACCAGGTCGTCGCGGCGATCCACCAACAGCTTCAACTCCCGTGAAATCTCATCATGGCTAGCCACCGGCAAGTCTGGTTCTCTCAGTACCGCGCGCGCCACCGCCAACGCGTCGATTGGATCCGACTTGCCCCTGGTGCGGGCCGAGGCGCGGGTGCGAGCCATCAGATGCGGTGATACCCGCACCACCCGCTGACCAGCATCCAGCAATGCCCGTTCAAGCTGCGACGAAAGGTTTCGGCAATCCTCGATGCCCCATACCACATCGGCACCGAAGACGCTCCGAGCCCAGCCCAGCGCCTTCAGGTTCCCGACGGCGGTAGCTTTCACCGTCAGCTCGGCAAGTTTGCGGCCGGCGACATCGACACCGACCAGCGTGTGGGTGGCTTTATGCGTATCAACTCCCACGACAACCATGCCAACCGCCCCTCGCATGCCCAGATCGTGCCGACTCGGGCGGTCCGACGCCGACAGCGGGCTGGGGCTCAAGCCCGCGCCACCCGCGACACCTAGGGCCAGCAATACATGGGTGAAGCCAGCCGAAGCGGCACTACTCCTCGAGAGTCGGCCCCAGGTGTAGCGGATGTCGACCGCGTATGACGGTCATCGGCCAACGAGTGGTCTGGTGCTGCCCTCTCGTTACGCCGGCAGTCCCTCGCGCCGAACGCCGGCATGACGGCGTATAGCTCGCCCCAAGGCGGCAATCGATGGTTCGAGCCGAACGGACGGCATTAAGGACCAGCTCATCGTAACGCTGCACAGCCTCACTAACCATCAGAATTGGCGGCCACGGCCTCACACCTGAGACCCTGCGACCCCCTGCCCGGTGAAGGGCCTAGGTTCGAAATCGACGTAATCTATCAGGCGTGACCGACCACGACGACGTCGCACCGAAACCCCCGGCTCCGGCACTTGACGAGCAGCCCGCCGGTCCGCCAGAAGATACGGCGCCGCAGCGGTGGTCGGGCTCGCCCGAACGACAAGGTGGCCAGCACGCGGCAGCACCCGGCTTTCCGTCTGAACCGGCTCCGTGGCAGCAGCCGCCGCCGCGAATGGGTTATGACGAGGAAACGCGAATGTCTCGTACGCCGCAAACCGACCAGCCGCTGCAGCGATGGCAGCAACCTGCACCGCCACAGGAACCATCGACCAGCCGCAGCGAGGGTGGCCAAGAGCCGTACGGCCGTGCCGCGCCACCCGTTGATTGGAACTACGTCGAGAGCATCCGTACCAGCGAGCTGGTGCCGACCCGGAAGGTGCCGCCTGGACACGGCTGGCGTCGGCTGGTCTACAACGCCACATTCAAGCTGATCAACCTCGGTCAATCCCCGGGCGAGTTGCGCCAGGCGCACCTGGAGGCCAAGATCCGCACCCTGCTGCGCGGCCACTACAAGATCGGCGTGTTGGGCAAGGGCGGGGTCGGCAAGACCACGGTCGCGGCAACTGTTGGTTCCATCTTCGCCGATCTCCGGCAAGACGATCGTGTGGTGGCTATCGACGCCGACACCGCGTTCGGCAAACTGGGAGCCCGCATCGATCCCCACGCAGTGGGCTCGTACTGGGATGTCGCCGCTGACCAACACCTCGACACCTTCGCCGACATGCGCAGCCGGGTAGGCAACAATGCGGTCGGACTATTTGTGCTCGCCGGTGAGTCCACCACTGCGGGGCGACGCGTGCTCGATCCCGCAATCTATCGCGAAGCGGTCTTGCAGCTAGACCGCCACTTCACGATCTCGATCGTGGACTGCGGTGCGTCGCTCGACGCACCGGTCACCCAGGAGGTGCTGCGCGATCTCGACGCACTGATTGTGGTGTCCTCGCCGTGGGTGGATGGCGCATCGGCAGCAGGCCAAACCCTGGAGTGGCTGGCCAGCCACCAACTGGCCGATCTACTTCATCGAAGTGTGGTGGTGCTAAGCGACTCCGACGGGCATAGTGACAAACGGACTCGTACCATCCTGGCGCAGCAATTCGCCAGCCGCGGCCAGGTCGTCATTGAGGTGCCCTTCGATCCGAATCTGCGGCCAGGTGGGGTGATCGACGTCGCCAACGAATTGAATCCCAAGACCCGCCGACGCTTCTACGAGCTCGCCGCTGCGATCGCCGATCACTTCCCATCCACCACACAGGGACGCCGCGACCAGCGATTAAGGTGACGTGGCGACCGCGACCGTCAGGTCGGGACGGGGGGTTGGCGTTGGCATGGCCATGAGCTCCCTTCACGTTGTGGTATTCCCACTTAGGACTTACCTAGGCACGCGCAGCGCCCGACGTCTACCTGGATCGCAGTCGGCTCCCACGCCTGCGCGCTCGCATACTTCCTGGCTTTGCACTCGCGCCTTAGCCGCCCGAGAGCAACTGTCACCCGCCAATACATGACCGACCCCGCGAGTTGGCCGATTATCGCCGCTGAGCCAGGCGAAGTGACGCGGCGGTGCATTGTGATATATGACTTGGACGTGCTTACGCGGTTGGATGCCAACTCATGAATCGGGCGATTCCGATGACTGCCGGCATCCTGGCGCTAGTCGCCGGCGCATATCAAGCGTGGTGCATTCCGCAGCTACTGCATACCGCGTCGACCTACTCGGACAGCCTCAGGGGCCTCGAGCAATACACGACGAGTTTCCATGCTTTCACCGTGTGGCTGACCACCGAGGCGGCAGCGTCGGCCGTCGCAGCGCTCGCGCTGATCCTCGGCGGCGCCATGGTGCTCGCCGGAACGTTCCTCGGCCGAGGATTCGTCATCATCGGATGTGTGATCGCCGTCGTGCACACCGGCGTTGGCTGGGTGACCGCCAACAACATGCTGCATTGGTTCGCCGAAATAGGGGCCGACGACTACGCCTTCCTATGGTTCAACATGCCAAGCAGGCTCGCCATCGTTCTGCTGTCGCTCGTCGTGCCCGTTATCACCGCGATTCTGACGTTGCTTCCGGCCACCCGGCGATGGTGCCGACGGATTCCTACTGGCGCTCTTGCGACGGAAACTGGTGCGGCTCAAACTGATCCGGCACGAACGGACGAAAACGATTAGCGAGATCGCTGACTCTCCTGCTCCCCCAGCGTGATTCGGTGTCGTCCCGGTGACACCGCCACGGTCGGTCCCGCCGGCTGATCGTCGAGTCGCACCTGAAGCCCGGCGGGTAGTCCGCCGAGCGTGATCCGCGCAACGGAATCGGTGGCCACCATGATCGTCGACGACGGCAACGACGCCAACCCAGCACGCCGAAGATCCACCGTGAGGCTGGCGACCCCAGTGAGCCGCAGCGTCAGATACGGCAGCGGGTCGACGGGCGACCCCACCCGCCAATCCAGCTCGCTGTACACCGCGGGCGACGGGTCGAAGTTGAGGACGACACCGCGACGATGCCGAACGGTGTGCGTGGGGTCCGGCCGGGCATACGACCGCGCGTCGACTTCCGCGATGGCTCCGCGGCGCGCCTTCACCGATGGATCGGCGGTCAGTTCTGACAACCACCACGCCCGATCGGGCCCGATACCCAGCTCGGCCGACACCAGCTGCGGATACCAGGCGAAGGTGATATGTCCCGGATCAGCTTGGCGCAGACCGGTTCCCATGTGAGCGATCGGATCCTCGAACTTGTCCTGAAACACCCACGCGATGTGATCCTCCAGCGGATACACAGTAAAGCGGTAGCGGTAGCCGAGCCGGTCGAGTTCGAGCACCTGCTCGGCGGCCGAGGCGAAGGGCACCAATTCGTCGAGCAGCCCGTGGGCGATGACGTACGGCAACCAGCGGGCGTTCACCAGCAACTTCCACGTGTCGCCCTCGCGCGCACACGGCGAGTCCGGGTCCAGGTCGGCCGGAATGTCGATATCAGGCAGCAAGCGCACGCCACACGTCGGCGGACCGGCCAGCACCACCGCCTGCGCGAACACCTCCGGATAGGTCAACCCGAACTTATAGGCCGCATAGCCGCCCATCGAATAACCCGAGACCACAGTGCGATTGGGGTCAGTGCCCAACTGTTCGGCCACCCGCGCCCACACTTCCCAGACGTCGAGTTCCCCGGTATCGAAGTACCAGGTCGACGGACCCCGGGCCAGCGGCGTGACCACCACCGAGTCGCGGCCCTCGCACACTTCGTGCAGCAGCCGCGGATCGATCGCGGCGAACTGGCTTTGTCCGAGCGCAAGCGAGTGCAGCAGCAGGGTCAACGGCAGCTTTCGACCGGGCACGTACGTCGACGGCAGGCATATCGCATACGGCTGGACCCGCCCGAGGAACTGCGGCTTGGTGCTCAAAATATTGAGCGCGGCTAAACCCTGTTCCACGCCCTGCCCGAGCTCGACCGAGGACACATACCACCGCGTCGACGGGCCGGTGATAACCGGTTCGGGGCTGGTTACACCGGCCGCAAGCTGGTCCCAGCGCACCGTCACCGCAAACTCTGAGACGTCGCCGTTGCTCAGCGCCGCGGCCTGGGCCGCATCCGACCAGAAATTCAGATGCGGCGGCTCCTGCTCGTTGGTGCGAAACGCGACGTTGTAGGCGTTGGGTTGCCCGGGCAGCGCGCCATGTTCGGCGGGCACGTCGGCGAACGCATCGCCGGCGGCGTTGGCCAAACCCGCGACCAGGCGCACCGTCCAGCTGCCGGCCGGGTCCACCAACGACCGCGGAACCTGCGCCATAAACGACCGCGAGCCCATGTCGACGCTGTGCCCCACCGGCGTGGTGGCCTGCGAGGTCAGGTCGATCAACGCGGCGCTGCTGCCCGAAACCCGCAGGGCCAGGTCAATGCCCGGCGAGCGCACACCCGCCCCGGCCGGCCACTGCTCCGAACCCGCCCGGCCCGGGTCCGTGTCGAAGGTGAACAGCGCAATGGGTACCGAGGCTTCCACCAGCGTGTTCCAGTCGACCCGCCACCACGTGTGGGTCTCGGTGAGCCCGATGGCCACGCGAAAGATGTCGGCACCGTTTCCCGCGGCGGGCCCGTCGGGATACACATAGGTGCCGCGCGGTGGCGCCTGGATCTTCAGGTCCCCGACCGGTAGGCCCGTCGCGCCGTGGTCGTCGTAGAGGAAGTCGGTCCAGAACAGGGCACCGCCGGCTATCCGGCTGCTACCGCAGGTGCGGGGGAACTGCTCGCCGAACGGCCATCCTGACGGCACCGGAAGCTGTGGCTCGGGCTGACGCGCCGCCGGCGGTGCCCCTTCGGGCATGCCGTCGACCACGATGAGCTCACCCGGCGGCGCCGGTGAGGGCGGGACGGGGTGCAACACGGCGTCGGCGATGTGTAGTGCAATGCGGATCGGAAGCAGGGCTAGGTCCAGGATTGACACCACGCCCAACGTACGCGGCGAGGGTGTCGTGATAGTTACGGCACCGGTACGACGATCAGGTCGTGCGGCTGGTTGTTGACGGCCAGCGCGCCATCCTCGGTCACCACGACGATGTCTTCGACTCGGGCACCCCAGCGGCCCGGGAAGTAGATACCCGGCTCGATGGAAAACGCCATGCCCGCGGCCAGCGGCAACTCATTGCCGGCGACGATGTAGGGCTCTTCATGAACCGACAGCCCGATGCCGTGCCCGGTGCGGTGCACGAAGAACTCCGCAAGTCCGGCGTCGGCCAGCACGTCGCGGGCGGCCGCGTCGACCTGCTCGGCCGTCACACCCGGACGCACCGCGTCAAACGCCGCGCGCTGGGCCCGTTGCAACACCGAATACTGCTGTGCGACATCGGGTCTGGGCTCACCGATGCTGTAGGTCCGGGTCGAGTCCGAGTGGTATCCGGGCTCGTACGCTCCCCCGATGTCGACGACGACGATGTCACCGATTTGCAGTTCACGATCCGAATAACCGTGGTGCGGGTCGGCGCCGTGCGGGCCGGAGCCGACGATGATGAACGCCACATCCGAATGCCCTTCGGCGACAATCGCTTCGGCGATGTCGGCGGCGACGTCGGCCTCGGTACGACCCGGACGCAACAACTCCGGCACTCGGGCATGCACCCGGTCGATGGCCGACCCGGCCTTGCGCAGCGCGTCGATCTCGCACTCCTCCTTGACCATCCGTAGCGTGCGCAGCACATCGGTGGCCAGCACCGGCAGCACGCCGAGCACACCGGCCAGCGGCAACAAATGCAGCGCCGCCATGGAATCGGTGACAGCTGTCGCGACAGAGGCGCCACCCAGCGCGGCGCCCACCAACTGGTACGGATCATCGCCGTCGACCCAATCACGCACCGCCAGACCCAGTTCCGCAACGGCCGATCCCTTGAGCGACGCCAACTCCATCCGCGGCAGCACGACCGTCGGATCACCGGAGGCCGGCAGCACCAGCGCGGTCAGCCGCTCGAACGTCTGGGCTCGCGAGCCGATCAGGTAGCGCAGGTCGTAGCCCGGGGTGATCACCAGGCCGGCCAGGCCGGCGTCGGCGGTCGCCGCAGCCGCCGCAGCCAGCCGGCGGGCATACACCGCGGCGTCGAATCGGTCAGAGTCCATGGCAGCCAGGCTAACCGCGCCGTGGCCGGCGCTGGCAGGATAGCCCGCATGGCCACACCGCTGTTGCTGCTCGATGGCGCCAGCATGTGGTTCCGCTCGTACTTCGGGGTGCCGTCGTCGATCACCGCTCCCGACGGCCGGCCGGTCAACGCCGTGCGCGGATTCATCGACTCGATGGCCGTGGTGATCACCCAGCAGCGACCCGCCCGACTGGCGGTCTGCCTCGACCTGGACTGGCGACCGCAATTCCGGGTGGATCTCATCCCGTCGTACAAGGCGCATCGGGTGGCCGAGCCGGAGCCAGCAGGCGAGCCCGACATCGAGGAAGTGCCCGACGACCTGACTCCACAGATCGACATGATCATGGAACTGCTGGACGCGTTCGGGATTTCGACAGCGGGTGCAGAAGGTTTCGAGGCCGACGACGTGCTGGGCACACTGGCGGCTCAGGAACGCCGCGACCCGGTCGTGGTCGTCAGCGGAGACCGCGATCTGCTGCAGGTGGTCGCCGACGATCCCGTCCCGGTTCGGGTGCTCTACCTGGGCCGCGGGTTATCCAAAGCCACCCTGTTCGGCCCCGCCGAGGTGGCCGAACACTATGGGGTGCCGGTGGATCGGGCCGGAGCGGCCTACGCCGAGCTCGCGCTGATGCGCGGCGATCCATCCGACGGCCTGCCGGGTGTGCCCGGCGTCGGTGAGAAGACAGCAGCCACCCTGCTGGCCCAGCACGGCTCGCTGGAACAGATCCTGGCCGCCGCACATGATCCCAAATCCAAGATGGCCAAGGGCCTACGGGCGAAACTGCTTGCCGCCACCGAGTACATCGAGGCCGCGAGCCAGGTGGTCCTGGTAGCCACCGACGCGCCTGTCACACTTTCGACGCCTACGGACGAGCTACCGCTGGCCGCCGCGCACCCCAGACGCACCGCCAAGCTGGCCACCGAATTGGGCGTCGGGTCATCGATTGGCCGCTTGCAGAAAGCGCTCGACGCGTTGCCCGCATGACGAGCTACTGCGGCCGGCCCACCTCGTAGGTGCCCTTGCTGTCCTGGAAGGTCACCGTCACGTGCTTCGGGGCGCCGTCGATGCTGACACTGCAGTCGAAGGTGCCGCCCTTCTCGACGGTGGGATCTTGGCCGCGGTTGCACTTGACGTCTTTGACGTTCTTCGCGCCGTACCCGTTGGTCTCGTCGGAGAGGACCTGCTGCACGCCGGCCTGCGCCTTGTTGACGTCCAATTTGGTGGTGACGAAGAACCCGGGCTCCCAGAAGCCGAGCACCAGCACGACCGCGATGAGCAGAAAGGCGATCACGCCGACGACGCCGCTGATCAGTGCAGGCGGACGCTTCTTACCCGGTTGCTCATAGGGCGGGTACTGCTGCGGGTACTGGCCCGGCTGGCCGTACTGACCGGGCTGGGGCTGGCCGTACTGGCCCGGCTGACCGTACTGAGGCTGGCCGTATTGACCGGGCTGACCGTACTGGCCCGGCTGACCATACTGCCCGGGCTGGCCGTACTGAGGCTGGCCGTACTGGCCCGGTTGCCCGTACTGGCCGGGCTGCTGCGGGTAGGCCTGCTCGGTGGGCTGTTCGTACTGCGGATACTCCGCGGGCGGCGTGTATGCCGGAGGCTGCCACGTCGGCTCCTGGGCCGGCGACTGTTGCCAGGGCGATCCCACCTGGGTCGGTTCCGAGGACCGATCGCCGCCCTCGCCGGGCGGTTGCCACTGGTGGTCCGATCCGTGCGGTCCGCTCATCGTTTCTCCTCAGTCCCTGTGTGTCTGGCCCCGAACGGGTCCGGTTCTGATCCCGGATGCAACCGTAGCTCCGGCCCAGCCTACCCGGCGTCAACTGCGACGACGCCGCGCCGAACGTCATTGATAGCGCGCTTTGCGATTGCCCGCAGCTCAGCATCCGGGGCGGCGTTGCGAACCTGGTCCAACAGGTCGAGCACCTGCCGGCACCACCGTACAAAATCCCCCGCCAACAACGGCGAACCCGTGCCCGCGGGGTCGGCAACGGCCAGCGCGGCCGCCAGATCGCCGGTCCGCGCCCAGCGATAAATGACGCTGACAAAGCCGTCGTCGGGTTCGCGACTCGGGGCGATCCGGTGCGTCTGTTCATCGGCGCGCAGCGCGAACGACAGCTTCGACGTCTGATGCAGCGCCTGCCGCAATCGCGGTGTGGGCGCCTCGGCGGCAAACGGGCAGCTGGGCCCGTCGTTGCCCCGGCTCTCGTAGAGCACCGCCGAAACCACCGCCGCCAACTCGGCCGGTTTCAGGTCCGCCCAGGCGCCGGTGCGCAGGCATTCGGCGACCAACAGGTCGCTCTCGCTGTAGATGCGGGCCAACAAGCGGCCGTCGTCGGTGACATGCGGATCGGTGGCCGGGCCTTGGATGAACTCACGCTCGGTGAGCAACCCGACGATCCGGTCGAATGTCCGGGCCAGCGAATTCGTCTCTGCGGCAACCTTTTTCTCCAGCTGGGCGTTGTCGCGTTCGATGCGCAGATAGCGCTCGGCCTGCCGCATCCGCTCCTCGAGGCCGGGGCTGTCGTGGGCGGGGTGCTGACGCAATTGCGCTCGCAACGACGCCAGCTCCGGATCGTGAAAAGCGCCGTCCTCGGCACCGCGACGACGCGCGGGCGGTATAGCCAGCCCGGCGGCGGCGGATCGCAGCGCCGAGGCCAGATCGCGCCGGACCCTCGGCTGACGGTGTTCGACACGCTTGGGCAATGACATCGATCCGACCGGCGCCGACGCACCCGAATAGTCCGCCGACGAGATACGCCCCGCCCACCGGTGTTCGGTGAGCACCAACGGCCGCGGATCGGAGCTGTCGCGGGCCGACTCCAGCACGACCGCCAGCCCCCCGCGCCGACCGTGGGTGATGGTGATGATGTCACCTCGACGCAGCGCGGCCAGCGCGTCACTGACGGCCTGCCGCCGTTGCAACCGCGACGCGCGCGACTGCGCGCGCTCAATCTCGGAAATCCGGGCACGCCGCCGCGCGTATTCGATGATCGGCGCATCCGCCCCGCCCAGTTCGGCAGCGATCTCGTCGAGCATCAGCCGCCCGCGTTCGATACCACGCACCAGGCCGACGACGGACCGGTCGGCCTGATATTGGGCGAACGACTGCTCCAGCAATTGATGCGCCTGCTCAGGGCCCATCCGCTGGACCAGGTTGATCGTCATGTTGTACGACGGCGCGAACGAGCTGCGCAGCGGAAAGGTGCGAGTGGAAGCCAAGCCGGCCACCGCCGACGGTTCGCTGGTTTCTTCGGCGGGATGCCACAGCACCACCGCGTGGCCCTCGACATCGATGCCGCGCCTGCCGGCGCGCCCGGTCAGCTGGGTGTACTCCCCCGGCGTCAGCGGCACATGCTGCTCGCCGTTGAACTTCACCAACCGCTCGAGCACCACTGTGCGGGCGGGCATGTTGATGCCCAGCGCAAGTGTTTCGGTCGCGAACACCGCCTTGACCAAGCCGGCAGTGAACAGCTCCTCGACGGTGTGCCGGAACGCCGGCAACATCCCGGCGTGGTGGGCCGCCAACCCGCGCAGCAGCCCCTCCCGCCACTCGTAGTAGCCCAGCACCGCCAGGTCGGAGTCCGCGAGATCACCACACCGATGCTCGATCACCTCCGCGATCTGCGCGCGTTCCTCCTCGGTGGTCAGCCGCAGCGGCGAACGCAGGCACTGCTGGACCGCGGCGTCACAACCGGCCCGGGAGAACACGAACGTGATCGCCGGTAACAGCCCCTCGGAATCCAGCGTCGCGATCACGTCCGGCCGCGACGGCGGCCGATAGAACCGCGGCCGCCCCGGCCGACCTCCCCGTCCGGGCCGGCCCGACTGCCGCCGGGGCTGCCAGCCCGACATCCGGTCGGCCTCCCGGCGATGTGCGATGTGGCGCAGCAGTTCCGGGTCGACGCGAAACTGGCGTGTGGTCGAGGGGGCGCCGCCGGGCTCGTCGGCGTCATAGTCGAACAGGTCGAACAGACGCTTACCCACCAAGACGTGTTGCCACAGCGGAACCGGCCGATGCTCGTCGACAACCACGGTCGTGTCGCCGCGCACCGTCTGGATCCAGCCACCGAACTCCTCGGCGTTGCTCACCGTCGCCGACAGGCTGACCACCCGCACCTCGTCGGGCAGATGCAGGATCACCTCCTCCCACACCGGACCCCGCATCCGGTCGGCGAGGAAATGCACCTCGTCCATCACCACGTGGGAAAGTCCTTGCAGCGCATGCGAATCGGCGTAGAGCATGTTGCGCAGCACTTCGGTGGTCATCACCACCACGGGCGCATCGGCGTTCACCGACATATCACCAGTGAGCAGGCCGATCCGGTTTCGGCCGTAGCGCAGCGTCAGATCGGTGTGCTTCTGGTTGCTCAGGGCCTTCAGCGGCGTGGTGTAAAAGCACTTGCCACCGGCCGCCAGTGCCAGGTGCACAGCGAATTCGCCGACCACCGTCTTGCCGGCGCCCGTCGGCGCGCAGACCAGCACGCCGTGGCCTCGTTCCAGCGCCGCACAGGCCCGCTGCTGAAAGTCGTCGAGCGGAAAAGGCAGCTCCGCAGTGAACCGGGCCAGCTCGGCCACCTCGGTCACGCTGCCGCCATGCGACGCCGACATCTAGGTGACGTCGTCATGTTGCCCGGCGGTGAATGACGGCTCCGGCATCGGCTCGGGCGGCTCGACGACCGACGCTTCGTCGTCGGGAATCATGGCTTGGGCTTCGCGCTTGCCCTTCCGCTTGTCGTGCAGGCGAGCGATCTGAATGGCGAACTCGAGGAGCACCGACAGCGCTACCCCGAGCGCCGTCATCGAAAACGGATCGGATCCGGGCGTGAACACCGCCGCGAACACGAACATCGCGAAGATCAGGCCGCGCCGCCACGACTTGAGCCGCTGATAGGTCAGCAGCCCCGTCATGTTGAGCATGACGATCAGCAACGGGAATTCGAAGCTGACGCCGAATACCACCAGTAGGTTGATCAGGAAGCCGAAATAGCGGTCTCCGGACAACGCGGTCACCTGCACGTCGCTGCCCACGGTCAGCAGGAAGCTCAGCGCCTTGGACAGCACGAAGTAGGCCAGCACCGCACCGCCGACGAACAGCACCGCAGCCGGGATCACGAACGCAATCGCGAAGCGACGCTCCCGCTGGTAGAGCCCCGGCGTGATGAACGCCCACAGCTCGTACAGCCACACCGGACAGGCCAGCACAATCCCGGCCGTCATCCCGACCTTGAGCCGCAGCATGAATTGGTCGAACGGCGCTGTTGCCAGCAACCGGCACTGCCCGTTGGCGGTGATCTCCGCGCGCGCCGACTGCGGCAGCGAACAGTAGGGATGGCGCAACCACTCGCCGAGGCTCTCCAGCCCGAAGATCGAATGTGAGTACCAGACGAACCCGAAAATCGTGGTGATCAGGATCGCGCCCAGGGCGATCAACAACCGGGTGCGCAGCTCGGTCAGGTGATCGACCAGCGACATGGTCGCATCGGGGTTGCTACGGCTACGCCGGTAGCGAGGGTTGAGTCGCTTCAGCAAGGCAGCGGTGCGCGCTGAAGTCTTGAAAACTTTCACGACATTCTGTCAGTGGCGCTCGGGCACCGCGACGGCGATGCCGGGCTACGCAGGGCGTGCTTCGGTGTGCCCCTGCTCGCTCGCCGCGGGCGGGTCGACCCGCTGCGACTGCACGGGCTGGGGGTTCGCCGCGGGGGTGGCGGGGGTTTCGATGGAAGGCGCTTGCGTTTTGTTCTCCGTCTGCATTTCCCGGAGCTCAGACTTGAAGATGCGCATCGACTTGCCCAGCGAGCGCGCCGCATCGGGGAGCTTCTTGGCACCGAAGAGCAGGATCACCACCACAGCGAGGATCGCCCAATGCCACGGACTAAGACTGCCCACTTTGATTACCTCCAGACGTCCACCCGATGCTACCGCAGCAGAGCCGACTGCCGGTGCGCCCGCGCCGCCGCGCGGTGGCCGCTGTGCAGCTTCTCGACTGGACTTTTATGAGCTCAGGGCCTGATAGGACTCCAACGCCGCCGTTGCGGAATCCCGTACCCGCTGCGCAAGCGAGGCCGGCGCGAGCACCTGCACGGCCGACCCGAACCCCAGCACCAGGCGCGTCATCCAATCCTCAGAGGCGTAGGTCATGACCGCCTCACACGATCCGTCCGGCAACTCGCGCACGTCCCGCATCGGGTAGTACTCGAACATCCACGACGCCGAGGGCGCCACCCGCAGCTTGGCCGACGGCAGCGATGGATCGCCGTCGAACAGCGACGTGTCCGGCGGCGTATGCAGCGCCGACTCGGGCGCAGCGGCCGGCTCGCCCAGCTCGGTGGCCTCGACGATCCGGTCGAAGCGGAACAGCCGAACTCCTTCAGCTTCGCGCGACCAGGCCTCCAGGTAGCTGTGGCCGCCGATCAGCAGCACCCGGATGGGGTCGACGATCCGGCTGGTCAGCGTGTCGTGTGACGCGGCGTAGTAATCGATGGCGAGCGCATGTTTGTCCTGCACCGCAGTGCGTACCGCGGCCGCAGCCCGGCTTTCGGCGGGGGCCTGCTCATCGACGGCTGCCGCCGACCCGGTGGCGTCGTGCCCGACGGCGCCGGCGGCGGCCTCGATCTTCGCGATCGCGCTGCGCGCGGCTTCTGGATCGACCACACCGGGAATATCGGCCAGCGCCCGCAGCGCCACCAGCAGGCCGGTGGCCTCGGGCGAGGTGAGCTTCAGCGGCCGGTCGATCCCTGCCGAGAACGTCACCTCGATCTTGTCTCCGGAGAACTCGAAATCGATGAGATCACCCGGGTAGTAGCCGGGAAGACCGCACATCCACAGCTGGTTGAGGTCCTCTTCCAGCTGCTTGGCCGACACTCCCAAGTCGGCGGCGGCCTTTGCGCGGGTGATCCGTGGGTTGGCCTGGAAATACGGCACCATGTTGAGCAGCCGGACCAGTCGGGTGGATACGGGTGTCATGAGCGCCGCTCCTCCTCATCGCTTCGCTCTGCATCGTCGCCGGCGCCGGTCATGCCCCCAAACCTCCCAGGCCGGCCTGGGCGCGCAATCGGGCCAGCACATCGTCGCGCAGCGACTCCGGCTCGAGAACGACGGCGTCAGCTCCGTAGCCGGCGATGTCACGCGCCATCCGGTCGCTCGATCCGATGTCGAATTCGATCACCTCGCCGTCGCGGCCGCCCAGTTGCCGCGCACCGGTGGATCTTCCAGCGCGGCGCAGCGCGGTGGCCCGCCCGTCGGCGACCCAGACCCGCGCCTGCCCGCCCGTCGGTGTTTCAGCGACAGTCTCGGCCACGATCTTGCGCAGGTCGACGTCGTCGGGCACGGTTACCGCGCCGGCCGGACCGATCGGAATGACCTCAGCACCGATCCGCGAGAGCCGGAAGGTGCGGGTGGCATTGCGGTCGCGGTCGTGGCCCACGAGATACCAGCGGCCCTTTTCGGTGACCACGCCCCACGGCTCGACGGTGCGCGTGGTGTAGGGCGCAGCCCGCGACGGGCGGTGCGGGAACTGCACCGCCTGGCGGGAATCGATGGCCGACAACAGGATTCCGAGAACATCCTCTGACCCGCGCAACCCCGGTACCCCCGCCGGAGAGGCTATGGCCACCGGGGCGTCCGGATCGACGTCCACCCCGGCGGCGCGCAGCTTGAGCAACGCGCCCTGGGTAGCGGTGATCAGTTCGGGTGACTCCCACAGCTGGATGGCGACGGCTACCGCAGCCGCTTCGTCCGGCGTGAGCTCAACGGGAGGCAGTGAGTAGGCGTCGTGATTGATCCGGTAGCCCTCGGTGGGATCCAGCGCCGACACCCTGCCGACTTCCAGCGGGATGCCGAGGTCACGCAACTCGTTCTTGTCGCGCTCGAACATCCGGGAGAACGCCTCGGCGCTGGGGCTATCCGAGTAACCCGCCACGCTGGACCTGATCTTTTCAGCGGTGATGTAGCCGCGGGTGGACAGCAAGGCGATAACGAGGTTTACCAGCCGTTCGACTTTCGAGGTCGCCATTTACTCCAGCCTAGATTCGGTGGGTTGGCCAGCGTCTCCCGGCCCGCGGGCGGCCCCCGAGATCGGAGGTTACATGCTGGCGATCAGCCGTTTGACCCGCTCGTCGACGGCCCGGAACGGGTCTTTGCACAGCACGGTGCGCTGGGCCTGGTCATTGAGTTTGAGGTGTACCCAGTCGACGGTGAAGTCGCGTCCCGCCGCCTGGGCGGCGCTGATGAATTCGCCGCGCAACCGGGCGCGAGTGGTCTGCGGCGGTTGGTCGACGGCTTCCGCGATCTCCTCGTCGGTGGTGACGCGCGCGGCCAGGCCCTTGCGCTGCAGCAGGTCGAAGACGCCGCGCCCGCGCTTGATGTCGTGGTAGGCCAGATCCAGCTGGGCGATCTTCGGGTCGGACAGCTCCATGTTGTAGCGGTCCTGGTAACGCTGGAATAGCTTGCGCTTGATCACCCAGTCGATCTCGGTGTCCACCTTGGCGAAATCCTGGCTCTCGACGGCGTCGAGCTGACGACCCCACAGGTCGACGACCTGCTCGATCTGCGCATTGGGCTCCCGGACCTGCAGATGCTCGACGGCGCGGCTGTAGTACTCCCGCTGAATGTCCAGCGCGCTGGCCTGACGGCCGCCCGCCAGCCGCACCGGCCGGCGGCCGGTGACGTCGTGGCTGACCTCGCGGATGGCGCGGATGGGGTTGTCCAGCGAGAAGTCGCGAAACGGGACACCGGCTTCGATCATCTCCAGCACCAGTGCGGCGGTGCCCACCTTGAGCATGGTGGTGGTCTCGCACATGTTGGAGTCGCCGACGATGACGTGCAGCCGCCGGTACTTCTCGGCATCGGCGTGCGGCTCGTCGCGGGTGTTGATGATCGGGCGGCTGCGGGTGGTGGCCGAGGAGACGCCTTCCCAGATGTGCTCGGCGCGTTGGGAAAGGCAGAACGTGGCGGCCTTAG
>Ga0210393_10001278_pt1 | contig 21223 bp, 15 predicted proteins | sample IncBWC27OmetaG_FD_160068 | JGI IMG/M metagenome (GOLD analysis project Ga0210393, IMG submission 160068) | Forest soil microbial communities from Barre Woods Harvard Forest LTER site, Petersham, Massachusetts, United States - Inc-BW-C-27-O ... | reverse complement strand
CGAGTCGCACTGGGTTCGACTTCCTTCAAGCCAGCGAGAAAATCGTCGCGCGTAACTTGCAGTGAACCCAACTCCTCAGCTGCAATGCCGTCGGTATCGAGGGGAACAGACGACAAGAAACGGCGCAGAGCGATCATTCCGACTTCCTGCCCCAGCGCTTCCAGATCGGCGCCGACGAAGCCGTGAGAATGCTCGGCGATCTCCGGGAGATCCACGTCAGCCGCGAGCGGCATGGCGCGCGTGTGAATCCTGAGAATTTGCAACCGCGCCTGGGTATTCGGAACGCCGATTTCAATTTCGCGATCGAAGCGGCCCGGACGCCGCAGCGCCGGGTCGAGGACCTCGGGGATGTTGGTGGCCCCGATCACAATGACTTGCCCGCGCGCGACAAATCCATCCATCAAACTGAGAAGCTGCGCCACCACGCGTTTCTCAACCTCGCCGACCACCTCGGTGCGTTTGGGAGCGACAGCGTCAATCTCGTCGATAAACAGAATCGAGGGAGCGTGGCGCGCGGCTTCCTCGAAAACCTCGCGGAGCTTGGCCTCGCTCTCGCCGTAGAACTTCCGCATAATCTCCGGGCCGTTGAGATGAATAAAGTGCACGCGACTTTCGGCGGCTACGGCGCGGGCCAGCAGAGTTTTCCCCGTGCCCGGCGGGCCGTATAACAGCACACCCTTGGGCGCGAGAATTCCCAAGCGCTCGAAGATGCGGGAGTACTTCAGCGGCAACTCGACGATTTCGCGCACCCGCGCAACTTCCCGCTCCAAGCCTCCGATATCCTCGTAAGAGACTGCCGGGGCGCGAGCAACGGTCTGATCGCCTTCCACGATCCGGATGTCGGTGCGTTTTCCAATCACCACCGGCCCCGAAGGAATCGTGCGCACAACCTGGAAGTTCACCGCCTTGGCAAATGTTGGCACACGCACCACGCAGCCTGCGATAACCGGAACGCCCACAAGGTCCTCAAGGATGCGCTCGGGAGCAATCGTGGCGGGGGCTGCCCCCACCCACAACGGCGAGAAGCGCACGGCGACCGCCTGCTCGCTGTCGATTCGCGACACGGTTACCTGTTCCTGCAATCCGGCACCACAATTACTGCGGCACGTGCCATCGATCTGGATCATGCCTTCGTGGCCATTGTCGGAAAGCTCAGCCCGACCGACCGCCACAGCGCCGCCGGCGATCTTAACGACGTCGCCGGCACGTGCACCCATACGTTCGAGGTCGATGGGCGCGAGTCTCGCGAGGGCGCGGCCTATATCCTCGACCCGCGCCTCCGCAACCCGCAGTTTCAGCGTAGCCGCGGAAGAGGAGGGGGTGATATCTGTCATGGGATCATTTGCACTCCGCTGCTGACGGCTGAGGGCGTCGACGAATGGCTCCGTTCCCTTGTGCGCCCGATCCGCATCACGAGGCCCGATAGCCATACCGGCCGTGTCATTTTCCAGGTCAGTCAAACGGATAATCCCCAGACTAGTAGGCCGACAGCCTACTTATTACTCGGCGGAGCCACCAGTTGGGATGCGAATCCCTGTCCCCTATGATGGGCGAATCGTGAATAGCTAACCCACGGAGGAAATTCTCCGGCGGTCAAAACTCGTCAAGTACGATCTCTTCCACGTCTTCAATGTGCCGCCGCATCGCGGCCTTGGCGGATTCGGCGTCCTGGCGTTTGATGGCAGCCAAAATTCGCCGGTGGCCCGCAAGAGATTTCTCCGGCCGACCTTCCACCTGCATCGACCTTTCCCGCGTGTCGCGCAGCAGGTCCATGAGAATGTCGATCACCTTCAGCACAACACTGTTCCCCGAAGCCAGAGCGATGCTGTAATGAAATTCCGCATCTTCGGCAATGGTCGTTTCCCCACGCGACAACTTTTCCTGTTGCCGTTGGAGAATGTCTTCCATTTCCAAGACTTCGTCAGAAGAAGCGTGGGTAGCCGCCCGCGCAGCCAGCGGGGGCTCCAGCATTTTGCGGAAATCAAGTAGCTCGCTCACCATCGCTTGTTTGCGCTTCAAGGCATTCGCAAAAGGATTGACCAACACGTCGGCCGATATTTCGCGAACGATGGTGCCAGCGCCTTGTCGCGGTTCGACCAAACCGATCAATTCCAGGCCCCGAATAGCGTCCCGAATAGAACTTCGGCTTACCTGCAGCATCTCAGCCAGCTCGCGTTCCGATGGGAGCTTGTCACCCGGCTTCAATTTTTTCAGAATCAGACGTTCGATCTGTCTTGCGACTTCCTCGTAGACTTTGTTCTTTCGAACAAACTCAAAGTCGGATTTGGGGAGGGCTGGCAAACCTTTGCACCAAGTGGTCCGATAAGTGGACCAGCGAACCAAAGGAGTATACAGCGGTTGTCAAGCGTCTAGCAAATCTTTTTCTTGGGGAGCGCAGGAAAAAGCCCGATTAAAGCCCTGCCGGTCAAATCAAATGGGAACCAGGAGAAGTGCGGGGGTCAAGCTGGCAGGAAATGCGCTCGAGGAGTCAGCAGCCCCAGTGCGCACTTTCAGTTGGAATGTTGGGAAGCGCATTGCGACAATAGCTTCGTGCAGTGATACACCGTGCGGGTGGAAGTCATGGCTAACCCAACCCGCTCTCCCAGTTCCACCACCGCGCCTACCAGTGCTTCTAATTCCATGGGCCTGCCTGCTTCGAGATCTTGCAGCATTGAAGTTTTATGCTCGCCAACTTTTTCTGCGCCCGCGATGCGTTGATCAATCGAAACCGGCAGCTCCATTCCAAGCTTGTGAGAGACCGCTTCCACTTCCTGCATGATGCTGCGGATCACGGAGGACGTTCCGGGATCGCGCGCGATCTGAACCAGAGTGGCGCGGGTCAGCGCGCTGACAGGGTTGAACGAGGCGTTGCCCAGAACTTTTACCCAGATCTCTTGCCGGATGCGAGTACTGATCGGGCAGCGGAAGCCGGATGCAATGAGCGACTCTGCAAGCATGCGGATGCGATCGGAGCGCGTGCCGTCGGGTTCGCCGAGAGTAATTCGATTGCCCTCGGTATGATGAATCACTCCCGGAGCGGCAATCTCAGTGGCAAAGTAAATAATGGATCCGACCACTCGCTTTGTTTCAATGGCGGAGGAGATCACTCCGCCGGGATCGACACGCTCAAGGCGCAATCCTTCCCATTGGCCGCCGAAGCCCTGGAAATACCACCAGGGAATTCCGTTCTGCGTGCTTACCAATGTCGTATCCGGTCCCAGCACCGGTCCCAAGTGAGGCGCAAGCTGGGGCAGGCCGTGGGCCTTCACCCCAAGAAAAACAACGTCTACCGGACCCACTTCCTCGAGGGAGCTGGCGATGGTGGGCCGCGCCACGAAATCTCCCTCGCTGCTTTTGATCCGCACGCCGTGCTCCTGCATGGCGCCACGATGCGGCCCGCGCGCGAACAGCGTTACATCGAATCCGGCCTGGGCCATGCGAGCCCCGATGTAGGCACCAATTGCCCCGGCCCCCGCGATCAGGAATTTCATTCGTGCCCGCCTGCGAGCACTGCGGCAACTGCACGCCGGCGGATTTTTCCAGTCGCGGTAGTAGGAATGCTTTCGACCAGATATATCTTGGTGGGACACTTGTATTCCGCCAGCAACTCGCGGCAGTGTCTGATGAGTGCCGATTCGGCGGCGCCCTGGGGTTCGTGCAAAACCACGGCTGCACACACCTCTTCACCTAGCGTTGGATGCGGGCAGCCGAACGTGACCGCTGCTGCGACGGCAGGATGCCTCAGCAATATTTCGTCGACTTCGTGAGGAGCAATGTTCTCACCACCGCGAATGATAATGTCTTTGATCCGGCCGGTTAAATGCAGATAGCAGTCTGAGTCAAGAAATCCCTGGTCGCCAGTGCGGAACCATCCGTCCACGAAAGCACGAGCGTTCGCTTCGGCATTGTTTTCATATCCGCGAAACACATTCGCACCTTGAATTGCGATCTCGCCACGATGATTGGTACCGAGATGATTTCCGTCCTTGTCCATGATGCTGATGCGCAAGCCGGCGCCCACTCCCACAGAACCCGCCTTGCGGTGTCGTGGAGGCAAAGGGTTCGAGGTCATCTGGTGCGCCGCTTCGGTCATGCCGTAGGCTTCGACGAAAGGAACGCCAAAGAGTCCCTCTATTCTGTGAATCAGCTCCGCCGATAAGGGCGCGCTGCAAGAACGGATGAAGCGTAGGGAGGCGGCCTCTGCTGGCTTCTGATGCGCCCGCGCCAGCAGGAGCTGGTGCATAGTGGGCACTCCGGAATACCAGGTCACGCGATTTTCGCGCACCGTCCGCCAGAAAGAAAGGGCGTTGAATTTTGTGGGAACAACCACGGTGCCACCGGAAAGCAAAGTGGCCATGGTTGAGCCAATCAAACCGTGAATGTGAAACAGCGGCATGATGCAAAGCGAAACATCTTCCTCGGTGAGAGCGTAGGTGTTCGCGATATTGGCCGAGGAAACCGCCAGATTAAAATGCCGCAAAGGCACCCGCTTGGGACGACCGGTGCTGCCACTGGTGTGAAGGACCAGCGCCGTATCGTCAGCTGTGGGCTCGGTTGCGGTGACTCCGGTGGGAGCGCCAACCATCCGGACGTGGCCTTGTTCGTTCATTTCCACGGAGAAGACCGGAATCTTTCGATCCGCTGCGGCCGTACGTACAAACTCCGCTCCCACGGGAGGACACAGCAGAATGCGGGAGTTCGTGTCCCCTAAAAAAAAGTGAAACTCTTCATAGGGATATGCCGGATTCAAAGGAGCAGCGGTCCCCGCGATGGAGGCAGCCAGAAAACTGACAATCGCAGGCAATCCGTTCGGCAACGCGATAGCCACCGCATCGCCGCGCCGGATGCCGGCGGACGCCAAGGCGTTCGCCATGGCTAAAACTTGCTGGCGGAGAGACTCGTAGGTGACATTGATTCCAAGCTCGGGCACCACAATGGCGGTGTGACTGTCGGCGAAATGTAGAACATCAAGGAGCGTGTCTACGGACTTGAGCATCATTCGTTCGCGCCTCTAGTGCGGGTGCTGGGATGATTGGCCGGCTCTGTCTGTTGTTCGCAGTTGTCGCGCAGGCCGGAAAGATCGCCGAATTTAGATCGAGTAGCCCTCTGCGCTGAGGATCTTCTTGAACTCCTGCAGAAAAAACTGCACGTTGTCGTCAGTGGCCAAAGGTCCCATCACGCCAATGCGGAAAACCTTGCCCGCGAGCGGGCCGAACCCGCCGGCGATTTCGATGCCCGGTTCGTCCAACAGCCGTCGGCGCACTTTCGCTTCATCAATCCCTTCGGGCACACACACTGTATTCAGCGTAGTGATCCGATGCGCCTCCGGAACGTACATGCGCAGACCCATCGCTTCTATGCCTTTGACAAAAGATCGATGACTACGGCGATGTCGCTCCCAGCGATTTTCAATTCCTTCTTCGGCGATAACCAGGAGCGCCTCGCGTAAAGCGTAGAACATGGAGATCGGCGCAGTGTGATGATAGCGGTGCGACACCGTGGAGTAATCGCGAATCAACTTGAGGTCCAGATACCAACTGCGGGATGGGGTGGGGCGAGCGCTCAGAAAGTCCATCGCCCTCGGCGACATCGCGATTGGAGATAAACCTGGAGGGCAACTCAATCCCTTTTGCGTGCAGCTGTAGGCGACATCGATTCCGGTCCGGTCGAACTCCACCGGCAGTCCGCCAAGGGAGGTGACGCAATCCGCGATCGCCAGGGCGCCGGCATCGTGAGCCGCGCTACAGATCGCCCTGCCGGATTGCAACGCTCCAGTCGATGTCTCAGCGTGAACATAGGCCACAGCCTTGGGCTTTTCGCGACGGATAAATTCTGTAGCCTCATCGTCCGTGAAAGTCTCCCCCCAACCCTTTTCAAAGCGTACGACGCTGGCGCCCTGGCGCTTCGCCATCTCGGTGAGACGATCGGAAAAATATCCGTTGGCGAATATTGCGAACTTCGCTCCCGGCTCCACGAAATTCGCCACCGTAGCTTCCATGCCCGCGCTGCCCGTACCGGAAATCACCAACGTGACACCGTCGCTTGTTCCAAATGCCGTCTTGAGTAATTGCTGAACATCTCCCATGACCTGGATGAAGTAGGGATCAAGATGTCCGACAATCGGCTGGGAGAGCGCTTGATAAACCCTGGGGTGGACCATGGTGGGCCCCGGGCCGAACAGAAAACGGCGAGGTGGTTTTAGGGCTGGGAAAGGAAGTGCGGCGGTTTGTTCGATGGTGCTCATAGTCCTCGTTTCTGGTGTCACTTAGGCCAATTAGAAATACTACGGCACAAAGCGGACGATATAAAGAATGTCTTCGAATGCGGCGCCCAGCGCGTAAACGCAGTCTGACAGTGGGCTCCGATGGCGGGGGTGTCGTCAAGTTTATTCTTTTGATCGGCTCGATCAGGTTTTCATGATTTTCTGCGACATGGTGTGAACGACCGCGCCACTGTTCGTATAAGGAGAGATCACGAACACAATCGGGCGATGGGCTGCGGCACTCGGTGTGGCAGCTGAAATCCCATCCCTGTTGGCCGGCAAGTTGTTTGCCGGGACGGACGGAGTCCAAGCCAAGAGTGCCCTAGGCAAGACCGTGGCACTGATTGTGAAGAATACTGACCACTACGGGCAGCCTAGAGATCTGCTTCGCCGCCCTGGGCGCCTAATTGCCAGGAGCTCCAATGGAGACCAGAGTACTCATTGCTCAACTGTTCCTGAACTTGTATCCGCACGCTGAAAGAGCAACAACACCTGATCGGCCAGGGCGCGAATGCCCAGACAACGTCCCCCACATGAATCAGCACGTTCACAAAGTTGAAGCAAACGTGGATGACGCAGCGCCCAGTGTTCAAGGTAACTGGGCGCCGCTTGTGATTGCCGTGAATTACCGGCCCGTGACCGCAAACCAGACCCCCGCAGGATTACCGGGCACCGCCGGCGAGGTAACCAGAATGATCGGGGCAATGCAGTGGCTCGGGAGGCTTACTGTCCCCACGATGTCCGAATTGCCCTTAGCGTCAGCGCGAAATGTCTTGGTAAAGAAGAGTTCCCCCTTCGTCGAGTTGGCAGGATCCTGGCAGCTGAGCGCGGCGCGGAAGAACGGGACCGGATTGGTCCCATCGGGAAGCACCAGTCCCCTGACAGTGACCGTCAATGCACCATTGCTTTTCAGGGAGCCCTGAACAGAACTGATCAGCCACGGTGAAGCCGGGCCAACATATCCGCGGATCACATTTTTTTCCTTGGCGGCAGGAGTAGCGCTTCCCGGATCACCGATCATGGTACCGAAGGTCAAGATGGTTTTGATTGTGGCCGCATCTTCATTTTGATCTTGATCTTGATCTTGGGCAACCATGGAACCGCCAAGCACGAAAATAGCTAGTCCCGCTAAGACGAGAGACGTAATGGATCTCCAACCGATAGGAGAGTGACTGCTGGGAGCGCTGTTCAGAAAACATCGGAATTCCTTCATACTTCCTCCTGATTGAAAAATAAAAATAAGGATCACTCAGCTCTTTGTTTGTGATCAGAGTTTGCGATCAGAGCGAAACTGAAACGCGGACTCTGAAGTGAAGCCATCAACTTCTTCTCTCCTGCTTGAGGGCAGGATTTGGTCGGTGGGGTTGTTAGCAACGGACTAGTTAAGCTAGCGTGTGTTGAATTGAAGTCTATTGGGTGTCCGAAGAGCCCTTGTCAAGGGGGCGTCAAAGATTCGTCGTTTTCTTGTCAATCGTTCGTGCACCGGTCAGCGCCTGGGTTGCTGAAACGAGACGTGTTTCCTGAATGAGTCAGGTCCGATTCGTACAACACTGCCTATGACGCCTTAAGCCACGCTCCAACTCGCCAGCATCCTCTCCTCTTCTCCTTTTCTGGCTTCTGGCCGAAGCCCACGTCTCAACGGGCTCGGTCGCGGTGGCCTGAATGCCACCACCCGAATTCGAGACTAATGGAAGATGGCGAGGTACCGATCAATCGCGATCCGTCTCTGCCGCCTCTCTTCCAGCCAGCTTAAGTCAGCCCTCGGATATGGTTTGTCATTTCCCATGATGCCGCGCCACAAAATACGATTGAAACCGATCGGAATTGATCATGTCGGGGCGATGGAAATTGAATCCCTCGGTTGCTTGCGCCCACCACGCACCGTCGTGCAAAGAGTTTCACGGCGGCGGTGATTAGACGATTTCCAGGATTCTTACATTCCGGCACCGGTGTCGGATCAACCGGTGGTTCGCAAAGGATACCCGGTATGGGTGCGACATAGGGCTGAAGATAAGGTTCTTTTGATAAGCAAGTCGGACATGGGGAAGGCGTTCGCGTCGAGGCCCAAGTGACTTACTCCAAGAACGTCTTCCATGGTGCGAAGTACACTTGTGGAGTTGTAACAATTCTCGGGAAGCCCTGAACTGATCAGATCTTCGGAGACACCCTTGGGGGCTGATCCGGTTTGAATTTGTTTCCGAATTCCGTTTCGCTAAACCGGCGAGTGGTGCCCCTGCACAATCATTTCTTCAGCGATGCGGCGCGCTTCGGGTAGAGTCACTGCCGCTTGGTGATCAATCTCGGCTGGCAGGTTCTTTTGTATCTTCGCCAACTCCTCATCAAAAATTCGGGTCACCAGTGCGGAAGAATGTTCGACGGCCTTTCCCCCTTCGTCGGGCACGCTAACTTTGTGCCGTACCCGCTGTGCAATCATCAGGCGATAGATGCGGTCAGTCGCCAGATCCTCCATGTAGCCGTCGAGTAAGCTGGCACCCTTTCCATTGAGCACTCCATTGCGATAACGAATGACTGTGCGCACGGCCGCTCGCGTTCCGGCAAGGGTTGTAGCCCCCACACCTGTGGGGAGGGGGCGCAGATCCGGATGGGAGTTTGGCAACCTGGGCCGCTTCGCAATCTGGTTGGGATAGGGGAACTGTGCAACTGCGATCTCGTTCTGATCGGGATGGCCGGTCCACGCTCCATCCATCAAGCAGTCGGCTTCGTTCTTCTTGTCCTGCTGCAAAGCCTGCAAGGCGCGCTCGTTTAGTTCTTTATCCGTGCGGCTGGGATAGAGTGCAGTCATTCCGCCGATGGCGTGTGCTCCGTGCTTATGGCAAACCTCAGGCATGAGGGTTCGAAAGTTTTGGAAGAATGCGACATCATGCGGGATGGTGTTGCGATCCGGCAAAATCCAATTGGGATCTTCGATCATGAAGTGAATCAGCGATGCCATGTAATCCCAGCGGCCGAGGTTCAATCCCAGGCAGTGTTGGCGCAGATTGAAAAGGAATTCCTCCATCTGATAGGCCAAAGGGTGGGCTTCCACCAGCGCCATGCATTTGATGTAATCTCGCGGTAGGCCCTTCTGTTTCGCGAAAGCCTGGAAGAGATCGCGCCACCAAAAAGCTTCTTCAGCAGATTCACTCTTCGGAATGTATACCGAGAAATTGTGGGGCAAAGAACCCGGATCGATCTGGTACCAGATCATCGCCAGGTCGAACAGAGAAGCGGACATGATTTCGTTCTTAATAACTCCGCCCTGACTAACATGCAAACCGCGAGGGCGCACCCAGGTGACGGTTTTCGAGCGCCGCACGGTGACTTTCTTCTGACGCTTCTTGTCCTCGTAGCTGAGTTCATACTTATAGGCGGCGATGGTGTTTTGAATCGCCAGCAGGCTGTGTTCCCAGAGGTTCGCCGTGGAATCCTCCAGGTCGATCATGACGGCGGGCGATCCAGAGTTCAGCAGCTTGACAGTCAACTCGCCGTCATCCGCAGGGCCGGTCATCTGATTGCGCTGGTCAGCGCACCAGTCAGGGACCTCGATGCGCCAGTCGGAGGTCTTGGCCTCGGAGGATGGCAGATAGTCGGGCGCTTGACCGCGATGCGAGGCCTGCAATACCTCAGCTCGTTTCGCAATCAGTTCTTGCTGCCAGGGTGTGAATTGCTGATGGAGCGGCAACAGGAATTCGAGAAATCCTGCGGGGAGATCTTTCTCGGGATTCAGATCTGCGGGCGCGTAATTCATGCCCTGCCTGTTAAGACTTGCAGTATCCGCTCGCATAAGGTTTATCGATCCGAGCCTGCGCTCGATAATCCGGAACAGTGATTATAGTACCGCTGGCCACAGACCTGCGGACACTCCGATGCGCACGATTCCGTAAAGGGTGGCTTGAGACGATCAGGCGATTGCGAGCTAATGAACCGTAACAAAAAAATACGCGCTCATTGCGATGCCCACGCCAATCACAACGCCCCGCACCCTCCCGGGATCAGCCTTCTGGGCGTAATGCGCACCGAACCAACCCCCGGCAAGAGAGCCGACTATCATCACTGCACAATGGGGCCACAATACGGCTTTAGCAACGATAAAGGTAACCACCGCAGCCGCATTGATGGCAGCAGCCAAGAGCGTTCGGATCGCGCCCATGGCATGAATATCACGCATTCCCATCATGGCGAGCATCCCCAGGGTCATGAAGCCTATGCCTGCGCCGAAGTATCCGCCATAAACCGCAACCAGCAGCTCTGCGAACGAACTAAGAACGATCGCCTTCCATGATGTGAACTGCAGATCGTCGACGGCGACGGTCTTGCCGGTGACTGCACGGATGGAATTGCCGAAGGCGAACAGCAGTGTGCCGCCGAGCAGCAACCATGGGACGAGGCGCAGAAAGGCATGCGGCGGAGTTTTAAGCAGCAGTACTGCTCCAGCCCAACCCCCGACGATGCTGGTGACCAGCAGCGGGACGAGGACGCGCACGGGAACTTTCAGCCGCTTCAAATAGGCGACGGTGCTCGCACCCAAACCGGGCCACAAGGCCACGGTATTCGTCGCATTGGCTAACACGGCGGGAATTCGCAGGAACAAAAGCGCAGGAAAGGATATGAAACTGCCACCGCCGGCCAGAGCATTGAGCGCACCCGCGATTCCGGCAGCGAAGAGCAAGAAAACGGCTTGACTGAAGTGTAGACGCATAGGTGCAAAACGAGCGACCTGAAAAAAAATCGTTACCCGCAGCGCATCAAACTTGGCAACAATCTATCAGGAGATTCTGCTTCAGCTTCGTCGGATTCCTCGTCTGCCAAAAGCGCCGCTGTATTCGTTGAATTTTGAGGGACGCTGTCGAACGTAAAGTTTGCTTGACGCCGGCTTGGTTGACCGCCAGCCAGGAAAACCAGCGATGGATTTCCAAAAAGCACTTGACAGTAAATGTGCTCCTGTAGTAATAAATCGCCGCGGCAGCAAATGGTCCGCTTTTCAGACCTCCAGTTCGCACTATCGCGATTTCTTAGCTTTCGGCCGACCGGACGAGGCGGCGCCCAGCCGGTGTGCTGCCCCTACGAGGGCTGGGCCCTTTGCAAATCACGTGGGAGAGAAAACACATGCGCTCGCTAACAGCGTTTTTCGTGCTTCTCGGTTTTATGGCGTCAGGGGCGCTCGCCCGAGCTCAGGGCACGGAACCCGCGAGTCAATCCGATGGATCGGCGCCCGTTGCCGCCACCAAGGCTGAAGTCAGTGAGTTGCGCAGTGAAGTGGCGGCGCAGCGCAAGACCATTGACGAACTGAAGGCCTTGGTCGAAAAATTGGCAGAAGGAAAGAGCGCGGCTGTCAATAATGGCTCGCCGCAGATTCGGCCGGTCGCAGACGCTTCGTCGGCCGGACCTGATTCGCAGCCGATCGCTGCCCCAAGTCAGAGTCCCGCTCGTCTGATGAACGCGGTTCTGCTTGAGGGGACGGCCGAGCCTGCAGCCGTCCTCGGTCAAACTCCGGCGGCTGCGCCTCCCAAGAAAGACGCACCGCTCACCGCCGGCTGGAATGGCGAACACTTTTTCATCAGAAGTCCGGATGGACAATTCAGCATCAGTCCCTACGGCTACTTGGACACGGATTATCGTGCGTACAAGGGTGACGGCGCTCCTTCCGACACCTTCCTGGTTCGCCGCGCCCGTTTCGGGTTCCAGGGCAATTACGGCTCACACTTCGATTTCGCGCTGTTGACCGATGCCAATTCCACCACGGGCGCAATCGTTCGCGATGCTTATCTCAACGTCAGAATCAGACCCGAAATTCAGGTCCAGGCTGGGCAGTTCAAAGAGCCGTTTGCTCAAGAGACGGGAATCGGCGCGACCAATTTGGATTTCGTGGAACGCGGCCTGCAATCTCTGCTGTATCCCTCAACTGTAACCGCGTTTCGCAGTCCCGGCATCGCTTTGCACGGCGACATATCCGGAGGAATGATCCAGTGGTGGGCGGGAGCGTTCAACGGCCGGGGCGGCGTCACCAGTAACGTTACGAATGAGCCTGATTTCATAGGCAGACTGCGTTTCTATCCTTTCCGCAAGGGCAAGAGCGACTGGATGAAACAGCTCGCTTTTGGCGGATCAATCAGCCATTCGCGCTCTCGCGGTCTGTCCAACGATGTAAGTTTTCTTGCTACCCTCCCGGATGCGGCTTACACCTTCTTCCCGCAGTTGCGCATCAACGGCCCCATCGAGCGCTATGAGGGCGAATTTACATACATCAAGGGACCGTTGGCCATTCGCGGTGAGTACGTCCAGATGCAGCAGCAACGTTATGACATCGGAACGGAGACGCCTGGTGGTTTGGGATTCCTCTCTGTTCCGGGCGTGGGCGCCAAGGCGTGGAACATTGGAACTACCTACTTGCTCACCGGGGAAAAGCGGCCAGAAAACGGCACGCCGCGAGTGAAGCGTCCGCTCTTTGGGCCCGATACACCCGGCGGAAAGGGACGCGGTTGGGGAGCATTCGAAGCAGCTGTTCGCTACACCGGCATTCAGGCGGATGCCCCGGGCGCTAACTTCTTGAACTATTACACCCCGGAGTTTGTGCCAACCTACGACTATCACACGGATGAGATCACCTTTGGTCTCAACTGGTACCCGAACTACTGGGTGAAATATATGGTCAACGTCGGCGTCGATCAACTCCATCAGCCCAGTATCACTGGGCAGGTGCCGCAAAATTTCTTTGTAATCATGCAACGCTTGCAGTTCAGGTTCTAAAAGGTGTTCGTGTATCGGTAACGGACGGAATCACTTAAAAGATTCAGTAAAGCGCCGCGGCTGGTCGCAGACCGGCCCCGCAGGGAAATCGCAGGAGGGAATTCGAATGAGACCGAGGATTCTGCTTTCTATTTTTCTCACCGCGTTGTTTGTATTGCTGAGCGGTTGCGGGAACGTGAAAAACTGTCCCGTGTGCGGCACCACGACGGCGGATGGCTATGCGATTATCAACGCTATCCCCGTGCCGGAGCACAATCCTAACGGTGAGCCCGGCGGTCCGTTTAACTCCTTCGATATTAGTTGGGTCGATCCGGTCAACCACTTAGATTACATCTCGGACCGTCTCGGCCTCGCCGTAGTCGTGATCGATACCAACCAGAATATTGCGGTGAACGCGATTCAAGGCGTCAACGCAATCACCGGCGCCGGCAACCAAGCGAGCCTCTGCGATCCCAGCATTCCGCCAATCGCCACTGTGTTTGGAAATTTCACACGTTTCGGATGTAGAAATGGATTCTTTCACCTGATTTCGGGCTTCGGCGCCAACGGCAAGTTCGGAGGATTTCCAGGAGCGCAGTGCTGCGCATCGCGCTCCAACGGCGTGAATCCAATGTCCGGTCCGGACGGCCTCGAAGTAAGTGCGGACGGAAACACCTTATTCGCCGGAAACGGAAGCGCCTCGGTTGTGGTCTTCGATCTGAGCACCATGAACCTGACCACGAATCCGCCGACTGGCCCCGGCGTCATCGCCGACATACCCACGGGCGTCTCGGCTGACTACGACGGTCCGCTGGGCATCGCTCCCTGCGTCGCATCTTGGAACGGCGAGGCTGGCTCGGCCGCTGATTGCGGAGATGACCGGTCCGATGAAATGTCCTTCGACAACGTCCATAAGGTTCTGGCGGTCATCAATGGCGATCCGGGATTGCCCTTCATTACCTTTATCGACATGTCAGGTGTCGTGGCCAAGAACCCGGCGGATAGTCTTCAGAGGCAGCACTGCTTGCCGATCGATCAGACGCTCCCTTACGGCCCGTGGCAAGCCGGCTTCGGTCCCGCCGACTACGGAGTCAACTATCCGTTCCAGGGATCGAATACGACTTGGGTGCCGCAAGATCCGGGTGCGCATTTCAATCCTCCTAGCTGCATCCTTGGACAGATTTACTATGACGGCGCGGGAGGCGCGGCCTCGGGCGGAGTTGGCCTCAGCACGAGCGTTGCCGTCGACACCGTCGGAGGCACCTTCCCCTGTCCTGACCCTTCCAATCCACAAACCTTCGGAGGTGCCTCCGGCTCGGCGGCATCGCTGGTTCCCGGCATAGGGGTAACTCCCAGCGGCGTGGCTTATACCATTCCATGCCATCACGGCCCCATCGTCGATCAAACGTTGGGAACATTCTGCAGTCAGAATGCCCCTGGCGGAAGCTGCGCAGGGGCTATCGCACCAGCCGGGTTAGGCGGAATGGTCTGGGATAGCAATAGCGGCCACCTGCTGCTGACCAACGGAAATTCTATCGGTATCACCAACATTGGAAGCGTCGATGAAATCGATCCGAGACTTACGGATACCAGTTGTGGGGGGGTGTCCTGTGGTCCAGTGGTGGTCAACAGCTTTGTTACCCCGAACTGTATGCCGACCAGCATCACTCAAGGGCCGGGAAACAACTTCCTCGTGGGTTGCGCAGACCATGACGGCGAAGCTTTTCCTCCCAACGAGTACGTAATTACTTTCGCGCCCGGCAATGCCATCAATTGTGTGTCGGCACCGTTCACCAACTGCGTGCAAATCAACAACGTGGGTGGCGTGGACGAGACTTGGTACAACCCGGGCGACAACAGATACTATCTGGCGGCGCGCGACATGCCCAACGGTCCGGTCATGGGCGTCATCGATGCTAAGACGAATCTCTGGTTGGAGAATGTCGCAACCGGCCCGAACTCACACAGCATTGCGGTTGATCCCAGCACAAACCACGCTTTTGTGCCCCTGCAGGCTGGTCCGACTTGTACGACGCTGAGCGCCAATGGATGCGTAGGGGTCTTCGCTGAACAGTGAGTGGAATGGCTCCGGTGATATAGTGGCCGTAGACGCGAAGCTGGAAGTTGGTTTCGCGTCTTGAATCGAGAAGTGATTTATGGCGACTTTTTCCAAGGTTTTTTTGTGGAGTTACGTCGTGGTTCTGTCGCTGCTTCCAGCGCCTGCCTTAAGGGCGAGCGAACAACCGGTCTCGAAGCCTACCGACGTTCCCGCAACCGTGATCGCCCACTTGCCTCTGCCGCAAGCGACGGGAAGTCAAATGTTGCTGCAAAAGGAGAACGGCAAGCAGTACCTGTATGTTCAGCAGGCGACGAAACAAGGTTTCATGGTGGTGGACGTCACCAAACCGGAGAAGCCGAGTCTGCTGAAACGATCGGCGGAATCGAATCAAGCGACCACGGGAAATATGGAAATGGTCAGTCCCGATGTTGCCATTGCCGAGGCTCCAGAAAAGACACCGGCGACCCTAACCAGCAGCAGTCATCCTACCGAGACGGTTCGCGTACTAGACCTCAGCGACCCGCGCAATCCGAAGACCCTGGAGACCTTCACGAAAGTTAGCGGCCTGCTTCCGGACGGGGGTCACAGCTTGATGTACCTCACCAACAATGAGGGCCTGTGGATCCTCCGTTACCATCACCCATCCCTGCTGGAGCCCGCCAAGAAAAAGCCTTTGTGCGACTCGAACTCGGAAATCATGGCTATGCCGCCGGATTGCGATTAAAGCGTCGACAGCGAAACTGGTCAACGTCTACGGTCCTGACGGTTGGCGGACCGCGCATTCCTTATCGATGGTCCTAATCGAAGTGACGGTCAGAGTCACGGAAGCGGCAGAACCGGTTTTGTTCATGGCATCTGAACTTGTGCTCATTGTCGGCGACTCGCTCCCGGTTACCTCCACGCGCTGGCCCAGATAGTTGCGAAGCCTTATCTTGTGGGTGCCCTGAAGTTCGTATGTCATGGCCGGGTTCTGCTTGGTCAGTACGTAATCGCCGCTGGATCGTCCGACGCATCCCTGCACGGTTACCTGGCCTTTGGAATCCTTCGCATCGTGTTGGCCGGTGCTTGGGGGAGTACTGTACTGCGCTAATAGAAAGCGACCCGAGAGCAGCAGCCCGCACAAAAAGGTTCGCATAGACTTGTCCTCTGCAAATTGGGATGGCAGGAAGATTCCAGAGGTTGGTTCCGATCTGTCGTGGAGGGAGAGCTACTTGACGTGAGTTTCCTGATAGTGCACTTCCTTCCACTGCCCGCCGCGCTTCATCCAGAGTTCTGTGATGTAAACCCTCGAGTAGCGTACTTGCGCTCTGGGCGGGAACTGCATAGTGCTTTCGTAGATGACGAAAGCCGCGTCAGGGCCCAGCGGAACCAGCTTCATTCCCCACAGCGTATAGCTAAAGACATTCTGCTCCGCCATTTCGTTCACGGCCTGAATTTTGTTCCGCTCACCTCTGCCATCCACTTCCACACCCTCATAATCATCCGCCAACAAATCGCCATACGCTTTCTTGTCTTTGTTCTTTATAGCTTCCCACTCGACTTTGATCTTCGATTCAAACATATCCTTCAGGCTGGAGTCGGCAGAAACACTGCTGGAGGGCCGGCTCTCGCCCATCTTGGGGGAGGCTGCAGGGTTTTGCGCCAAGGCCAGACCCGACAGCCCAGCAAGGCAAGCGAATAAGAAACAATCCTTCATGATTTCTCCACCGCTAGCGCAGCAAAACCTATCCAGGGTGGCTGCGTTGTTGGTTGCAACAGGACTCTTATCGCAACTCTTTGACTTTCTTTCTCACGGCCGCGAGCAGCGGCGGCGGCAGTTCGGAGTAGCCTTCTTGAACCGCGTATTGCTGGCCGTCCGTGTAAATCCAATTTAAGAAATCCTGCAATGCAGCCGCACGAGAGGAATCAGAGGACGAACTTCGAAGGTAAATCCAGCTGAAACTGGTGATAGGAAAAGAATCCGCTCCCGCGACATCAACGAGCGTGGCGGAGAAGTTATTCCAGCGCGGCTCCTCTGCCGCTTTGCACGCCGCGACAATACTCTCGCTGGAAGCTTTCACGAACTTACCGGCGGAATTCAGGACCGCAGCTTGCGAGATACCGCCCTTCACCGCATATTGATACTCGACGTAGCCGATGGAGCCGGACGTGCTTTTTACCTTATCTGCCATATCCGAACTGCGCTCCGCTGATTCACCGACGGGCCACTTCGGCGAAGGAGTAACGCCAACCTGGGCGCGAAACTTGGAATTCACCTTGGAGAGAAAATCGGTAAGCACGTAGTTGGAGCCTTTGCCAGCAGGACGGTTGATTACCCGTATCGGAAGACTTGGCAGAGTGATCTCGGGATTGAGCTTGGTGATCTGCGGCGCGTTCCAAGTTTTCACTTCGCCGAGAAAAATTTCCCCCAGCACCTCCCCCGAAAGGCGCAGCTCCTGGTGGATCGCGGGAAGGTTGTAAATGGGAACAATCCCGATGAGCACCCCTGGCAGTTCGATTAAATTGTTCTCTTTCCGTTCCTTCTCCGTGAGCTGGGATTCCCCGGCGCTAAAATCGCCCGCACCGTGAGAGATCTGTTTGATCCCTTCACTGGTCCCTACGGGGAGGTACCGCATCTGAATATTGGGGTTGCGCTTGCCGTACTCCTGCGTCCACCGGCTGAAAAGAGGAGCGGGCACACTCGATCCGGATCCTACCAGGACAATCGCGTTTTGAGCCACGGCAGCAATGCCGTACAGGCAAAGTGTACAAACGAAAAACGAATAGATATAAATGTTCGGCAACAAACAGTGCCTTAAAAGTAGTTGAGCAATTACCGACGAAAATCTACCAGGGACCTTCATCGTTGGCCTCCAACTTTGTCTTGATCTCTATCAAACGCCTGCCGACCACGGGAACACTGGGGTGACACGAGTAGTTGCCTCCAAGTTACCATCATTTTCGCGTGAACTCGACCGAGGTATTCTTGGAAGCTGTTATCACATTAGGGTCAGGCAGCGCTCTTAGGTTGCTCGACGCGTGGGAGGCTCAAAAAACCACCAGTGGTAAGATACGGATCCGCAACCCGGTGCGGCCACCGGTTTCAAGCTGGCGATGAACTTGACCGACTTTGTAGTGGAAAGCCAAAGGTAATTATGTCGCACGACGATGCTGAAGCTCTGGCGCTTGAACTGATGTCGGCCTATCGGACGGGCAAGATGGTTCCGATCGCTCCCTCGGCGCGGCCTGGTTTTGACCTCAACACGGCTTATGCGGTCGAATTAATGCTCAAGGGATTCCGCGAAACTGAGGGACACAGAGCGGTCGGTCGCAAGGTTGGTTATGCCAACAAAGCGATGTGGCGTGCGCTCAAGCTCGAGACCTTGGTCTGGGCTCACATGTACGACGATACTGTACATTACAGCGAAAACAATTCGGCGGCATTATCCGTCGCACATCCCCGATCGCTGAAAATCGAACCCGAGATTGTCTTCGGTCTAAAGCAGGGGTTCACAGGCCAGGGCCTTGACGCGGCCGCTGCGCTCGCCTCCGCGGATTGGCTGGCGATGGGATTCGAGATCATCGATTGTCCCTTTCCAGAATGGAAGTTTCAGCCTGGTGATCTTGTCGCATCGTTTGGGCTTCATGCCGCTCTCGTGATCGGCGAGAAGATGCAAATTCGACCAGAACTCATCTCGAAACTGGTCGGGGAGTTGCCGCGATTCAAGGTACGCATGTCGAAGGATGGGCAGTTTGTGGAAGAAGGATCCGGCAGAAACGCTTTGAAGAATCCGGCTTTATGTCTGGCAGAACTTGGAGCGGCGATCGAGCGCCGGTTTCGGTTCGAGCCATTGAAAGCTGGAGAAATCGTCAGCTCCGGAACGCTTACGGGGGCACACACGGCCGACAGAGGCGATGTCTGGACAGTCGAAGTCGAGGGACTGCCGTTGCCATCGCTGACATTGCGCCTGACTTGAAGTCCCCTAGTAAGGAGCCGGAACCACCGCGTCTTCCGGATAACCTGCCATCCCAAACTCGGGATAGTCGAGGCCTTCTTCTTCCGCCTGCGGCGCTACTCGCATGCTTTTCACTTTGTTGACGCTCCAGAAGACGACGTAGGTGGCACCGAATGCCCAGATGGCGTACAAAGTTGCTCCCATGAGCTGACACCAGAACTGTCGCGTATCCCCGTGGATCAATCCCGTCACACCTTGGCCGGCTCGTCCCAGATACGATGTCGCTCCCACGCCGTTCCATCCTTGGCCGTAGGCGCCGTCGGCAAAAACGCCCACGCTGACTGCTCCCAGCCAACCACAGTAACCGTGCACCGAAATCGCGCCGCAGGGATCATCGATCTTAAGAACCCGGTCATTGAATAGAACGCCGCCGCAAACCAGGCAGCCCGCGATGACGCCGATGACGGTCGCGGACGTGGGCGACACAAAAGCGCAGGGAGCAGTAATGGCGACTAATCCAGCCAGCATGCCGTTACAGGCCATGGTTATATCGGGCTTTCCGAACGCACAATACCACAGAAGCATGGCCGCGGCGGAGCCGGCAACGGCGGCCAGATTCGTGTTCACAGCAACCACGGAGATGCGAAGGTCGGTTGCTCCCAGGGTGGAGCCCGGGTTGAATCCCATCCATCCGAAAAGGAGAATGAAGGTTCCGGTCACGACATACACAATGTTATGCGCAGGAAAAACGCGGATCTTCCCGCCCGGTCCATACTTCCCAAGTCGCGGACCCAAAATAATCGCAAGGGCCATGGCACAGAAACCGCCGACGGCATGGACCACTGTGGACCCGGCAAAGTCGACGTAGCCGTGTCCCAGATTCAGCGTGGAACCGACTTGCGACAGCCATCCTCCACCCCAGGTCCAGCAGCCGGAAATGGGGTAAAGTATTGCGCCGATGAAGAGTTCACAGAGCAAGAATGCCCAGAAGGTGATTCGCTCGCACACCGCCCCGACAATAATGTAGCCGGCGGTCTCCATAAACACGACCTCAAACAGTGTTAGACAGTTGCTGGCACTGTCATAGGCCGGGCCGACGAGGAAGAATCCCCTGCCACCCACGAAGCCCCACTGGCCGCTTCCGACCAAAAAGTGACTGAGAGTCGGAATACCACCGAGGTTAGTAGGTGCGGCATTGATCGCGACGGCGCCGAATTGAAATGCATATCCGACTGCGTAATACGCGAGGAAGGCAAACACGTACGCCGCGAAATTGAGCATCATCAGGTGGGCGGCATTCTTTTTGCGAACCAGTCCGCAAGTGAGCAGGGCGAAACCCGCCTGCATGAACAGGACCAGGTAGCCGGTATTCAAAGTCCAGGCGAAATTGGTAGCGACGCGAACATGGCCCACGGTGTCGGCAAGCTTTATTGCCAGCGGCTCCTTCGCCGCCTGAGCCTGATAATCGTCGAATGCCTTCTTGTTCGCCGCGTAGTCGGGAGCCGACTTGTCGGTGGGCTCGGGGACGACGAAGGGATTACCCGCGCCATCCACAGCGGTAGTTTTGTCGCCCGTGGCCACGCCCGACGGATCTGGTTTAGGCCCATCGTCGGCAAAACAGGGCGCGGATAGCCCCCCGAACAATCCGGCGGCTAGAACGATTGTGGTAGCAGCCGACACTAACGACAGGCGCAGGGAGTGCCCGTCGACTCGCTTTATCATCTTTGCTTGCTCCTGTTTTTAAGGCGTGGGTAAGTCTTTGGTGGTCGCGCGGGCACTAGAAAAGCGCCGGCAATGCCGATGCGACCGCACTTCATAATCTTGGAGGGAAGGGCTAACCAAAAAGTGAGCCGACTTCGGCGAGCGCCATGGCGTTCGATCGCAGTCCTCTCCCTAATCCGCAGACGATAAAGGCCAAAATCAACTGAGTCCAATTCAAATTTCTTATAGGGCCCATCAGACTATCCAATAGCGCCGGCTAGAATACAGGGTCCCACCTCCGCCCTACAGAATTCTTTCGTGGGCGTAGCCGGCGGCGAGCAGCGCGGTCAGCAATTCGGCAATGTGAGCTGGTCCTCGAGTTTCCATCGTGATGTCAATCGCCGTATCGCCCAGGTTCACCCCGTGATAGGCGCGGTCATAAGCGGTTTCAACGATGTTGGCCCGAAGATCTGCCAGAATTCCCGTGAGCCGGTGTAAAGCTCCAGGATAATCCGGCAAATGTACGCGTAGGCGGACCAG
>Ga0210393_10001275_pt1 | contig 21264 bp, 18 predicted proteins | sample IncBWC27OmetaG_FD_160068 | JGI IMG/M metagenome (GOLD analysis project Ga0210393, IMG submission 160068) | Forest soil microbial communities from Barre Woods Harvard Forest LTER site, Petersham, Massachusetts, United States - Inc-BW-C-27-O ... | reverse complement strand
GGTCCGATACGAAGACCCTGTCGCTGTACGCGCAAGAGCAGTTGCTGCTCTTCTCGCAACACGTCAATCTCACGGCCGGCCTGACGGCGGATCGCAACTCGAACAACGGCCATTTCACGCGTTACTACATCTACCCGAAGTTCGCCGGTTCCGTCCGGCTGCCGAAGGTCGCGAGCTGGATCGACGACATCAAAGTCCGCGCGGCGTATGGACGCTCGGGCACGGCGCCGACGTACGGGTACAACTATCCCGACGTGGCGAGCTGCACGCCGATCCTCAACACCTTCCACGGGTGCGTGAACGGCTGGCTGCCGACGATCCCGGCGTTCAACTCGAACGACACGGACATCAAGCCGGAGCAGAGCGCGGAGACGGAAGCGGGCATCGATATCACCGTGTTCGGGTCGCGCGCACAGTTCTCGGGCACCGTGTACAACAAGAAGGTGAGCGATCTCGTGCTCTTCACGGCGCCGCCGGCCTCGTCGGGATTCGGCCAGATCGTGCTGAACGGTGGCGAGTTCACCAACCAGGGCATCGAGCTCTCGCTGCAAGCATCGCCGTTCTCCGACCCGAAGGGCGTCACCTGGGTCTCGAACGCGACGTTCTACCGCAACTACAGCCGTGTCGACCAGCTGCCGTTCGGCCCATTCCCCACCACGTATCAGTTCGGCGGGTTTTTCGGGACGAACATCATCCAAGAGGGCCGCTCGGTGTCGCAGTTCGTGAACACGGCGGTGCTGGGACCGGATGGTCAGGCGGTGCAAGTTGGCGATGCCTCACCGTCGGACGTCATCAGCTTCTCACAGCAAATCTCCTACAAAGGCTTGCATCTGTCCGGCGTGCTCGACTGGTACGTCGGCGGCCAGGTGTCCAATCTCACCAACGCATACTTCGACTTGAACGGCCTCTACCTGCTCGCCGATTCCGCCGCCTCGGCCAGACGCTTCAACTCGGCGGTCAACGGCGGCACACCCTATGTGGAGTCCGCGCGGTTCGTCAAACTCCGCGAAGTCCGGTTGAGCTACGATCTGCCCGCCGATTGGGTGCGCGCGATCGGGTTTGGACGACTGCGCAACGTGCGCCTCGACGTCTCGGCGCGAAATCTGTTCTCGAGCTTCCCCTACACGGGTCTCGATCCGGAAGTGTCGACCTTCGGCAATCTCCCGGTTGGTCGCGGCCAGGACGTCACGCCATATCCACCCGCCAAGAGCGTGTTCTTTGGCGTCAACCTGGGGTTCTGACCATGAGACAATATTTGCTGACGATCATGGCCGGCCTGGTCCTCGGGGTCGGCGCGTGCAACACGGATCCCGTGTCGAACCTCAACCAGGTGTCCCCGGGGACGTCGCACTCCGGCTTCGAGCAGCGTTTCATGGGCGTCCTCTGGACCGAGCGTTTCGATTTCGGAACGCGGGTCACGATGCTCGACGCCTTCGCCCGCGATGCGGGCAATTTCACCACGACCGACAATCGCTTCATAACCGAGTGGCTCGGAAACGGCACGGCGATCGAGAACAGCACGTTCTACGGCACGTCCAATTGGACGAACCAGTTCACGGGTATCCGCCAAGCGCAGGGCATCCTGCACGACCTGCCGAGCGCGGTCCCGACCTACTCGGCCGGCGACGTCGCGAAGTGGAAAGGCATGATCTATACGATCGAGGCCCTCTCCTATATGTATGCGCTGGCGACCAAGGATACGCTCGGACTCCCCGTGCAGGGGCCGCTCACATCCAACCCGGAAGTGCCGCAGCCCATCCTGTGCGCGCGGAATGCGTGGCAGTTCATCGTCGCGCTGCTGGACTCTGGACTGACGCAACTCGACATCGATCAGACGCCGGGACTGCCGGTCACGTTGCCGCCCGGGTTGAGCCGCGTGAGCGCGCAGGCGAGCCCCAGCACGAGCCTCGGCTCGTTCGCGGCGCTCAATCGTGCGCTCGCGGCGCGGGCCAACCTCGAATTGGCGTACGCGATCGCCCGCTCGCCCGGCGGCGTCCCACCGACGCCGTCGTCGCCGGGATCACCGGACGCGGCGGCGCTGACGCGCGCTGACAGTGCGCTCCACGCCACGCCCCTCTACGATCCGACGAGCCTTGCGCCGCCCGTCGCGGGCGGATTCAACGACGCGCTGGCGGTGTTCCACGATTTTTCGGGGGCGTCCGGCGATCTGCCCAATCCGGTCCAGGCGCAGCTGCCCACGTACTACATCCTCAAGGAGGCGATCGCCGACATCGACCCGGCGGACAACCGGCTGGCGAAGACCCGGCCCAATGGCACCGCGGGTACCTCGTTCGGCCCGCTGGCGGCGTCCGACTTCACGTACTCCATGTACCCATCGCCGGGAAGCGCGATGCCGATCATTCGCAACGAAGAGCTCAACTTGTTCGCGGCGCAAATTCGGCTGGGACTCAACGACATTCCGGGCGCCGTGGCAGCGATCAACGCGGTCCGCACGCAAGTCGGCGGTCTGCCGCCAGTAAGCGCCGCCGGACAGACGTACGTCTCGGTGCGCAATCAGATCCTCAAGGAGTTGCGCGCCTCGACGATGGGCGAGCCCAACGGTGATCACGTTGCCGCGATACGGGACTACGGACTGCCCGCCGTTGCGGATACGACGTGGAATAGCCAGCCCACCGGCGACACCCATGCGACGGTGCAGCCGTTCCCAATTCCTGATGTCACCGCTCGGAATGGCAATACCGCCTATACCTGTCCCACTACGTAACGGCCCCGAGCGCGATCAGTGCGGCCACCGTGGCGAGCTTCTCGTCTTCACGCCACGGTGGCCCCTGGGGCCTCCGTAGCGTCTCCACGCGGCCTTTCAGGTCGCGCTCCTGCACAGCGACCACCGTGAAGCCACACTCGCCGACTGCGTCGGCAATAGCGGTGCGAAAGAGCAGCCCCTCGGCCGCGTGCAGCAACGGATGCGACGCGAGGATCTTGGCCAGCGGCGGGCGCTTCTGATTCGGGTCGTGCCCGACGCCGCAGCCCACGATGTTGTGCTCTTCCAACGCCTGGCGTATGGCATCAGCGGCGAGCTTTCGCGCACGCGAAGCGGCGCGCTCAATGGCTTTCTCGGCGTCCGGAAGTTCGAGCCCGCGGGCTGCGTGATAGGGCTGAACGGTACGAGGGGGTCCTGAGCCGGCCAGGTTGACGTGGCGCCGTTCGATGACGGCAGTAGCAGACACCACGACCATGGCCGCCCAACCAGACCGCGCCCGGAATCCCAGCGCTACGGGTTCGCCACGTCCCATGATTATTGTTAAATAGAGGCCCCCGAGCCATGCCCGCCAGCTTCAACGCCCCCATCCTGACCGAAAGCGCCCCGGCCGGTCTCCGACTGAACTTCGTGTCGGTGACCTTCCTGTTGAGCTTCGCGGGCCTCGGCGCCTGGAGTCTGCTGTCGCTGAACAGCGTCGCGGGCGCGGTCGTTGGCGGCGCGTTGGCAATTCTGACCGGCATGGCGCCCCAGGTCGCCCGCCAATGGGAGCGCGTCGTCGTGCTCCGCCTCGGCCGCTATCAGGGCCTCCGCGGCCCGGGCCTCTTCTGGCTGATCCCGTTCGTCGACTCGATCTCGACCTGGGTCGACCAGCGGGTCATCACCACCGCGTTCGCGGCCGAGGAGACGCTGACGTCGGACACCGTGCCGGTGAACGTGGATGCCGTGCTCTTCTGGATGGTCCACGATCCCGAGCGCGCGGCGCTGGAGGTGCAACACTATCCACAGGCGGTCTCGTGGGCCGCGCAAACGGCGCTCCGCGACATCATCGGCCGCACGTCATTGTCCGACTTGTTGCGGGGCCGCGAGCGCATCGAGTCGGAGCTGCAAGAGCTGATCGATCAGCGAAGCATGCCCTGGGGCATCACCGTCCAAGCCGTCGAGATGCGCGACATCGTGATCCCCACGACGCTCCAGGACGCGATGTCGCGCGAAGCCCAGGCCGCGCGCGAAAAACGCGCCCGCATCATCCTCGGCGAAGCCGAAGTCGAGATCGCGGCGTTGTTCGACCAGGCGTCGAAGGCCTATGCCGACAATCCGACCGCGCTCCATCTCCGCGCGATGAACATCCTCTACGAGGGTCTCAAGGAGAAAGGTGCGCTGATGCTCGTTCCCTCGACGGCGGTCGAGTCGATGGGACTCGGCGGGCTCCTCGGCGCTGCGGCACTCGGACAGCAGCAGCGGGGAGACAAGCCATAAGCCTGACCTGGCGGGCCGTTTGCCGCATTGGCCGCGAGTTCGCCGGTGTCCAGGAGTCGACGTCCTACGGGACTCCGGCGCTCAAGGTCCGCGGCAAGCTGCTGGTGCGCCTGCGCGAGGACGGCGAGACGCTCGTATTGATGACGACGTTCGTCGACCGCGACTTGCTGTTGCGGGACAAGCCGCGGACGTTTTTCATCGAGGAGCACTACCGGAACTACCCGGCGATCTTGACGCGCCTCACGCGCATTGGCCCGAATCAGCTCCGCGATATGATCGAGGCCGCCTGGTTGCGGGTGACCAAGCGATGAAAGGTCGCATCCATCTGCGCCGGTGACTCGCGGCGGCCGTGATCGAGCCACCACGTCATCAGCGAGATCAGCGCGCCAGCGAGCGCGAACGCGGTGGCGCCGTCTCCGAGCCGCTGCTCGAAGCTGCGCGCGAAGCATCCGCGCATGATGTCCAGCAGGTCCTGCAACTGCCCGGCCTCGACGAGCGCGGCCACGAACCATTCCATCTCCGCCACGTGATCAAGTAGCTCTCGCACCGGCGCCAGCCGGGGCGACACGTCGGCGTTCGCGAAGCGCGTACAGAATTCCTCGGCATCGCTGAAAAAGAGATCGCTCTTGTCGCGATAGTGTGCGTAGAACGTCGACCGGCTGACGCGGGCCCGGTCGAGCACATCCTGGACGGTGATCTCGTCGAACGGCTTTTCGTGGATCAGCGCGACGAGCGCGCCGCCGAGCGCGTTGCGCGTGCGCGTGCCGCGGCGCTTTTCGAACATTTCAGGGCTCAATGTTCGATTTCCCTCGTTGACCGTCTTTGCTCGCATGGCGACACTCCACGACATGACACGAGAACGCGCGGGTGGGACGGCGCTCATCGTCAGCGCCGCAGCATTCATTATAACAATGGCGTTCCATCCCACCGGCCGGGAGCTCCTGGCGCCCGGTCAGTTCGCCCATGTCATGCCGGTCGGGGTCGCGGTCCATGCGCTGGCGCTCGTCTGTCTCCCGATCGCGTTCTTTGGCGCCGTCGTCCTCTCCCAGCGCCTGGACGCCCTGGGGGCCATCGTCACCTATGGGTTCGGGGTCGTCGCGATCATGATCGCCGCGGTGTGCAGCGGCTTGGTGGCGACGGCGGCCGCGAGCCAGATACCGGCGGGTGGTGACATCTGGCGCGTGCTGTTCACGTACACCGGCATGCTCAACCAGGCATTCGCGCTCGTGTACACGATCGCGTCGTCGGCGGCGATCGTGCTGTGGTCCGTCGCGCTGTTGCGCCATGCCAAAGCACTGGGGATCGCCGGCGCGATCCTCGGCCCTCTCATTGTGATTGTCGTGCTCACGCACACGATCGGCCTCGGCGTCCACGGATTCGGCGCGATCGTGTTGGCCGAGGGCGCGTGGTTCATCGCCTGCGGGATCTGGCTAGTTCGCCTGGAGCGCTAACCGTGGATCGACGGAGGTGGCGCGACGGGCAGGGAAGTAGGCCGCCGCGGCCGCGACAAGGAGCATAAAGAGGACGGCGCCGGCGAGCACGCGCGGATCGAGCGGGCTCGTGCCAAAGAGCAGCGACGCGATGAGTCGCGAGAGCGCGAGCGCGCCGCAGAGGCCAAAGGCAATGCCGAGCGAGGTGACGGCCACGCCGTGGCGCAGCACCATCCCGCGAATGGATCCGCGGTCGGCGCCGAGCGCGATGCGGATGCCGATCTCTTTGCGTCGGAGAGTAACGATGTAGGAGAGGATGCCGAAGAGCCCCACGGCGGCGAGCGCCAAGGCGACGGCGGCGAATGTCAGCAAGATGCGCATGGTGAACACGCGCTGCGCCGTCCCACGCCCGATGGCGTCCTCGAGCGCCATCGGCTGGTCGACGACCAGCCGTGGATCGAGCGCGGCGAGCGTGCGACGGGCTTGCGGCAGCACGTCGAGCGGCGGGCCATCGGTGAGCATGACTTGTGTCAGCGCCCAGTTCCGATCGCCCGCGAACTGGCGATGCGGATGATAGATATACGCGTCGGATCGCCCGGTGGCGTCGATGGCGACATCGCCCACAACGCCGATGACGACGAGCATCGGTCCGCCGGTCGACAGGCGTTGCCCGATCGGGTCAACGCCTGGGAAGAACTGTTGCGCGGCGCTCTGGCTGATCACGACATGACGAATGCTGGTCGAGTCGATGAGCGGTTGCTCGCGGTCGTCGAACACGCGCCCGGCGACGACCCGGATGCGCGCGGCGGCGAAGTAGTTGCCGGACACGACGCGATTCTGCGCCGAGAAATGGAAGTCGGTGTCGGCGCCCGCCATCGGCCCGCTCGCGACGCGCACGCCCCACTGGTTGTAGGCGCCGGTCGCGGGGAGCTTGGAGATGCCTCCGGCGGCCCGCACACCGGGTATCTCCTGGAGTCGCTGGGCCAGCGTTTCGTAGAACCGGCCGCGCGCCGTGGAGTCATAGAGCGCCATCGGCAGCTCGACGCGGAACGTGAGCACGTGATCGCCGTGCACGCCGAGCGGCACGTCGCGGAGCCGGGCGAGACTGGCGAGGAGGAGGCCGGCGCCGACGAGGAGCACGAAGGCGAGGGCGACCTGAATCACCACCAACCCCGCCCGCAGCCGTCCCTGTTGCGTGGTCGCGGTGGCCCGCGCGGGGGTTTCGGTGCCGATCTGCGCCGCGCGCAGCGCTGGCGCGAGCCCAAAGACGATCGCGCTCAGTGACGAGACACCCAGGCAAAAAAGGAGCATGCGCGGATCGAGCGAGAGATGCTCGAGCCGCGGGACCGATTGCGAGCCGAGCCACAAGAGCCCGCGCATGACGATCCAGGCGATGCCAAGTCCAACTGCGCCACCCGCGAGGGCGAGCGCGACGCTTTCCGTCAACAACTGGCGCACGATGCGGCTGCGCCGGGCGCCGAGCGCGGTGCGAAGCGCCAGCTCGGGGGTCCGCTCCGACGCGCGTACGAGCAACAGATTCGCGACGTTGACGCAGACGAGCAGCAGCACGAGGCCCACGGCGCCGAACACGAGCTCGAGCGCCGAGCCAGCGGATCCCACGACGTCGGCCTTGAGCGGTTCGAGGAGCGCTTTCGCGTTCATGGTTCGCGGCTCCTGCGCCGCGAACGCTTTTTGTAGCGCCGTGATCTCCGCCTGCGCCCGCGCCACCGACACGCCCGGTTGCAACCGCGCGATCATGCTGAGCCAGTGGTTGCCCGGGTTCTCGCCGCCCTGCTTCAAGTCAATCGGCACCCACGCGTCGACATCGCCGACGACGGGATCGCGCAGTCCTTCCGGCGCGACGCCGATCACCGTATGCGGGACGCCGTCGAGCGTGAGCGTGCGGCCGAGGGCTTTTGGGTCGCCGCCGAGCCGGCGACTCCAGAACCGATAGCTCAAGACCACGAGATGCGCTCCGTCCTCCTCGCTCGCGTCGAACGGTCGCCCCAGCGGCGGCGCGGCCCGCAGCGTCGTGAAATACTGTGCGGTCACCGGCAGCGTACGAATGCGCTCGGCCCCGGTGCCGAGGTCGATGTCGGCGCCATGGACGTCGTAGTTCATGAATCCGGCCGCAGATTGGAACGACGTCATGCGGTCGCGATATCCCTTGAAGTGGAACGTGCTGAGGAACGTTCGACCGCTCGGGGCATAGAACGTGTAGACGCGAACGAGTTGCTCGGGCTCGGCGTACGGCAGCGGCTTGAGCAGCACGGCGTCGACGACGCTGAACACGGCGGTCGTGCCACCGATCCCTAAGGCGAGCGTCGCGATCGCGAGGAGCGCGAACCGGGGTCGCCTGATGATCGTTCGCACCGACCACCCGAGATCCGCGATCGTCTCTTCGAGCCATCGCGTCCCACGGGCATCGCGGACGTCCTCTTTATAGCGCTCGATATCCCCGAACGCCGTGCGCCCCGCCATGTCCATGTGAAAGCGCATCTCCTCGGCCATCTCGCGCTCTTCTTGCCCGCGAAACAGGAGCGCGTGGAGGCGCTCGCGGAGATCCGACCACAGGCTCACGCGAGCACCCAGTTCACGGCGGTCGACGCACGCTCCCACTCGGCGCGCTCGGCCTCTAGCTGCAGAAGGCCGGCGGGCGTGATCTCATAGTACCGCGCCCGCCGGTTGTTCTCGCTCGCCCGCCATTCGGACTTGATCCAGCCCCGCCGCTTCATGCGCACGAGGGCGGGGTACAGCGAGCCTTGCTGCACGAGGAACACCCCGCGCGACATCTGCTGCACGCGCTGCGCAATGCCCCAGCCGTGCATGGGCGCTTCCTGCAGCGTGCGCAGGACCAGCATCTCGAGCGTGCCCTGGAGTATCATGCTCCTGTAGATTGTCTACAGGTGCGCGACTTGTCAATATCGCGTGGTTCGACCAAAGCGCGCGATCACGTCGCGCACCGCGTCGGTGGCCGTAAAGTTGTCCATGCTCGCCGGGGGCTCCGCTCCCGCCTCGAGCAGGGCTTGCACGGCCCCCGGATAGTCGCTGCCATCACGACGCCAACCGTTCTCCGATCCGTAGCCCGCCCATCCCAACGGCGTACCGCCGTAGGTGCCGTCCACGATATCGACCGTCGGATGATAGCGCAGAATCTCGCGCAGCATGTCGACGTTGCCGTGGAACGCCGCCCAATGCAATGCGCTGGCGTGATGCGCTCCCATGAAATCGGCGGGCCAGCCCGAGGCGAGCATGAGGCGCACCGCGTCGAGGTTACTGTTCTCGGCGGCATCGGCGAGTTTCCGCTTGTCGGCGTCGGTGAGCGTCGAGACGAGATCCGGCTGCTCACGGAGCAGCTCCCGGAATGCGGGCTCATCGCCGACTTCGGCGGCGATCGCGAATCGCAAATCCCTCGGGCTCCGCTCCATGAGGAGTGCATACACGTCGGGATGCCCGAACGTCTTCGCGATACTGTGCGCGGTCCGGTGGTGTCCGAGCGTCCAGATATAGATGGTGCCCCCGGCGTCCGGATTCTTCTTCGGGAACCACTGCTCGTCGACCCGCGTGCGGATCGATTCGGGGTTGGCGTCCAGATGTCGTCTCACGAGCGCGACATCGCCGAGCGCCGAGGCCATGAGAATGTCCGTTCGACATCCACGGGCGACGAGCTCGCGTGCGATGTCTTTCCGATCGTTGGGGTATTGGCGCGATGGTTCGTGTTGCAACATGTACTGCGCGGCCGTGGACTCGTGATCGATGTCCAGGGCATCGATGTCCGCGCCATGCTCGAGCAAGAGACGCGCGATGGCGATGGTCGACGCGTCGTGCAACGCCGTCTGACCATCGGGCCCGTGAAAATGTACGACCGACGGATCCTTGGCGATCATCTCCCGCAGCGCATCGATCATGCCGAGCCGTGCGGCGGCTGGCGCCTCCGCGACCGCTCCGCGCTCGATCACGTACGGGGCGAATTCGGGGCTCGCCTGATCGAGCACGTGGAATCCGCCGGCCCACCAGTGGCTCTTCTGATTGATATCGGCGCCGAACTCCAGCAGCACGTCGACCATCGGCCCACTGCTGCGGATGACGGCTTCGATGAGCGCCGTCTCGCCGAACGCGCCGCCGGCCGATGGCTCGTCGATGCTCGATCTGAGCGCGGACGAAGACGCAAGGATCCGCCGCATGGCCGCTGGGTCGTGCCGGTGGATCGCGTCCCTGAGGGCACGCGCGGGATCCGCCGCGATCGCGAGGGTCTCGACGTGATTCTTGAGGTCCGCCCACGTCGAGAATCCATACTCACGGGCGGTTTCGTGCTGCGCGTCGGACAGTTGCCGGCGCGTGCCGGGGTCCTGCTGTCGCCATTCGCGCAGCAGGGCTTTGGCTTGCTTACGGAGATGTTCGAGGTTCGGCTGGGCCGGTAGTTCTCGGGGCATTGCTCCTCCTTCCGTGACGCCCGGTGTCCGCTATTTCGGGCAGAAGAGAGGATGCATTGGGCATTCGATATGGCTCAGGTGGGATAATCCCTTTCCGCGGACGGGGTGCGACCTGGATCGCAACTGTACTATAACACATTTCGTCTCTAAGTTGGCTAATGGCTTATCGCGTGCTGCTCACCGACAACATCGACCCTGATGGCGTGGCCGTACTGACGGCCGAGCCCGAGCTCACGGTCGACACGGTTCCGACACTCTCGCGCGAGGATCTGATCGCGCGCATCGGGGTGTACGACGCTTTGGTCGCGCGGAGTGCGACGCGAGTGTCCCGCGAGGTGCTGCGCGCGGGGTCACGGCTCGCGGTCGTGGGTCGAGCGGGCGCGGGTGTCGACAATATCGCGGTCGACGCGGCGACCGAGATGGGCATTGCGGTCATCAATGCCCCGGCCGGCAACACCGTCGCCGTGGCCGAGCTGTTCTTCGGGTCCGTATTGGGCCTGTTGCGCCACATCCCGCAGGCCGACCGCTCGATCCGTGAGGGTCGCTGGGAAAAGACCCGATTCATGGGCCGCGAGTTGCGGGGGCGCACGCTCGGCATCATTGGCCTGGGTCGCATCGGTGGCGAGATCGCGACGCGCGCGCACGCATTCGGCATGACGGTGGTCGCCTACGACCCGTACGTTGGCGACCCGCGATTCCATGCGCTCCGCGTTCGTCGCGCGACGGTGCTCGACGACATGTTGGCCGAGTCGTCCGTCCTTTCCGTGCACACCCCGCTGGTCGAGAACGAAGGGCTCCTCGGCGAGCGAGAGCTGTCACGCTTGCCAGTCGGCGCGATCGTCGCGAACCTCGCGCGTGGCGGCATTATTGACGAGAGCGCACTGGCCGCGGCGCTGGTCGGAGATCATCTAGCTGGGGCGGTCCTCGATGTGTTCAGTACCGAGCCGCTGCCGGCCGATCATCCGCTGCGGGCGGCGCCCAACGTCGTGCTCACGCCGCACATCGGTGCGTCGACGATCGAGGCGCAGCGCTCCGTCGCCGTCGACGTATGCCGCGCGGTGCGCGATGCGTTGTTGCACGGCGAGCTGTCGCGTTCGATCAACGCCGCGCTGGTCGAGGGTGTCAACGCTGCTGACGTCCGCCCCGCGCTCCTGCTCACTCGCCAACTGGCCGCCGTTGCTCAGGCATTACTCGCGAGCCGGGAGGCGCGTGCGATCGACCGCGTCGAGGTGACCCCTGGCGAGTCGCTGGCGGGTGCTCGCGACGCATTGCTCGCCGCGGCCGCGCATGGTGTGCTCGCTCCGGTGCTCTCGCACGAACGGCTCAACCTGATCAACGCCCGCGCTCTCGCTGTCGCTCGCGGCATCGCGCTCTCGGCCACCGAAGGGGTAGCGGGCGAGAACGGCGTGGCGGCGTATTCGCTGAGCGTCCGCGTCTCCAGTGGCGCCGAAGAGATCACGGTCACTGGCTCGGCGCATCCCGCGGCCGCGCCACGGATCACGCGCATCGGCGCGTTCCGCGTCGACGTGTATCCGCGCGGCACGCTACTCATTTTGTCCAACCGCGACGTGCCCGGCGTCATCGGTCATGTCGGCACGGTGCTCGGCGCGGCCCACGTGAACATCGCCGAGTATCACCAGGCGCGCTTGGCCCAGGGCGGCGCGGCGCTGGCGGCGATTACCGTCGACGGCCCAGTGGGCGACGACGTCCGCTCGGCGTTGCTCGCGTTGCCGGAGGTGCATGCGGTGACGGTCGTCGAGTTGCCGGCGGAGTAGTGCCGTTCGCGTCGGTCATTCTCGACGTCGACTCGACCCTGACAAACGTGGAAGGGATTGCCTGGCTGGCCAACCGTTGCAGTCGTGAGGTCAACGACGCGGTCGACGCGATGACACACGACGCGATGGCGGGTGCCTTACCATTAGATGCCGTGTACGCGAAACGCCTATCGCTCGTCCGCCCGTCGCGCACCGACCTCGCCGCCCTCGCCGAAGCCTACGCTGCGGGTCTCATGCCTGGTGCTCGTGACGCGATTGGCACGCTCCGCGAAGCGGGCGTGCACATGGCACTCGTCAGCGGCGGTCTCCGCGAAGCAATCTTGCCCTTCGCCGCCGAGTTGGGTTTCACGGCGAAGGATGTCCACGCGGTCGATCTCCGATTCACGCCGGATGGCGCATTCGCCGGATTCGACGCCGCGACCCCGCTGGCCTGCGCCGGCGGCAAGCCCCGTGTCGCGCGCACCCTCGGCCTGCGCGGCCCAGTGCTGGCGGTTGGCGATGGCAGCACCGACGCCGAGCTCAAACCATGCGTCGACGCTTTCGCCGCGTTCACGGGCGTCGCCCGTCGGGCATCCGTCGTCGCCGTCGCCGACTACGTCATCACTCAATTCGCCGAGCTCCCCGCCCTCGTCCTATGACTTTCGGCACATTCTTCGTTCCGGGCCCCACGGAAGTCCGCCCCGAGATCCTCCAGGCGATGACCCAGCCGATGATCTCCCACCGCGGATCGGCCTTTCGCTCACTCTTCGAGCGCTGTCAGACAGGCCTCCGCACGGTCTTCTGCACCAAACGCCCAGTCTTCATCGCAACCTGCTCCGCCACGGGCCTGATGGAAGCCGCGATCCGCAACGCGCCTCCCGGCAGTGTGCTCGCCTGCGTCAACGGCGCCTTCTCCGATCGCTTCTCACTGATCGCCGAGAAATGCGGCCGCACGTCAGAACGCTACGAAGTCCCGTGGGGCGAAGTCCACGACCCGGCCACGGTCACCGCCCGAGTGTCCGCCGGCCACCACTCCGTCGTCGCTGTTGTCCACTCCGAGACGTCCACGGGCGCCCTCAACGACGTCCGCGCCATCTCCGACGCCGCCCACCGCGCGGGCGCTGTCTGCGTGATCGACAGCGTCAGCGGAATCCGCGGCGCCGAGCTCCGCTTCGACGACTGGGGCCTGGACTTCGTGTTCACCGGTTCCCAAAAGGCGCTCGCACTCCCTCCGGGCCTCGCCTTCGGTGTGGCCACCGAGCGCTTTCTCGCCTCCGGCGACCGCACGGCTCGCGGCGCGTATTTCGACCTCGCCGAATTCGCATCGGGGGCGGCCAAGGGTGAGGCGCCGAACACGCCGGCGATCTCTCTGTACTACGCGCTCGCCGCGCAGCTCGAGTGTATCCTGGAAGAGGGCATCGAGGCCGCCTGGAAACGCCACGCCGCGATGGCGGCAATGACGTACGCGTGGGCCGAGGGCATTTCCGTCGCGCCGTTCGCCTCCGCCGGCCACCGGTCACCGACGGTGACAGCGATCTCACTGCCGAAGGGGCTGGCCGGCGACGCCGTCGTAAAAGCCGTGTCCGCCGCAGGCTATACGCTTGGCGCCGGATACGGGAAGCTCAAGGACACGACGATCCGGATCGGCCACATGGGCGACCACACGGCGGAGACCCTCGATCGGTGTCTTACTGCGACGGCCGAGGCGATTCGAAAGCGGTAGTCTGGGCTGCCTCGCTCGTCGTCAGCGATGCGTCAGTGAGATACGGAGTGATCTCCCGAAATGCGCTGTCGCGCACGCCGATCGTCGTGACGCCGTCGAGGTCGAGCACGCGCGTGTGCAGCCACAGGAATTGGTGGCCGCCCGCATAGCGGATCAGCGACCACGGAATCAAGAGGGGCGGGTGGAACAGCACGAGCGGGTGACTGTGGAGATAGAGCCCCGCCGTGGTGGGAATCATCACCGTACTGCGACTGCGCGCAACCTGGCCCGCGAGTCGCGGGCCGTCCGGCTGCGCACCGGCGCGGAAGCGCCGGGCGAGAGCGGACCATCCACTGGTATAGGCGACGATCGCGTTGCTCAGGAGCCAGAAGCCCAGCAACACGAGGACGGCCCACCAGGGCGCGTGTAGCATATACGCAAACCTAGCAGGAGGACCCCGCGCGCTCACGACCTAGGGGACAGACAGTCCCAAGTTTTTCAGCAGTGAACGAGCGAGCTCGCGCAGATCGACGTTGTCCATGTTGACGAGAACCACAACACCAGTCTCCCGATCAGGATCGAGGACGACAAAAGTGCTGGTTCCTTGCTGGCCGCCGGAGTGGCCAACGCAATGGACGCACGCGCTGTCGCCGACGCCCCAGCCCAGGCCATACCCGGTAACCGAGTCGCGCGTGGTGCGTTGCTCCGTCCACATCAGGGTGCGCGTCGAGCGTCGCATCAGCCTGTCGTGGAAGAGCGCGGACTCGAATTTGGCCAGATCGGTCGCCGACGACAGCCAGCCTCCGCCCGGCACCTTGTAGCTCGCGTCGAGGAAATCGGCGTTCTGAACCTGCCCGGTCGAGTCTCTATGGTAGAAGCGCGTCCGATGGCGAATGATCGCAAGCCGGTCGTCGGCCTGCGTCTCAGCCATTCCCGCCGGCACAAACACATTTTCCCGGACGGCGTCCAAGTACGAGGCGCCCGCCGCGCTGGCGATGGCGCACCCGACGAGCGTGTACCCCATCGTCGAGTAGTTGAATTTGGTGCCCGGTTGGGCGATCAACGTATCGGACGCGAAGAACGCGATCCCACCCGCGATCCCATCAGTGAAGTGCTTCGTGTTCGCGCCCTCGAGGTCATCCGGGCCGGACTTATAGTGCCGAATCCCGCCCAGATGGCCGAGCAGCTCGCGCGTCGTGATGGGCCACGGCTTCTCGGGGAAGCTCGGGCAGTATCGCTGCATCGGCGCGTCGAGGTCCAGCTTGCCGCGCTCCCACAGGACCATCGCCTCCGTTGCCGTAATTGGTTTCGAAACCGATCCGAGACGGAAGAGCGTGTGCGCCGTCACCGGAGCGGCATTCTCGAGGTCCGCCATCCCATAGCCCTTGGCCCACGCCGGATTGCCGTGGACCACGGCCGCCACCGCGATACCCGGCGCGTGGCTCGCCGCCATGAACTTCGCGATCGCGCTGTCGACGCGGGCCGGCTGAGCCGACACGACTCCCGAGAGCGCGAGCGCCAGTATGGGAAGTTGTCGCATGGCCGACAATCTATAGCCGCGGATCGATCGGCTCACGTCTGAAAGCCCAGCTGGGTCGCCGGTGCGTGCGTTGTGCTGAGGGCGAGCAGCATGTCTAATATTAGAGGTGCGCTCGATAGCGCTCATGCTCTGCGTGTGTGCCGCGACGGCCGCCGGTCAAGCGGGTGGCACGCTCGTGACCACGATCGTCGAGCGGGAGACGCACGCTCCCCTCGCGTATAGCACGGTCACGGTGACGGCGGTCGGGCGAAGCGACTCGATCGCGCGATTCACGGACGACGCGGGCCAGACGCTGTTTGCTCCGCTGCCACCCGGCCGCTATCGGATTCGCGCGCGCGAGCTCGGATTCGCACCGGCCGATACCGTGGTCGATCTGGCCGACAGCCTGCCGCGCTGGGGGATCGTGCTCGTGCTGCAGGCGATACCGCACCGGTTGGAGACGGTCGATGTGCGGGGGCAAGGCGTCTGCCGGCAACCGGGCATACCGGGCGAGATCGCGTCGCAGATTCACGAGAATGCGCAGCGCGCGCAGCTGCTGACGGCCGCGTACCCCTTCTATTACCAGCGCGAAGAGCGTATCGCGAACGCGACCGACACGGTCACGTACGATAGTCGAAAGCATCCTACGTATCGCGTGGGCCACATGCTGCGCGCCACGCGCGATCGCAATGGCCGCGAATCGGTGGTCTTCGTGCTGCCCACGCTGCAGGATCTCGCGGACAGCGGATTCCAGCGCGTGCATTGCTTTTGGTACGCGGGGCGCGACAGCGCCGGTATCCGGATCGACGTCGAGCCACTCGCGTCGCTGGGCGACGTCGATATCGCGGCGCGGTTCTACCTCGACCCGGAGCGCTATCTCGTGCGCCGCGCGACGTTTCGGGTGACGCACGCCGAGCGTATCAATCCCCGGCTCGAGTCGCAGGTCGTCGAGACCCGATATCGCGAGCTTGCGCCGCTGGTCGCGGTGCCCGACTCGATCGTGTCGACGATGACCATCCGCGAGCCGTGGCAACGCGGCGTGCGCAAGATCGTCGAGCAGGATCGGCTGATCACCGTTTGGGACGTGACCGGCGTGACGGCGGACAGCGCGGGCGGTAAGGCGGTGGCGGAGTTGCTCGACTCCGTCAGCACGGGCGATCCGCCAGCGCAATCGACGCGCGACGTCCACGGCCGGTTGATCGCCGCCGACAGCGCGCCACTGGTCGGCGCGCATGTCGAGATCCTGGGGCTGCACATGGCGGCCGTCGCGGGCGACAACGGGCAGTTCGACCTCCATGCCGTCCCGATCAGCGAGCAGACGTTGTTCATTCGCCGGATCGGCTACCGGCCAACGACGGCCACGCTCCCCGCCACGACACGCCTCGTCACGGTCCGGTTGCCCGCGTCGAGCGTGGTGACGCTCGATCCAGTCGTTGTCCAGGCGCAACGAACCGCTGCCGCCTATCAGCGGATCGGGTTCGACGTCAGGCGGCGCACGGACCGCGGGTTTTTCCTCGACGAGACCCAGATCGCACGGATGGGTGCGTCGCGGCTCCACGAGTTGGTCGGACGCGCGCCGGGATTTCGGTATGTACAAGGCGGTGTGGTCCGCGACGATGGTCTCGGACTGGCGATTCCCGACGGTTCCATCCAAACCGAGGGCGATCCAGCCTGTTTGCACTCGGGCTGCACCGTGTGCATCAGCTACGTGGCGGACGGGCAGCTCTTGATCGACGGCTCGGCCATCCATCCGTCTCTCACGCTCCGGCAGCTCGAGGTCCAGTTCCCGCCGGAGAAGATCGCGGCGCTCGAAGTCTATCAAGCGTCCGGTGCGCCTCCAGCCGTCGCCGCCCCGGGCAGCTACGACTGCGCGACGATCGTGATCTGGACGAAGCGATATTTAGGTGTCGAGTAGCTACGCCGAGCGGTTGAGTAGAGGCTCGCCGCGGCGAAATCGCTCGATGTTCGCGGCGAACCCGTCGACGATTTCGCCGTAGGAGCGGTCGGTCACTCCGGCGATGTGCGGGGTCGCGATGACGTTCGGCAACGCCAATATCGGATCGTCGCTCGCGACCGGTTCCGTCCAGAACACATCGAGCGCCGCTCCCGCCAATCGCCCACTGGCGAGCGCATCGTACAACGCGCGATAGTCGACCAGTGGCCCTCGGGCGGCGTTCACGAAGTACGCTCCCTCGGGTAGCTGCTCGAATACCGCCGCATCCACGATCCCTTTCGTGGCCTCGTTCAGCCGAATGCACGGCACCAGGATGTCGGTTTGCGCGAGACACGCGCCGCGATCGGCGGGAGCGAAGCAGGCATCGAGGCCATAGGCCGCGACTTTTGGCGACGACGGATCGCGGGTGATCCCGAGGAGCTTGACGCCCATTGCGCGGAACCGCTGGGCCAACGAGAGGGCGGTCGCTCCCAATCCCCACAGGCACACCGCGCGTCCCGCGAGCATGCGGCCTTGCGGGGCTCCCAGCGTACGTGTGCGGATGTTGGCTTGGGCCAGCGGCAACTCTCTGAGCAGCGCCAGCACGAGCATCAACACATGCTCGGCCACCGACTCGGCGTTGCTGCCCGATGCCGGCAGGGCCGCCACGGGAATCTGCCGCTCCCGCGCGGCGGCCAAGTCTACGCCCTCGAGCCCGGACCCGACCTGCTGGATGAGCCTGGGCCGCAGCGCATCCATTACGACCGCATCGATCCTGAACATCATGGGAACGAGGACGTCGACGTCGGTCATTTCGGGAATGACGCTCCGGTCGCGCCAGACGTCGAACTCATCAGACGGCAGTCGCTCGGCGATCATCGCACGGGCCGACGGAAACGTCTCTCCACTAAACAGAATTCTCATAGTAAATTGATTAAATCCTATGCGAGCTGAGCCATTACGTATCGTACTGGTGCTGGGTCTCGCCGCATGCGGCAGCGCCAGCACCACACCCTCAGGTACGAAACCGCCAGCGGTAACGTCGGTCGGCGACACGATCACTGTCGATCCCTCGTCTTCCGGCCCGACGATCTCCTCGCTCGTCCTCGGCGCCAACATGGCGATGTGGTACGACATCACCCAACCCGGCGTCGCCACCGCCATCCAGACCGCCGGCTTCGCCGCGGCGCGCTGGCCGGGTGGGTCGGAGTCCGACTCCTACTATTGGAAACGCAACGTCGTCTGCTCGGGCGGAGGATACACGAGTCCCAACTCGACGTTCGACCACTTCATGGCCGACGTCGCGCAACCCGCGCACCTGGACGTTGCGGTGACGCTGAACTACGGCAGCGACTCGACGTGCACGCTGCCCGGTGATCCGGCGGTCGCCGCGGCGTGGGTCGCCTATGCCCGGACGCACAACTATCAGATCACGCACTGGACCGTGGGCAATGAGAGCTATGGTCACTGGGAGACGGATCTTCACGCGAATCAATGGGACCCGACGACGTACGCCGCGGCCGTGAAAAATGGCTACTACCCACAGATCAAGACCGCCGACAACACAGCCCAAGTCGGCGTCGTCGTCTCCGGTGGTGGATTCAATAACTGGGACCAGACCGTCCTGGCGAACGCGCCGTACGACTACGTCGAGCTGCACTACTACGATCAAAACCCGGGATCGGAATCTGACACGGGTCTCATTCTGCACGGAGCCGGCCGACTCGCGACCGCCGTCCAGACCGTCGAGACCGAGCTGTCGCAAGCCGGAAAAGCCGGCGTGCCGATCTATGTCGGCGAGCTCGGCTCCGTCAACACGAATCCCGGCAAGCAGACGATGTCGATCACTCAAGCGCTCTACGCCGCCCAAGCCATCGGGACGCTGATGCAACTCGGCGTCCCGCGCGCGACGTGGTGGCTCGCGTTCGGCGGCTGCAACACGTCGTCCTCCGGCAATTTCTCGTCGTCGCTCTACGGATGGCAGACCTTCGCCGGCTACATGATCCTCTCCGACGGCATCCCCACGCCGTACGAATGCACCGGCGCGCCCAGCGTCCCACTCGGCACGCTGCTCCCCACCGCGCGCGCCTACCAGGTGCTCTCCCAGTTCTCCGTCACCGGCGAACACATGGTCGGCGTCTCACTCGGCGACTCGCTCCCGACCATCCGCGCGTGGGCCGCGACGTCTGGCTCGGGCTACGCGCTCTTGCTGGTCAACGTAGACAGCGCGACGACGAAGACGGTCCCGGTGTCGATCAAGGGTCGCACGAGTGGCCCGAGCGTCGCGGTTACCACTTATGGTAAGGCGCAGTACGACGACTCGAGGAACAACATCTGGACAGGTCCGGTGCAGTCGAGCGGTGGCGCTTGGAACAATACGTTTGCGGTGACTCTGCCTCCCTGGAGCATCACGGTCGTTCGCTCGCCCTGACGCTGGCGGGTGACATTGGCAATATTTGCATCCTATGCCGATGCTCATTGCCTTAACCGCACTCCTCGCGGCCACGACGCCACGCGTCGAAGTCGTGGTCCCCGCCTCCGTGCACGCCGAGCCGATCACCGGCCGCGTGTTCGTCTTCTTCTCGCACGACTCCACGCCGGAGCCACGACTGCAATCCGGCGGCATGGTGAGCGTGCCGTTCTTCGGCCAGGATGTCGACCAGCTCGCGCCCGGTACGCCAGGTGTCATCGACCTCAACTCGCAGGGATATCCCCTGCAGTCGATCACCTCGCTGCCGCCGGGCGACTACTACGCACAGGCCATTGTCAGTGTCTACACGAAATTCGTGCGCGCCGACGGCCACACGATCTGGGCGCACATGGACGAGTGGGAGGGGCAGCAGTTCAACCGGGCGCCCGGCACCCTCGTGAGCGCCGTGCAGCGCGTACACGTCGGCTCCGATGCCTCGCTCCACTTCGAAGTGTCGCGCGTCCTGCCTCCGGTCGAAGTGCCGCCCGACACCAAGTATGTGCAACGGGTGAAGATCCAGAGTCAGATCCTCACGAAATGGTGGGGCCACCCGATGTACCTCGGCGCGGTCGTGCTGCTGCCGAAGAGCTACGACCAGCACCCCGCCGAGAAATATCCGGCGATCTGGGAGCAAGGCCACTTCACGCTGAGCGCGCCGTTCGGCTTCACGTCCGACACCGAGCCCACCGCGCGCCGGCTCCGTCGCGCCGAGGGCACAGCGCGGGAGTCGGGGGCTGAGTTCGCGAAGTCGTGGTTGAGCGATGGGTTCCCGCAGATGGTCGCATTCCGTATCCTGCATCCGTCGCCCTACTACGACGACTCGTACGCCGTGAACTCGGTCAACAACGGCCCGTATGGCGACGCGATCATGCAGGAGCTGATCCCGTATCTCGAAACGCATTTCCGAGTGATTCGCCAGCCGTACGCGCGCCTGCTGACAGGCGGATCGACGGGAGGGTGGGAGGCGCTCGCGCTCCAGGTCTATCACCCGGACTTCTTCGGCGGCACCTGGGTGTTCTATCCCGACCCGGTCGATTTCCGGCGCTACGAGCAGGTGAACCTGTACAGCGACACGAACGCGTTCGTGATCCACCGAAACGAGTTCATCACGCAGTGGCGGCCGTCGGAGCGCACCGTCGATGGACAGCCCGTCGTGCAGCTCCACGAGGAGAATCAGCTGAACAACACGCGCGGCAGTCATCGGCGCGGCGGAGAGAATTTCGCGATCTGGGAAGCCACGTTCGGCCCGACCGACAAGGACGGCTATCCGGCGCCGATCTGGAACGACACAACGGGTGTCGTAAACCGGGACGTCGCGATGTACTGGAGGGATCACTACGATATCCGCTACTACCTCGACCAGAACTGGTCGAAGATCGGCCCGGACCTCGTCGGCAAGCTCCACATCTTCTGCGGCGACGAGGACAACTACTATCTCAACCTCGCCGTCTATCTCCTCCAGGACTTTCTGGAGAACGTGAAGAACCCCGCCTACGGCGGATCATTCGCGTACGGTCGCCCGCTCAAGCCCCACGGCTGGCAACCGACCACAAGCGCCGAGATGGTCCGCCAGATGTCGGCCTATATCTCGAAGCGACGCCCGGCAACGCAGTAATGATGGGTTAAAACCTCTTCGGCCACGGCGGTGTCCGAACAGACGTGCGCAAATATCTGAATGGCGTGACGGCGATCGCGGTGCTCACCATGGCACTCGGCATCGCCGCCACCACCGCCGTATTCAGCGTCGCCAATGGCGTGCTGTTCCGCCCGCTGCCATACGCCAACCCGGCCGGCCTGGTCATGATCTGGGACCGCTGGGTCGGCT
>Ga0210393_10001274_pt1 | contig 21273 bp, 16 predicted proteins | sample IncBWC27OmetaG_FD_160068 | JGI IMG/M metagenome (GOLD analysis project Ga0210393, IMG submission 160068) | Forest soil microbial communities from Barre Woods Harvard Forest LTER site, Petersham, Massachusetts, United States - Inc-BW-C-27-O ... | reverse complement strand
CCGGGAGGACGTCATGCGCCGCTTGGGGGCCGTGGTGACCGATCTGGATGCGGATCAGATGACCGCGGGGGTTGCCCTTCGAAAGGTCATTCGGCGTATCGAGGCCGTTCCATTTCTTCAATTCAATTCCTCCGTCGTCGTCGTTCGCGGCCGGATTACCCTGGAGGTTGCCGGTCTGCTCTCGGTCGAACTGGCATCAGTCCTGTCCGAACTGAACGCGGAAGGAATCGAAAAGGAGTTCGCGCCGACGATCGTGATCGTCGACTTGTATAAGCCATCGTCCGTGCCCGCGTTCGGGCTCAAGGCCGAGGCTCTCAGTCGGGAACCGCCACTGTCCGCGAGTAAAGTCGGCAAACAACTCGGACTCAGCAAGCGGGTCGCCCACCTGGCCATCCAATATGGGAAGGCGCTTTGTCAAGCCGGCCTCAAGGATCCCTACATCGAATTGACCTCGGCGCCTGATAAAGCATCGCACTGGGGCCCACACAAGAAGCCACGGCGGCCGGGAACAAAATCTAGGTAGCCGACCGGCCCTGCACCCCCTTCCGCGCAGTCCTAGGTTGCATTCCGCCGTAAGCCAGCGTTGAGCCCGGCTACGGCTGCCGTCCATTTCACTCGAGTCTTCGAGTCGCGCACTCTGCTCGCTGGGGGCGATTTCCCTGCGCCGCCTCAACCGACCCCGACGGCACGCGCCGCACTCGCAGAAAATCAGGGGCGCCCAGCGGTGCGTCCCGCCGTCAGGCACGACCCGCGATCCACTAGCGCTTGCATTGGTAATCGCAGCCAGCCTCAACGCCGTCGGGTCCGAGTTTGTTCTTCCCACTTGCACTTTTGGCACGGAGAAACTGCGCCATGTATCAACAGTCTGTTCCCTTTCTGCCCAAGCATCCCGATGGCAAGCTTCGGGCAATCGTTATCGGCCGGATTTCGACCGAGCATCAGAAAGAAGAAAGCATTGACGCTTCGTTTCGCTATGTTCGAGAGCACCTGGCGCGGATCTACGACGGGCCTGCCGAGATCGAATACCTCGGTGAACGAGCCAGCGGCATGCTGGCCGACCGCGCAACCATCCGGCAGGCGGAGGAACTGATTAGCAGCAGGCGGATCGACCTTGTGATCGCAGAAGACTTGTCCCGCATCTACCGAAATCCGCGGCTCCAGTACGACTTCGTTCAGAACGCGGTCGACCATGGCTGCCGCGTCATCTGCATCGCCGACAATCTGGATACGGCCACCGATCACTGGGAGGTGATGTTGGGCGCCGCCGCTTTCCGGCACGGGACTTATTTGCCGGACGTCCGCCGCCGGGTGCGTCGAACGGCAACGCACGCTTTCCACAATGGCGGTATGGTCCTGCGATGCCGCTTTGGCTATCGCCGCCTGTCCAAGGAGGAAGCGGCCAGCGGCCACTTCGGTCCCAAAGGGCTTCGCATCGCCAAGGTCCAGGAATGCACCGAGACGATCCGGCAGATGTGCGGCTGGGTGCATAACGGCATTTCGTACGTGCGGATCGCTGAGCGGATGAACGAGGCGGAGATTCCGCCTGGACCGTATTGCAAACAGCACCGCTGGACTTCCGCCGCTGTCGTCAACCTGCTGCGGGACCCCATCCTGTCAGGCACCCGCCGGTTCCGGGTCGTGGTGCATGAGCCCATTTTCGCCACGGGAAAACACCGGCGACGCAAAGGGGAGCAGCCGGAAATCGAGCTCTACCCCGAGCTCGCCCATCTCACTGTGGCCGAACAATTGGCGACCTGGGGCGCGATGGATCAGCGGGCCGAAGTCTGGCGGCTTCCCGAAGGGAGCACGGCTAAACGCTCGCGGGTCCCTCGAACTAAGGCGCTTTGGCCAGGGCAGTCCGCAACCTGCGCCATCTGCGGCGGGCGGATGTACGACCTGGGCACGTTCCTCAAGTGCCAGAACGCACTTCCAGGCGTCGCGAAGCCATGCTGGAACCACGTTCAGGTTCCGATCGACCTGACCCGGCAGAAGCTCGTGCGTTGGATGACCGCAGAAGCCGACAAGATTTCGGGCGTGCGGGAGACGCTCGTCAGTTTGGTCTGGAATGAAATCGAGCGTTCGCATCGGGGATCCCATTCTGAGTCGCGTCGCCTCGACCACCGAATAGCCGAATTAAAAAGTGGCGCGAGTACCCTGGCGAAAGCGATTGCCAAAGGGGGCGAGCTTGATGCTTTGGTCCAAGAGCTTAAGGCCATTGAAACCCAGATTGCCGCGATGGAGGTGCGAAAAGGCGAATTTGCCGACGAGGAGACAAAGGTCGAATCGAGACTGACTCGGGAGCAGGTGAATTCGCAGCTGAATGACCACCTGCTGGCTCTGCTCGGCACCTCGTACGAGCTCGGCGAGGTCATTCGCCGAGCGATTACGGAATTTGCCGTCTTTCCGGTGCAAGCGCTCGATACACCCGCAGTGCGACCGCGAGCGCGGTTTGCGCTCGATTTAGAGCGGTTGAGCAAGACCGTGTCGAGGGGAGAACAGGCGGCGGCGGTCCTCGATCTTTTTGAGCCCCCAGAGCACATCCGGTGGCTCGACGCTTGCGTGGCGCTCAGGGAGGACGGCGCAACACTGTCCCTCAAGAAGATGGCTGCTCTGCTTGGCATCGGTCACATGACTGTCAAACGCGCCCTGGATTATGCGGGGCTGATGAAGACGATGGGGGTTGCAGATCCCTATCGAGAATTGCAGGAGCGACCGGCAACGGCTTCGCGTTGGCATAGCAGGCAGTCGCGCGGCTAGGGGCCGCCAGTCAACTTGGCTGCAAGAACAGGCTCTTGAGTCGCCCTCGTGACTCGAGGGCTATTTTCGTTTTGGCTTGGCTGTGATCGGCACCTGAACCGGCTGAGACGCAGCAAGCACGCTGCCTCGGCCCGGACTGGGCGCCGAACGCATTTGTGATCCCTCGCCCTGCGGGGTGGTCGTGGTTCCCTCCACGAGACCGCCCCGCTGGGAGCGGTCTCTCTTTTTTCCCGATATTAAGGAGAGCGTTCCCATGTCGACAATGTTGCGTACGACCTCACGGCGACGAGGTGACACCACCCTGCGTCGGTCATTTCTTCAGTGCCTTCCCCAAATCATGGCGGTTGCAGGTTATGCCTTTCGAAGGCACCGGTTCGACGAGCGCGAGGAACGGATCGCCGAGGCTGTCGCCTGGACCTGGGTACTCTTTGTGCGAGTTCAACGTCGCGGTAAGAATCCAAAGGAGTTCCCGACTGCGGTGGCGAAGTTCGCAGTGAAGTATGTGCGAAAGGGCCGACTACTCGGGCAATCGAGAAACTCAAAGGAGATCTACACCGCGCTCTCCGTATCGGAGAACCGCCGTAGTCTCTTGAGTCTAGACGAGTTAGAGCCCCAGACCTGCACGCCCTGGAAAGAGATCCTCGTCGAATCGCGGGCGTTCTCGCCAGCGGATACGGCATGCACCCGCATCGATATGAATGCGTGGTTAAATTCGCTTTCCCGGCGAGATCGGCGGCTGGCCGAGAGGCTGGCAACTGGCGAGCGCACGGGTCGGATTGCACGTGCGTTTGGTGTCAGTGCGGCGAGGATCTCCCAACTTCGCAAGGAATTTCGGCGCAGTTGGGAACGTTTCCAAAACGGAGGGGAACTCGTTCGAAATGGCAACTCTCGAGTGCGGATTGCGGCGACTTAATCAACTCCTGAAATTGCGACCTTTCGCCGCAAGGCCTCGAGTCTCGAACGAACCGTGCGGGTGGTCGGCAGGCCCAGGAGCGAGCAAAGCCCCACCCACGACGTCGTGGGTGGGGCCCTTCAAATCGGCGGCCTCGTCGACCTTGAAGCAAGGATCGATCCAACCGCGCTAGATAATGAATCGGCTGAAAGAAGGTCCGTTCGCGCTCCCAACAGCGTCGTTGCCCGTCTCCAAAGGCCAGGATGAATTGATCTCAGACTCATGAAAGTTCCACGCTCGCGCGAGTCGCACACGCAATCCGGCGCAGAATTGTGTGTACGTGAGGGTGGCGGCTTGCAAGGCGTTTCGCACCGGTCAGTTGCAATGAGGAACGCTTTCCGGCATGGCCTTTGCCGGTAAACGCAAACCTTTTTTGGCCCACAAGTCGAACGAAGTTCCCCGCTAAGTGCGATTGGTGCTTATGACAAGCTGGTCGTCCATCGTTTACTTTTGAAATTGCTAACTGTGATTGCTAAGTTCATGTCCGTTCGCATCCAATCGACCGTAGCTGGGGTGTTGCCATGTGTGGCCCGTTTGAAAAGCAAAGCATCACCCGTATTGGCGGACGGTTGGTACAAGCCACCGCTCTAATAATGAGTGTTTTGGGAACTCAGCCGGCTGCTGCGACGGCGGCTGACACGCCAGTCGCGAAAGAGCCTGCTCCACATACCACACGCGGGGCAAGAGCTCTTGTTCGCACAACACGATCGACGAAGCCCCGTTGACCGCGTTCCTGATTGACCTGTTGCGTCAGTAAATTCTCGGCAGTGGCAACAAGGCTGAGCTTCGCAAAGTCGTCCGTGAACGTCTGAAGGCCCGCACGATCCAGCAGCCGGGCGATTCGGCAGCGCTCAAAAAGCGACTTGCCGAGCTTGACCGCGAGATCGAACAAGGGGCCAAAAACATCCTGAGAGCGCTCGACTCGTCGATCATCGACATTCTCTCCGAGCACCTGGCCAAAACCCGGAAGGAACGCGAGCGGCTTGCGGCCGAGGTCGACCACACAGCCGAACAGTCGAAGCCCGCGGACATCGATGCCGAGGTTGAGGCGACCGTGCGGGCCCTGCAGAAGCTCTTGGATCAGTTGGTGAAGGCCAGCGGACTTCAGTGCCAAGTTACGCTAGTTGTAAAGCCGGCGTGCGGACTTTCAACCGTCCGCCGTCAAGCGTTCCTCGACCTCCTTGTGCAAAACCCGGCACTTCTAGATGCGATGGATGCCCAGCATGCGTTCCGTTTCTTTAAGGCCTTCCGACTCGGAACGCCTGACAAAGCGCTGAATGTCTTCGGGACGTGGGCGGCACGGCAAGCGGACATAGCGTGTGCCCTGGCCGACGAGCGGTTCTTCGATGCCGATACGCGCCAAGCCTTGGCTGGCATTGCGATTTTGGTCACACAGCAATTTCCGCAACAGTCCACGAGTCTTCAACAGCAATTTCTCCAATTGGCGGATGGCCGCTGCTCGCTGCCGGTGGCCTATGCCTTGACCTACTGGCCGTGTGTTTCGGATTGGCCTTTGCGTGCTCCCGTATGGCCTCTGATAAATTGAAAGTTTTCGTCTTTGCCATGTGTTCCCCTCTTGGTTTTCAGATGGTCGAAGTAGGTGCAAACCCTAACATGCACATTCTGTCTGCATCAAGCGATCGATCGAAAACTAGCTAACTCCCGACCTGCCGCAGTTCCCAATACGCCCGCCGCTGAAACCGGCGTGAATCGGGCGCCCTATCGACGCTGTGCCCTCACCCCTAACTTGGAACACCGACGATCAGAGGCTCCAAACACATCGCGTTCTGGCTTGCGTCCTGTAAGAGACGGCAAACGCCGCCCATAGCCTGCTTGGCGGCGGTTCCCGCGAGAGAGCAAAATATTACGGCCGACCTGGAGTTAGAGCGTCGCACCCGGGCGGCTGTTGGAGGGCCGACCATGACTCGTCCTCGCCCCCGTGGATCTTTGTTAAACGTCTCGCGTCGCCGCAGCCAGATGAAATGCCGCTAGCACTCGTGAGCAATCCGAATAACCAAGGGCGGACTAACCGGATCGTTCAGGAAGTTTCATTCACGTCGACCGAAGCACAGAAGGCGATTAATAGCGGCGCATGCGATGCACGAAATCTATCGCTCCCTGGATTCCCTCTTCACTCCAGCAACGTCGGATCGCCATCCGAATCGCGGCGACAACCGTCCCAGGCCGCGATCACGCGTTGCAGATCAGGGTCAAGCAATGACACGAAATGAAGGCCCGTCAAGCCGCGGAAGATTCGCGAATCCGCGGAAGGTTGGTGCTTTTCTGCTTCGGTGCCTGCCAGCAGAGATAATGGTGCCCAAACGATTGAGAGGATCCAAAGACACGGCCGTTAGCTTGCTGTCGCTGAAGGAAACGGGCCAAGCCGCCGAGTTGTAGTTCATTCGTCGCAAGCCATAGCTGACACGTATCTGCCGCTCCGTAAGGAATTTGTGACGGCCCCAATCTAGCAATAACGCTGCGTCAACCACCTATGGTTGACCACCCACCAAAAGAAGGAGCGACCTTCTGTAGCCCGGAGTTCGAGTGGACGCGACTTGGCCAACTTTGACGGCTGCACTGATTCTTCTGAAAGCTCCGAAACCATTTGCGACGTGAGCGGAATTTCTCGTTCCGGGAGTCAATGGGTTCTGGTGTTCAAACGATCTCTTATGCAGAGACCGTATTTCGCCGCCGCCGAATAAGCGTCCTCGAGAATTGGGAGGAAAAGCCGTGTCCGCGCGTAAAGGCCTGTCATGTCTGATGCTGTCCGCAATCGTGGCAATAGCCCCTCAGCTTGTTGAGGCCCAATGCCCGGTCTGCGGCAATACAAACTACGATTGCCAGAAGTGTAAGTGCGGTCCGACGAAGATCGTGATCAAGCAGCGATTCGGTTGCGGCTGCTGTTCCGCTCCCTATCCGCCCTACGGCGTCCCCGTCGTCGGAAGCGTTGCAGCGGCCATGGTTCCGGTCACGGCTACCCCGGTGAACTTCACGGCTGCCCCGGCGTCTCCAGATTTTGCGACTCTTGCGGCATTCGCAAAGGCTCTCAATCAGCAGAACACCAGGCCGGCAGCGGCGGCGGCATCAAGCGACGGCGAGTGTTCAGATCCGTGTGGATCGATCAAGCAATTGCGTCGTGATGTCGACGACTTGCTGAAAGTGACTACCGATCTGTCAAAAGCCGTCAATGTGCTTTCGGTGGAATACAAGAAGAGCCACGAAAAACCGGCCGACAAGCCGGTCGACAAGCCGAAGAGCTAATGTGCCGCGTCGCTTGAGCGATCTGAGTGGACCGCGATCGTTGCACGGCCGTTGATCGGCCCCCCAATCGCATGCCAGCGAACGCTGGCTTCTATTTCCGAACGACCACGAGCGGGCGCGTTCAAGGACGAACGAGCCACAGCGCATTGTTTTCCCAAGGAGGGGTAATGGACCTTCGCAACTGGTGTCAACTCGGCGTACTGGCGACCTTGACGATCGGCGCCGCCCACCGCGACTCGAAGGCTCAAGATTGCAACGTGCCGCGGTGTTCGTCGCCCTACGTCCCCCCCTGCGTTCCGCCGCCGGTGGTAGGGGCGCCCGCGCAACCGGCCGAGTCCGCTCCGGCTCAACCGGCGGTAGCCGCCCCAGCTGTATTTTCGGCGCCCCCTCCCAGCGGCCAAATCTCCGGCGAATCGAATTCGATTGGAATGCAGGGCTTGGGAATCCATTTCCCCGAGTTTACGTTGCAGTTTCCGACCATCCAGTTACCGTCGATGGTGCGGTATCGGCGGAACCCGGAGATGCAGATTGATCGATCGCGCGCCCCGATGGTCGCAGGAGCGCCAGCGCTTTACGCTCCGCTGGCAACAAGCGCGCAAGCCGCCGCGCCGCAGAGTGCTCCGGCGGCACCCCAGCCAAAGTCAGCTCCTGCCCGTTCGGCGCCTGCAGTTGAATGTGTTCCTCCACCGCCCGCGCCACCATGCGGCGAAGCGCGATTGGACGCTGGACTGATTGAAGAACTCCGACAAGCGCGCAGGGAACTTTCCGCGTATCGGCTTGAGCTGGAACGCATGAAGCAATCGTTACAAGCCATTGCGACGACTTCGCAAGATCAGCAACTACCCCTCACTGGTAAGTGTGCAAATCCAGGCGTCGCGTCGGTAGCTGCGCAGCAATCCGAGAACTGCAATGCGCCCGACATTGTTGGAGCCGCCGCAGGAAGTGCGAGCGGAGTGACCCGTGTCACAACGTTGAGTACGCCCGAGGACGAACTCGCACTCATGAGCCCACCGAGCATGCCGGCCGACCAAGCGCCCGGTAAGGCGACGTACGTTCAATCGACAGACGTTGATAACCCCCAAACCCCGCCACAGCCGCGGCGAACATTCATGTCGCGCGTGCGGAGTCTGTTCGGGCGTGGGAACTAATTGAGAAGCCGGCAGGCAGCGGCAAATCACTCCTTGGGGTCGATAACCCGGCCCAGGAAGAGAATCGTTGTGTCTTCCCCGTGTCGAACTTCGATCAAGAAAAGGAAAGGATGATCCGCGCGAAATTCGACCGGCTTACCGAGGCTCGCCCCGGCCGGATAAAACTGGGTCCCTGTTGCGGCCGCCGCCTCAGTTCCCCTCTCGTCGACGCTCACAAACGCCTGATGAACAAGCTGCTGGAGTCGAACGGGTGGCGGTTTGTCGACGATCCCTGAAAAATCTGCCCTGTCCGTGAAGGCTTGTTTCATCCCCATTGCAGCCAGGGTCTTTGAAAGCGGGAGTCGGCACTCGATTTTGAACTTCGGAATAAAAGAGCTGACCTTAGTGGGCTTCAGCTCCGCCCCTACTTTGAGGTACTCGGAAACAAAGTCGGATGGGAGGTCCGCCGCCCGGGGGTCGGACGGCAGGATCAATACCATTGAGAATGGAGTCGGACCGTTCGGCTGATTCGACTCACCATAGGGCATTTTCAAAATCTGACATCGGTTCGTGTGGGCATATGGAAGTTTCGTGACCTGATGCATGGTCGCGACAGCGTCCGCGGAGCCATTTGCCCGATGGAAAGGGAGCGACTTGGTGTTCTGTGCTAGGAACGGGGCAGCCCAAAGCCCGCGAAAGTAAAGGGCGCTCCCCAGCACGAACTCAGTTTGATCGCTCAGATCCTCGGCGGAGAACAGTTGCTGAATTTTTCCGTGCGTCGTCTCAGCGACCCAGCGATTGACGGTCTGCCGCGCAGTATCCTGATTGAAATCAGCTTTTTTCAGTTGGCCGCCGAGGTTCTTTACAATTTGCTCAAAGCCTGGGCGGATGCTCCGATCGGGCCTCACCCAAAGGCAGTTAGCCAGGCTCAATTGAACGGCTTCCGACCGCGTTTTCGTTGCGAGTTCGCGCGTCGCGAACAGCTCAAAGCCTTTCTCAACCGCGGCCCGATCCGCGGATTCCAGTTTGAGTGTGGTTGCAATTTCTCGTTCGGTCTCGCCCGCAGCGCCTAGATAAACTGTCGACAGGGACATCACAAGGCTGGCCGGCGAAAGAGCTAGGTTTCCTTTCTCTTTCAGCCGCCCGTATAGTTGCAGCCCGAAGGCGTTGTTCGCCGCAGACGCCACCTTAACACCGGTAGCCGAATCACCCTCCGTGGCTGAAATTTGACGCGTCTCCGAACCAACGCGGGTTTGCCCGGATGCTGGATTTGTGGCAGGACCAACCGAGGCGCAGGAGATGGCCGCGACCGTTTGCGCCGTCGCCAGCGCGTTTCGCCAAAGTCGATTGTTGAGTTGCATCGACAGTCCTCCCCTTAAGGGCTAGCCGCACAAATCCTAGAGAGGACTTACGCGAAAGACAACGCCTCAGTCTCCCGCGCACAAGGCGTGTCTCGCTCGAAGACACACCCCAGCGTCCCTCAAGTAGGGCCGCCGGCCGGGATTGCGATAGGACAATTCGTTGCTTCTTTGAGCGGCGTGGTAACCACCTGCGCGCATGGTGATGGAGGCGCGACAAATTGTGTCTTCGACGGATAGTCAGAGTCCTTCCACCCTAGATTCGCTGCAATTTGTGAGATCTGCCCCTGAATAAAAGTGATCTCGGGTCTGGTCGTGGGCAACGTTTTGGCGGGGGGCAATTGCACCGAAGTCTGTTGATTCTGATTAGTCTGATTTTGGTTGGTCAGATTCTGAAACAATTGCAGAATGTCCTTCACTGTGAGCTGAGGAGTGACATTCGTGCTTCCAAATTGCTGGTCGAGCAAGGATATGCCTGGGCCCAGCAGCGTGGACCAGAAATCGAAAGGCGCAAGCCCCGCAGCGGCAGCAGAGGCGGAAGAGGTCGTGTAATAGGGTGAGTTATAGTAAACGACTCTCCGCTGCGCAAGTGCCGGCGCCGGCAGCAAGCAACCGAGAACCATGGTGCTGAACAAAGCAGGTGCGAGTGTTTTTCGCATTGGTCTAGCTCCAGATTGCAAAGGATCCAAAAAGAGGGAGATCCTTACTTTCGAATGCGTTGATTTATTTTAATGCGAGAACGGAGTTTGGGACGGTTGGTTTCGACCGAGGTCGGTCAAGAAGGGCCCCTGTGGTCCCCAAATACTCCCGAAGTTCTGTTTCATACGCGCAGTCGCATCAGTGAGGAAGTCACCCCAGCTGGTTGAAGGTCCGGTGAATGCGCTAAACCAGAGGCTTCTCGTGAACATGCCTCCGCCGTCGGTGCCACCAACTGCGCCACCGACTAGGTAAACGGCTGCCTGATCCTTGGTCGCGGCATTGATGTCCACTACCCCCGATGTTTCCTGCAGCAAGTGACACAGTGCGGCCGTTACTGGGGGCGCGACAGCGGCAGCCCTGAATGTCGCCCGCGCCCTCGCCGACCCCGGTCTGGGAACCGGCGTGCAACAGCTATCAGAGATCAGCACCACTAGGCGTCGCTGCCCGAGGTTGGGGTTCAAAGCATTGAGTAGATCTTGGCGGCGGATGATCGCGCCGGTGTCATTGCATTCAAAAAAGTGCTCTGCCTCGGTGCCAGGCGAAGGATACCCTCCGTGCATGGCAATGTAGCAGAAGACAACATCATTGGGGCCGATCGATGTGGCTAGGTTATTAACGGTCGAAAGAAGGTACGCGCTCGTGAGCTGTGACTGCGATGTAACGACCGTCGAAGTGCCCTGGTTACGGGGAATTTCTCCCAGAATTCTCGACACAAAGTTGAGGTTGCTGTTAAAGCCGGAACCCAGCGTGCTATCGTTTACGTCCGCGATCAAAATCACGTGGATCTTGTCGGCCAGCGTGCCCGGGCGTGTTGGCTCCGCGCTCAGAGAGAGCGAAACCGAGAACGCAACGATGACCGCCGCGACACTACCTCGAGGCAACAAGAAAGTTTTCACGGATTACCCCTTTGACAAGGTCCGATCGATATCTCTGTGTTTTCAAACAAGTTGCCCAAGATCTGTTCGAATGTTCAATCAATAAAACTCGCCGAGTCAGCCCTGTCAAGCAGGGGAAGGGGGGGATTTGCGGCGATTGGGAAAATTGTTTGGCCAAAAATGAGCCGGCATTGCAGTGGATGTATGGACGTGTCTCCGACACTGAACAGGCCCGGCTGTTCCGTTCGGAGCAACGCTCCTGACCAAATAGCGGCCCCGCCACTCAAGCGGAGCTTAGACCTTCCGGCAGGCGGGGCCAGTTTAGTTGTCGCCCAGATTGAGTTCGTGCCTCCATGTCGGGATCCTTCCTATTGCGACCTCTTCCCCTCCGACTCGGCCAAAGATCGCAAGGCATCCCCGGTCACTCGATGAATCGTCCAATCGCCCATCGGAATTGCACCCAGTGACTCGTAAAACGCGAGCGCAGGCGTGTTCCAATCCAGCACCGACCATTCCAGTCGACCACAATCACGCTCGACCGCGATGCGTGCGAGGCGCCGCAGGATCGCTCCGCCGATCCCCAAACCTCGCGCCTTGGGTTTGACGAACAAGTCTTCCAGATAGAGCCCAGGCTTGCCCAGAAATGTCGAAAAGTTGTGAAAGTAGACCGCAAAGGCGACCGGCTCTCCTCGCAGCTCGCCGATCAGCGCTTCCGCGTACTGCCGCTCCCCAAAGAGGTTCCGCCCTAGACACTCTTCGGTCGCCTCCACCTCGTGCGAAAGCCGCTCGTATTCAGCTAAGTCTCGAATCAGCGACAGAATGACCGGCACATTCGCCGGCACCGCGGGTCGAATCGCAAGGTTGCGCAGCGGGCTCTCGGCCATAACTTCGTGGTCCCTATAATTTGCCCCGTTGACGAAGCGGTCGAATTCCGCCGATCAATGTGCTGTCGATATTTTCCTTTTGGCCTTCCGCCATTCCCACGGCGGGGTGGGATTCGCGTCAGTCCACAATCCCCGTCGATGCTCGCGGGCAACGGAGGCTGCTGCCCGAAAAATCCAGACCCGAGGCAGAAGATTGAGAGAAGAGTCATCGTCTCTCGAAATTACGCACGCTTTGCGCGTCGGCGACTGCTTCTAGAAGTCGTCGAAGTTCCACGTCGCCACGACCAAGGTCACAGTTTTTTTGAACACTGATTTGCCTGAGAGTTCCTAGAATTCAGCAATGATTTTGCGCAAGTGCCAGCTTTTGAGCAATTTCTTCTTCGGAACAGCCGCTGGCGCGAAGTAATTCCCCGTATGCCTGCAGCGTCTCCAGCATTTGCGGATGCTCGTGGCCGGTCGCGACGCTGAAGCGGCGCCGGATGTAAACCGCACGGCGCAGCAATGGCTCCGCTTCGTCGAAACGCCGATTCTTCCACAAGAATCTGGCCAAAATGCCGAGCCTACTGGCGATGTCGGAATGATTTCTGTCGAGCAATTGTTCGACGATCGCCAGCCCCCTGCGCAGAGCCTGCTCAGCCTCTTGCGGACGATTGGTAGCTTCCAGGACTCCGGAGAGATTTGTGAGGTCTCTGGAGACGTTTACGTGGACCGCTCCCAAGGCTTCTTCATCAATTGCCAGTGCTCGTCGGATCAATGGCTCGGCTTCGCCCGGCTGTCCCGTTTGTTCTTTGAGGTGGGCAAGGTTGTTGAGCGAAGTAGCGAAACTCGGGTGATTGGGACCCCACGATTTCTCTTCGATCGTGAGGGCTCGCGTCAGCAACTGCTCGGCCTCGCCAAAATCACGATGCTTCATTCTCAAGCCCGCAAGATTGTTAAGCGCAAGTGCAACGTCCGGATGATCCGGCCCATGGACCGCTTCAAAAAGGGTGATCACGCGGCGCATAATCTGTTCAGCCTCCTCCAATCGCCCGGTTTCCTGCAGCAAGTGGGCGAGGTTAATGAGCGAGATTCCCAGAGTCGGATGCTGCGGCCCCAATGACTGCTCCTCGATCGCAACGGCGCGGCGGATTAGTGGCTCTGCGGCTGCTAGTTGGTTCATTGTTTCGAGCAAATGCGCGAGATTGTTCAGGGCCCTGCCCACATTCGGGTGATCCGGAGGGTATGTTTGCTCCTCGATCGCAAGTGCGCGACGCATTAACGGCTCCCCCTCGCGGAAGCGGCTGGAGATTTGCATGACGTGCGCGATATTGCCAAGGTCGCGGGCGACATTCGTGTGCTGGCGCCCGAAGTACTTCTCATCGATTTCCAAAGCTCGGACGAGCATCCGCTCAGCCTCGGCGAGTTCGTGTCTGGCGATCAAGAACATTCCGAAGTTGTTGAGCTTGGTTGCCAATTCTGGATGCCACGGTCCATACGTGCGCTCGTCGATCGCTACGGCGCGGCGGATCAGGGGCTCAGCCGCGTCCAGCCGATTGGTGTCCTGCAATAACCGAGCTAGATTGTTCAGGCGAATGGATACAATTGCGTGATTGGGACCGAGGGCCTTTTCATCGATTGCGAGGACTTTGCGCATGAGAGGTTCGGCTTCGTTGTAGAGTCCTTTCGCATGAAGTTCAGTCGCCAAGTCATTCATCAAACGAGAGATTGGCCGGCCGCCGATGTTAAACGCCTCGGCATGTCGCAAGCATTGTAAGACGTGCGGACGCAAGGCATCCCAGAAGGGCCACAGTCGAACGTCGGCGGGTGTTCGCGGTGCGAAGAAGTTGAGAACCTCGATCGAAGACCAAAGGGATCGGCACCGCATGCGCGCTGGAAGGTGAAGATAAATCATTTCCTGGACAACAGGGTGCACCGAAAACATTTCTTGCTGAGAATCTAGCCGAACGACGGAGAATGCGGTCAGATTGGTGATCGCATCCCACCCGAGTTTTGAGGGCTCTAGTTTTCGGAGGTAGGATCGCGACAGTTGGTCCTCCGTCGAGAGGCGGCGCCTAAGTGCAGATGCGACTCGTTGAACGAATTGGGCAACGGCCGGCCGCCTGCACCGCCGAAGAATTTCAGCCCCCGCTTGTTGCTCGAACAAGAAGCAAGGAATTGGATCGGGTGACCACCAGCAGACAAGCTGCAACAAGGATCGCGAGTCGCCCGAAAGTTGGTCCATGGTGACACGCCATGTCACAGCCAAGCTTCGGGGATAATGCATCGCCGAAGGGTCACACCATCGGTGGAAAGTCGCGTCATGAGCCTTCCACTGAGCAATATAGTCGTCGAACGTGCAGCGGAAATGAACGATGTAGGCCCGCGCCTGCTCCAAAGCAAGTGGTAAGCCTGCGAGCAATGCCGCGAGGGACCTCACAGCCGTTGGGTCGTCTGGGTGGGGGTAACGGAATGCGTGCGTGCCCTCCAAGAGAAAGGCCGTACTCGTCGATTCGTCCAGGCTTTCGAGTTCAAGTCGCTGAATGGTGCTTGGCCACCCTTGGAATCGCGACGTGATTAGCACGCATCCTCCAGATAGACGCGAAAGAAGTCTTTCGACCGAATGTGCAGCCTCTGGGCTGTCGGCATTATCGACGACCATTAGCCATCCGGGCTGCTCGCTGAGCCATCGGATGACGGCCGCGGCCTGAACCTCCTCTTCTGACTGCTGATACTCCTTGAGGTTTAGAACGTACGGTCCACTTAGCTCTGCCAGGCTATGAGCGAGCGATGAAGGGGAATCCGCCTGCAGAAACAGCAAAGCCGAGTAGTCATTGAGGTGTCGCCATGCATATTCGATCGCGGCACGTGTCTTTCCAATGCCACCGAGACCTAAAAGGGCGAGACAACGAACGTTTGAACCGAGAGCACAATTCGGGTCGCTCATGTAGCGATGCACTTCGTCGAGAGACGTCTCTCGTCCCTTGAAAAGCGCACCCAGCGACAAATACGGAAGGTTGCGGGGACGCGCTCTTTTGGCAAACCGGATGAGCGCAACGCGCTCACGCAGCCTCGCCTTGGTTGCATACGTCTCGTACAAGTCGTCCAGCGCTCGAATTTCCTGACGGAATGCCCTCTGGAGATCCTGCTTTTCCGCATCTTCATTGTCGGAAGCACGCGGCGGATCGTACTCGCCATTTTCGTCGCAGAGGAATACGAAAACTTGTGTTCCCAACGGGCTGCCACGAAGCTCGCGGGCGATGTCATACTCGAGCTGCGTATATGATCGCCGCCGCTCACCGGAGTCGCGACTTAATGGCTCAAGACCAAAGCAAAGTCCCACGAGGCAAATCACCGCGTCACAGGACGCGATTTTCTCTCTGAGCATCTCGAGGACAGTCTTGTCGTTCGGTTGGAAGGATTCTTGTTCGACGGGCAGGATATCCATTGACAGCAGGACTTCTTTCACGACAGCTCGGTGGCTGCGCAGACCACCTGTTGTTGCGCTGATGAATACGCGTGTCAGCGAAGCCATGCTGTTTCGGTCCCATTTTGCAGCTGAGTGCGGTACAGGACACCACGATGACGGCAGGCAGATTGGTGTCAAAGCAATCTATCAAACGTGTCTAAGTCCGGGTGGTCGCTTGTGTCCGACAGTCGAGTCGATAACTTCCCTCCTTAAGCAACTTTTGACTTTGAAGGTAGGTTGGGGCGCGGCTGCGATTTCCAAAGTTTTTGCTAATTTCAGAGGGAGCGGAATTGTCAGCGACCTGCAGGCACTCTCCGACGCCATTGCACACTTTCGCGTCCAAATGAACGAATCGATGCGATTCTAAGTCATCGCCGTCGGTCGGATTCTTTCGGGCGGTCACCCGAGGCTGCTGCCCGAAAAATCCGGACCAAGGGTGCCGCCGAAATGAGTCATCGTCGGAGGGAGGAGGTCTGAGGGTGGTCGGCTTTGGTCTGGATTGGAATGTCGGCCGCGGTTCCGTCCATCGGCGCTGGATCAGGTGCTTTCGTTGCGATGTGCCCTCAATAATTTGGCGAATGTGGACGCTTGGGCCCTGGCGTCGTCTAGCGCGTTGTGGGTTTGCGGAGTGTCCGGCTGAAATTCTAACGGAAGCTGGCTTGACGTCGTCGCAGCCCAGAGGTTGCCGCGTATTCCCATGAAATACGACTTGATGTCGACTCCGCCAAAACCAAACGGTCTGCCGCCTGCGAAAGATTCGAGATACCAGTTCACGAATTGCCAGTCGTAGCAAGCGTTGAATCCCACGAAGACAGGTTTGGCGTCGCCAGCCGCTGCCTCTACCCACCTTCGGAATGCTGGCATTGCCTCCTGGGGCGGCTGCCCCTCTTTTTCCAAGCGGGCGAGATCGAACCCGGAAACATTGATGGCCTCGGGAACGAAATCCCGCGAGAGCGGGGCAACCTCGACGTAAAACGTTTGACTTGGATCATCGACGACGCATGCCCTGTGATAGCATGCTGTACTTTCCGGAATGGGCCCTGCTGACTCGATGTCCACGGAAAAATAACGCTCAGTCTTCACTTCACCCCAGCCGAGGCGTTCACAGCGCTCACGCAATCGCTCTTGCACGTTTGGGTCGTCGCACTCCAGCAGAATACGGGCGTAGATCACGGGCAAAGCGATCTCACATTTATTTTGTTCCATGTTGCGGGGTTCGAGATTCTTCGTGAACATCGGGTTGAAGAGGTGCGCGGGATTCCGGCCCATCTGCCGTATGGCTGGATTGAAGACACGGTGCAGGATCGGGTCATACAGTTCGCGGAGCAACAGGTACGGGTTTGTTACGTTGAGACCAGTCCCGGCGCCGTCCTCGAACTCAAAAGATGGATACCCCTTTTTTCGCAGTACCAGGTGCTGGAGCTCGTGCACAACGGCGTCTTGCCACCGCGGAGCGTCGAGATTGATCGTGACTTGAGGGGTGCCATCCTTATCAACGGTGTGCCATCCTTATCAACGGTACATTTGCCGCCGTCGAAACTCGTCGCTCTTCTCCAGGGCATGAAAATGACGGCGCAGCCGTACATTTTCTCAACCTCGTCCAGAAGATTTGAAGCATCGCTGGCCAGAGGTCTGCCCACCACGAAACGTCCAGATGCTCCCATCGACATTCCTCCTGGGAATGATTTTGCTTCTCCGCCGTTCGCGCGGAGGAGAAGCTGAGAGCGACCTTTCGGTCAGCCCTGCTTATGTTTCTATTTCAGGGTTATTGATCGGGAGGTCCTTTTTATGCCGCGCAGGCCTTGTCTATGGTTTCGCCGACAAACTGGCTGGTGAATGGGCACGTCGGGGAACTGAATCGTTCAAGCAGGCAACTCTGGTGCCCTAAAACTCAGGGAGATCCACCATTCTAGGTTCTCTGTCGCCATCACTTGCCGAGCGGCATCGATTTGACGCCGGAGCTCCTCGAGGCTGAGAGTCTGTTCGGCCCGCTGGGCGATGCTGCGCAATACACTCGCCATTTGCTGCGATCTCGCAGCAAGGCGGTCGCGCTCTCGCAAGGCGTTGATGGCATGAACTGCCGCGCCCCAGGCTGGGCAGATTATCGCCAATGCCGTGGCGGATTGGCCGATGATCCATGGGGCCGTCCACTCCTTGGCCAAATGGCCAACGCGAGCCCAGTGCAGGCACGCGGCCACAAGTGTGGTCATGAATAGAATCAGGCCCGCAGTGTGTGAATAATGGGCTGCTCTGCGCTTATTGATCGCGTTAGAGGCGTGCCAATTCGCTTGATTGTCTATCCAGCCATCGATAACGAATCTCTTGATCGCTGCGAAATGCTGTTGCGGGACTTCGGGTGGCTGGAAATCACATGCGATTCGACGTAGCGCTGCGTTGACCCAGCTATTCGGGCCGTGGTAAAAAGGTAGTGCATTGAGACTTGGACTCAAATCGCAGGATTGCCGATTCATCTCCAGCAGATTTGTGAACATGGCCATCCGCAATTGCTCGGCGAGATGACGGTCGTGCAGCCATTTTTCGTGCCAGCTTTCACTTCGGCTCACGCGCAGCAGCCCCACCGCTGCCAACATGGCCAACACCTCGAACCCAATCAGCCACAGTTGGTGCCGAAAGAAGAGGACTTGCAGCACAGCAATCGTCACGGCGACTGCCGCGAGGCTGTAAAGTCCGACCGCCACGAAAACGTACAGCTCTTGATAGCGAATCGCCAGTTGGTCGGCTCGCGCGTAGTGTGGCAGCATTTTGTCGAGAATCTGCGTCAGAAGCTCGTCTGGTAATCTCGCCTTTGTGGCTTCGCCACGCAAATAGGCGGCGTCGCGCTTGTATACCGCGTCGATCTTGTTCGCATCATGGGCTGGATCGCGGTTGTAGGCTGCGAGCTGGTGGAAGGTGCCCAAAAGGTGCTTAGCGCTCCTCGGAATCGGCTTCGTGGTGGTTCCCGGTAATGGGCCGTTGAGTTCGTCTCCTGACAATTTTGGGACAATCATCCTCGCGGCGGCGATTGGATTGTTCGAATCGATCCAAAACACTGTTCTCCCACGTTCGATGGCATATGCGACAACGTCACCCGTCCCTCCCTTTCCGGCGGCGGGCTGACCATTCCAAATCGCGATCAAAAACTCACAGGCGTCGACTGTCTCGCGGCCTACTCGGAAATATCCTTCGTTGCGAAGATTCTGCTTACGATGCCTTTCGATTTCCGTGTCCGAGGGCAGAACCTCGCCGTAGTCGGCACCCAATTCGTGTTTCTCCGACGCTTTGTTCCACAGCTCGCGAAATTGCTCGAGATCGCCCGGCTCGGTAAAGTCGCTCTCGTAATCGGCTTTGGCAAACGGCGCAATGACCTTAAGCTGAGCCCGCGAGCGCTCGAGCACTGCCTCGACCACAATCCGATCCGCCCCTTTCGCCAGCGGCGAGATAACTGTCCACTCAAGTGGCGTTTGATTTTCAAGAGGGACAATGCGTGGATTGACCGGAAGCGTACGCCAAATGAATTTGGCAGCTGCGCACAGTAGTTGGTCGACCTGCTGAAATGAAAAATGCGGGACACGATCCTCATCGCGATGTCGTGCCGGGGCCGACCTTAATGTCGCATCGATCTGATCAAGCAAGTTCTCGACAGCACGACGAACGCCGTCAGCATCGCTAAAATGCCGATGCCCGGTCACGCCAATCCGAAGGCTGTAGGCAATCAAGTCGCTTGGTTGTGTCAACTGTTGTGCCCTTAATCTTAACGGTAGGGCTGCCATCCGAGCGAAAGCGTAGCAATGGCGCCCAGGCCATCCTCTTTGCTGGCCGCCTCAATCCGCAGCCGAGATGCACGATTGACTGGGATGAGGCGGTTCCTTGCTCAGGATTCCATGTATCAGGGTACTCATCGAGACGCCGAGAGGCAAATAGCAGACCCACAGCTTGTATGGATTGAGAGCCTTTGTAGCCGCAGAAGCATCAGTCCGTATGAGACGCTTCGTGACACTGAGTGGAGCTTGTCGGTTGCTACATAGATCCGATACACTAGCCGCACACGCGTAGCGACAAACACAACTTCCGCGTCTTCGCACCGATATTTTTTGGCTTTTTGTCTTAAGGCATTTCCTGTTGCTCTAGCCGATACTGAGCTGGAGGTGCTAGCGGTGAGGAGCCGGCGCCAGTGGGGCGGCGCGGACGTGTGCCGTTATCGATCTCGCCTCTAAAACCCCAAACTGTGAATACTTTGACTCGATGATCCGCGCAGACTGGCTGTGTTGCGTCTAGTGAGGGGCGCAGCATCGCGTGGCGTAGCATCTCAAGACTCATCTATTGCCAGTCCGGCCCGCTTAAGGCCGTGCCTAAATGCAATGACAGATACGATTCGTAATATCTTCATTTCCTGCGTAAGCAGCGATTTCGGCGACCTGCGCGACATCCTGGCGGAGGAGCTGAGGTCCCCGTTGCACAATATCTTGGTGCAACGCAGTTTTGTTCCCGGTGGCGCGACGCTCCTTGACAAGCTGGTCGACTACGTCAAGCAAAGCGACGTCATCGTCCATCTGATCGGGGAATCCACCGGCGACTATCCTCAGAACACGGAAGTTCGAACAACACTCGAACGGTTGGAATCCTCTCTCGAAGCCGTGGAAGGCACGGCCAACATATTGAAAGAGCTCAGAGTGCGACTGGACTTGAACCCACAAGACCTCTCCTACTCGCAATGGGAGTTTTGGCTTGCGCTGCTCTTTAAGCGCGAATGCCTTGTAATTCGTGATGCGAAGTGCTTTCCCGGCGGCCTGGACGACGTATCCCGCCTATCAATTGGGCAGCAGCGACATGTCGACAACCTAAGGAAGTTGGGCCATGACCTGACTGCTGAGTTTGCCACCTGGGAGTCGATCTGTCGCGTTGTTTTGCGTTATCTGAACGTTAGCGTCGCGCGGCTTCCCCGCACTCACCCGCGTTGGACAGACCTCGACGACATTGGCAATCTGATAATCAGCAGGCCGCAAGAAATCGATACCGCCAACCTCCTCCTCGAAACAGCAGAATGTCTTATCCTGTGGGGCGCGGGGGGATCGGGCAAGACAACTTTGGCGCAAGAAATTCTCCGCGCGTTTCAAAATAGAGGTGGCCGTGGCCTATGGATCGATTTGCTCAGCTGCGCGGACGACAAGGGAATTCGCTCCGAAATCCTGAATGCGGTCCAAGGCGTGCGCACTTACGAACGTGTTCCGTCTCAAAAGGAACCGAGCCTCGGCGAGCGACTTGAGTCCGCGTTGTCCGTCGCTCGGCCGCAACTAATTGTCCTCGACAATGCTGAACATGTTCGCCACGACATTGGACACATTGTGCGCGAGCTGCACGCGATTGAGTCGCTGACTGATCTGAGAATCGTCGTCACATCACAGAATAGACTGCTGGAGGCATTGCCCGAGGCGGTCGCGCTTCCCGTCGATCCGTTCGCGTATCCAGATCCCGCGGAACCGGAAACTTGGAATGCCAACTATACAACCCGCTCGCAGGCCGCCCGACTTTTCGTGCGGCGCACGGCAGGGCGGCTCCAACACATCGACGCCACTAACTGGGAGTCAGTCGCGACCATCTGCTATACACTGAGAGGGTACCCTCTCTCCCTAGCGATCACGGGTGGGTACTACGCCACCCACCCTGAAGTGTCTTTGGACGACTTGACCGCGAGCGTGCGTCGAAACGGCGGTGCGTTCGAGAATGCCGTAGGCAGCTTATCCCAGGACGCCGCGGCAAAGGCCGACTCCGTCTTGGCGTCAGTGAGATGGAGCCTGGGACAGTGTGCACCCGCAGATCAGCAATTGGTTCGGCTTCTCGCACACCTTCCGGACGGATTCACTAGCGAGCTTGCTGCAGTGCTTGCGACGCATGCGCCCTCCGCACGCCCACTTCCG
>Ga0210393_10001273_pt1 | contig 21293 bp, 19 predicted proteins | sample IncBWC27OmetaG_FD_160068 | JGI IMG/M metagenome (GOLD analysis project Ga0210393, IMG submission 160068) | Forest soil microbial communities from Barre Woods Harvard Forest LTER site, Petersham, Massachusetts, United States - Inc-BW-C-27-O ... | reverse complement strand
TAACAGATACGGTCCTACCGTGGTCACGACCGACCGGGTCTGATCGATCATCGCCTTCAGCGAAGCCGGATCGCCGGAATCAGCCGCGATCAGCGGCGTGTCGGCGGGCGCACCGATCGCATCACGAGCGGAGGCGAGCTTGTCCAGGCTGCGCCCGGCCATGGCCCATTTCAACGACGCGTCGTTCTTGTAATGCGACGCCAGATACTCGGCGACGAGCTGGCCGGTAAATCCGGTTGCGCCATAAACAACGATGTCGAATTTCGCCGAAGATTTCATTTGTATTTCCTGCAGTGGGTATAGCCGCTTATTTCCTGGCGTAGGAGACGCCCATGCCGGCCCGCACATCGCTCTGGATACCATAAGGTGCGATCGGATAGCGCAAGCCATTCCTGGCGAGCTGCTTCATGCCGGCGATGGCTTTGGCGAGATCGGAGGGCTTGAGCGCCATCAACATCTCCTCGTCGGGCACGCCGCCATAGCGCCGCTCCGCAAAGCATGGCAGCGACAGCGACGGCTCGCCGGTCTTGAGGGCCCGCCCCCACGAATCCGCGCATGCGGTCTCGCCGACCACGCCCCATTCGAACTTCTTGTACCCGGTATATTGCAGCCCGTTGATCAGGATGATCATCTGGCCCGGCGTCGCATAGACGAGACAAATATCCGGCGGGTTGAGCCGGCCGCTTGCGAGCGGACTGACCGCCATCGCCTGATACTGCCCGAAAGGAACGACGTCGAGTGCTTGCTGGCGTTTGTGCGCATCCTCGGCCGTGCCGTGCCAGACCCCGACATAGTTTGCGCCCGCGAGCCATTTCTCGTCCTGCGGCCCCAGTCCAATCACCGCACGACATTGCGCACCGACGAGATCGTCAGCCGTGATGCCCACGGTCCAGCCGAGCCGTGAGGCCATGCTGACAATCTGATCGGTGGTATGGATCGCGGTCGGCCGCCTGATCTTCGGGATCGCCGTCATCTCTTCGACGGTTGCAAACATCTTCAAGCCAATCACCGTCGTCTTGAGGCGAAGCAGGTTGTTCAAATCACTGACCATGCCGGCCGGATCGAGCGTTTCCGATGATGTCTGCTGTTGCATGGCGTTTGCTCCGGGATCAGCGCTTTTGATCGCGCGCTTCTATCTGATCCTAGCCCGATTGGCCGGCGGTTGCGACCACCGAGCCCGAAGCTAGTTCTGGCCCGGTCCCGGCAGGAAATCGTCGATCTTTCCGGTTAAACGGTAAGCCGCCAAGCCAATCCATTCGCGCATGGCGACCTCGGTGCGCTCCAGGCCATTCATGGCAATTGAGGAAAACGACAACGCCTTGGATGGGCTCGCGCGCCAATCGACGGGATAGGCCTCCACCTTAAATCCCGCCTTGCGGAATAGGCCGATCGAGCGCGGCATATGGAAGGCCGATGTCACCAACAACCAGCGTTCGCCTTCCTTGGGCCTGGCGACCGTTTTGGTGAATTCCGCATTTTCAACCGTGTTGCGCGAAAGCCGCTCGGCGGTCAGTCGCGCTTTGGCAACACCAAGGTTCTCCAGCATAGACAATGCGTAGTCGGCCTCTTTTGCGGAATCATCACCTATCAAGTTGGCGTTGCCGCCGGAATAGACGATGCGGGCATTGGGATATTGACGGGCAAGCTCTGCCGCCGCGACAAGACGATCGCCCGAATGGTCGAGGACCGGTCTGCCATGGGCAGCCGATAGATCGGGTTCGATCTCCCCGCCCAGCACGACAATACCATCCGGGGCGCCGCGCGCGGGATCCCATGGTGGAAACCGCTGCTCGAGCGGCAGGATCAACAGCTTTCCGACCGGCGAAAATCCACACAGCGCCAAAAGGACCACGGAAGTGGCCAACACCCTGCGGCCAAGCACGGCGTAGCGGGTCATTAAAAGAACTGCCCCCAGCACACCGGCGCCGATCAGGAAGTTCACCGGTAACAACATCGTGCCCAGCGTTTTCGAGAGCAAAAAAAACACGGGAGCCCCCTGTGGAGTAGATTTGACTTTCGCTACTGATACAGCGTCATACGCGACGTCCCTTCAGCCTAGAAGCCCTGTCATGAAACATCATCACCTGCACGCCAGTCCCGAAACCTGCCATTGGGGCTTCTTCGAAGCCAAACTGCGTCCCGTCCTCACCATCGAAAGCGGCGATGAGATCACCATCGACACCGTCAGCGGCGGGCCCGACGTGGTGCCGGACCGCAGCCGTTTTCACGTTCCTCCGGAATTGGACGACATTCACGCAAAAAGCGAACGGATGGTGCCGGGTCACATCCTGACCGGGCCAGTCGCCGTCGCGGGCGCCGAAGTCGGCGACGTGCTCGAGGTCGAAATCCTCGATATCCAGCTGCGTCAGGACTGGGGCTACAATCTCATCCGGCCACTGGCAGGCACTTTGCCGGACGATTTTCCCGAGCCCCGGCTGATGAATATTCCGCTAGACAAAACGCGGATGGTCGGCCGGATGCCGTGGGGACTTGACCTGCCGCTAGCGCCGTTCTTCGGCGTCATGGGCGTGGCGCCGCCGCAGGCCTGGGGCCGGATCACCTCGCTCGTCCCGCGCGCGATGGGCGGCAATCTCGACAACAAAGAGCTGACGCCGGGCGCCAAACTCCATTTGCCGGTGTTCGTCCCAGGCGCGCTGTTTTCCTGCGGCGACGGCCATGGCGTTCAGGGTGATGGCGAAGTCTGCGTCACGGCCATTGAAACGGCTTTGCAGGGACGCTTCAAATTGACCCTGCGGAAGGATTTGCGGCTCGGCTATCCACGCGCGGAAACGCCGACGCATTATGTGACAATGGCCATGGATCCCGATCTCGACCAATGTGTCGTCAAGGCATTGCGTGACATGATCGTGCTGATCGGCGAAAAGCGAAACCTGTCACGCGAAGATGCCTATACGTTGTGCAGCCTGGCGGCCGACCTCCGGGTCACGCAGACGGTTAACGGCTCCAAAGGCATCCACTGCATGATTGCGAAGACAATTGTTCACGGGTGAACACTAGCGCAAGTGCCACTGGACATTGTGCTTAAACCATTGGATTCAGCGCCTTGACCGCGTAGTTTGACGTAGGCCGGGACTAGTGCGGCGAATTTGAAGTTCCTATCGGTTTCGCTGCAAGTACGTTATAGGAACTTCAAATTCAAAGCCGCACTAGAAACCCATATTTGCTAGGGCTCCTTTGATTCCGAAGTTCGCATCCGAGGTTGCTGCGATTGCATGCGAACTTCGGAATCGGAGCTCTAGGACCACAGGAGAAAAACCGAGGATGGAAAGACGCCTGGCAGCCATCGTTTGCGCTGATGTCGCCGGCTACTCCCGCATGATGGGCGCCGACGAGGAAGGCACGCATGCGACCTTCAAGGCCCATCGCAGCGCCATCTATCCGGTTATCCTCAATCACGGCGGCCGCCTGGTGAAGAATACCGGCGACGGTTTCCTGCTGGAATATCCGAGCGTCGTCGGCGCGCTCCAGTCCTCGATCGACATCCAGACGCTGATGGCCGAGCGCAACAGCCAGTTGCCTTCGGATCGGCTCATGCAGTTTCGTCTCGGCGTTCACATGGGCGACGTGATGGCCGACGAGGACGAGGTTTTCGGCGACGGCGTCAACATCGCCGTTCGTCTGGAATCCGTCGCCACGCCCGGTGGGGTCGCCGTTTCCGGCAAGGCTTACCAGGAAGCCAGCAAACATATCCACGTTCCCCTGATCGATGCCGGCAGTCGCCGCTTCAAGAACATCGAGGAAGCGATCAGCGTATGGACCTGGGATCCCTGCGCGTCGGAATCCCGTGACCGCGAGCTTCATAACAAATCGAATCTTCCGGCCCAGTATCGAACCGCCATCGTCGGCGTGCTTCCCTTCGTCAATCTCAGCGACCGTACGGAAGAATATTTTTCCGACGGCCTCACCGAAGACCTCATTGACGCTCTGTCGCTGCAGTCGTTTTTCCGGGTTCTCAGCCGAAACGCGACCTTCTCGTTCAAAGGCAAGGATCTCAGCACCCGCCTGATCGCGCGCGAGATCGACGCGACCTATCTGATCCAGGGTTCGGTGCGGCGTGCCGGCAACAAGATCCGGGTGACGGCGCAATTGATTGCTCCCGAGAGCGGCGAGCAAATATGGGCCGGCCGGTATGACAGCGATATCGGCGACCTGTTTGCGATGCAGGACGAACTCACCACGAATCTGTCGGCTGCGATCGCGCCGGAAATTTTCCGCGCCGAGGCTTCGGCCCCGGCTCGGCCGTCAGCCGATCCGACCGCATGGGACCGGTTCCTGAAAGGACTTTCCCGTTATTACAGGCATACGAAGACCGATTTCGAAGCCTCGATCGATCTGTTCAGACAAGCCACCGTGCTTGACCCGACGCTTTCCATCGCGCGCGCCTATCTTGCCACGATCATGGTGCAGGGCATCCAATACGGCTGGATCAGGAGCACCAAGGAATTGTGGACCGAGGCGATGAGCCTTGCGGAAAGCAGCGTCCAGCTCGATCCCCGCTCCTCCTTTGCGTTTGGCCTGCTGTCTTACATGCACGCGATGGAAGGAAATCACGATGCCGCCATGGGGGCGGCGAAGCGGGCGGTCAGCCTCAACCCGTACGACATGGGCGCGCGAGGAATCCTCGGACTATGTCACTTTGCCATCGGCGAGCATGAACAGGCCATCGAACTGTTCTCCACGGCCGTCCAGCGCGGCAACAGCGACCCCCGCTACAAGTGGACCGCGTTGCTGGCCTTCGCCCACTATCTGCTAAGACAATACGACGCTGCCCTGTCCTGGACGCGCGAAGCCATGTACCTCAATCCCAATCACCTCCAGGTGCTCTCGGTCAGAGCCGCAACGCTGGCGCAAATGGGACAGGCCGAGGAGGCCGCAAAGGCAACACAAGTCCTTTTGAATTGCTTCCCCTCTTTGACCGTCGAGCGGCACTTAAGGAATTTCCGTTGGAAAAACCCCGCTGACATTGCCCACTATCGCGAAGGGCTTTTGAAGGCCGGCATCCCCTCGGGCTAAATTACCCTGTATCCCAAACGCTACGCCGGGACAAAATCAGCAAGTCGTTGGTGACGCGCGCGCGGACGATGGAAAATAGCGCGACTTGGCTGCGTAGAGTTGACACCGAATCGGATTATGCCAAAGCTCTGGCACACCTAGAGGTAGAGCCGCGGCTAAGGTTTTTATTCTCCGTCGGGCTTCGCTTCGAAGCCTGTCCCCATTCTACGACGCCGCATTTTAAGGATTGATGGCCATGTCAGACCCGCACGCTGATTCATCCGCCGGCGCCGGTCAACAGATTCCCGTTTCGCCCAACAATCCCTGCCCCTTTTTGCGCGGACTCGTCGCGGGTGGGTATGTCGGCGGTCATGTCGTCCCGCTACCGAAACTGGTGGCAACAGTTGCATCTGCGAGCGGCACAAAGGGTCTGAAGGAAAAATTCGTCGGAATGGAAACCTACATGGTCGCCCTGATTGCCAACGGGCTGAGCCCGTCGCGCTTGTTTAGGAGCTGGCGGTCAGGCGCCATACTCGACGAGTTGCGCAACGGTCCCCTGGACAAGCGCGGCGCCGGCTCGCGAATCCTCAGTATCGACGCCGAGGTGGACGAATCCGAAATCACACGCCTTGCCGGATTCGGTTCGGATTACGCGGACGGGAGCGGCGGCACCGAACGCGGGCTGAACTCACAGCAAATCACGACCTATATGAACGCCAATTTCGAACGCGCCAAAGGACATCGGCGACCGATCGATCGCTTGCTGATGAACGGCGAATGGCCGGTCCTGCTCAACATCCTGGGCCAGGGCGACGGCAACGATCGCTACCTCAGTGTCGCGGAAGTCAGGACGCTGTTCGTTGAGCGGAAATTTCCGGCGCGGATCGTGGCCCGACTGGCGCAGCCCGCGCCCGCACCGGGCGATCTTTTCAGATTCGCCAAAGCAGCCGTCGGCGTGCTTGCGGCCGCGATCATACTCCTCGGACTCGCGATTACCCAATTTCCGGATCACCTTCGATCGCTCTTGGCGCACTTGCCGGGCCAGGCGGCCCAGATTGCCGAATTACTGCCCCCTCCGCTGCCGGACATGCCGGCGGTTAAGTCGGCGCGCTGGCTCGATCAGAACTGGTCGACCGAAGACCGGCACTGGTTTCACCATGTGAGCCAGGGGACCAAGACCTTTCCCGTTCCTTACGCCTGGTTCGTGGCGCTGGAGCAGCCACGAATTCAAATCTTTTCGAAGCCGGGTCTGCTGAGCGACACTGACTATCTCGAGCGCTTCGGCTTCATTCCCAGTCCAAAAACCATCCACACCGACAAGGCGACGCTGCTCAGCTATGGCTATACAGAATCCGCCGGTGCACCGGCATCGACGCAGCCGCTTTCAGACAAGTGGCCGGTCGAGAATTTCGATGGCCTTCCGGTCGGCTTTGCGCGCTTGAGCGGCGCGGCCGATCCCGCAACCGGTGCTGCCTTGCCCGACATGATCGGCCTGACCTGTGCGGCCTGTCACACCGGCAGCCTTCACTACAAGGGCACCAGCGTCCGCTATGACGGCGGTCCCGCGATGGTAAACTTGCTGAATCTTGAAAAGGCCACCGGCCTTTCCATCGCTTATACTCTATCGCCGTTACTGCCGCTCCGGTTTGGTCGTTTTGCCACGCGCGTGCTCGGCCCCAACGCCTCGGAGGCCGACCGCGCTGCGCTGAAAAAGGGACTGTCTGACGCCTTCACCGTTGTGAAAGCACAAGCGACCACACTGGAGAACCTTTACAGCCGCGTGCACCAGCAGGACACCGAAGAAGGCTACGGCCGGCTCGATGCGCTGAACCGGATCGGCAACCAGGTTTTCTATACGGATATGGTCCTGAGCGGGGTCACCGTATCTGACAAGAACATGCACGTGCGCGATGCGCCGGTCAGCTTCCCGCCGATCTGGACCGTGCCGTGGTTCTGGTGGGCGCAATACGACGCCTCGATCTCGCAACCGCTCATTCGCAATGCCGGTGAGGCGCTCGGCGTCGCTGCGCTGATCAACCTCTCGCCCGACCCTGCGCCCGGCGCGCTGTTTCGCTCCTCGGTCGACATCGAAAATCTATCCAGCATCGAGACGATGCTTCGCGGCCCCGATCCGTCTAAACGGAATCCACCGGAATTCGGCGGACTGGCGTCGCCGAAATGGCCAGTGGAAATTTTCCAGGACGATCCTGCGTGGAAGATCGATCCCGCCCGCGTCACCAAGGGCCGTGCGATCTACGCCGAGATCTGTGCGGAATGCCATCTCGGGCCGGTCAACGACCACGCGTTCGATACGCAATTTCCGGACAAGAGTTTTTGGACCTCACCTCATCTGCAAAAGGACGGCGATGGCCCCGTGCTGGACGAGGTCCAGATGGGCGTAGGAGGAATGGGCACCGATCCCGGCCAATCCCATGTCCTGATGTTGCGCACGGTCGAAGTGCCGGGTTTTCTGGATCTCGAACCGGATCGCGACCTTGCGAAGCGTTGGGGATGCAGCGGCGTACCAGCCTCCACCACCACCGACATGTCATTTGCGATCGCGCTGATGATCATGGTCGAAAAGACCAGCGACAAATGGATGGAGGACCACAAGCTTACCGATGATCAAAAACAGGCGCTTTGGCGTTCTCGAAAGAATTGCCCCAATCCCGGCGACGCAAAGCAGACCCATTACCGCGCGCGCCCGTTGAACGGCGTTTGGACCACGGCGCCGTATCTTCACAACGGCTCGGTGCCGTCGCTTTACTGGATGCTGACGCCGGCGGCGGAACGGCCGAAGCAATTCTGCATGGGCACGCGCGACTTCGATCCGCAGCAGGTCGGCTTTCACGTCGACGCGGGAGAAAAACAGTCGTGCCGCCACGGCGAAACGCTATTTTCTGCCGTCGATTCCCAGGGAATGCCGATCCCGGGCAATAGCAATCTAGGTCATTCGCTGGAGGGAACACCGGGGCCCGACAAACCCGGCGTCATCGGTCGCCTGCTGACCGACGACGAACGTTACGACCTGATCGAATATCTGAAGACGCTTTAACGGGCTCAACGAATCAAACGGGCGACCGAAGCTTTCGCCTCGGTCGCCCGAACATCCAAACCAGTTAGTTGGTGCTGCTGCCGGTGCTCGCCTTGGTACGTTTGGTCGGCGCGGGCGTAGCCGTGCTGCTCGAGCCCTCAGTTGCGCGGGCTCCGCCCCACGGATCGGCCGGAGGCTTGTCCGGAATGTTGCTGAGCGAGTTCTTGTAGGCCCGATCCTGGGATTTTTCGGCCTCAATCTGAGACGGCGACTTTGGCGGATCGGACGGCGGCGGCGGCTTGGCCTGTTGCGCGAGAACAGGGCCGGTGAGCAATAAGGTCAATAAGGCCGCGGCTCGAAGAACTCTCATTCGTAAAGGCTCCCTTTTGATTCCTTCATATCATTGCGCCTGAAGCGCCGCCAACAAGCGCTTGGGCAAATTCTCTGGCAAATTTTGGGTCGCACGCCGCGCCAATCGCAGCACCGAATGCCCTCGCAAAGCCATTTCTGGCTTGGCCTTCGTCATCGGCGCTTGCCTCAGAGGTATTATAATACGGTATCCGCCGCGGAGTAGTATCAAATTTTAAATATATCTCGATAGCGTTAGTCGAATTTTAAGGAGGATTTATATGACGGTCGGTTTTGGAATCCCCTTCAGACTCTCGCGCTTGAATCTCGGCCCGAAAGCGGCCCTGAGCGCAGCATTATTGATTGCGATCAACGCGGTGCTGCTGGTTAGCGCGGGCTATTGGTCGCTCACGCGCGACTTTAACAGCCGCGCCGTACACGATATCGATCTCAGCCTCCGCACCCTCGCGCTGGCGTTTGGTGAGGCCTATCCGGATGCCAAGATCAGCGTTCGCGACGGGGTCGTCGAACGCGTCGAAGTGCCGCGGATGCCGGAGTTCAATGACCATCGGATTGTCGATCGAGCGACATCCTACGTCGGCGGCAATGCCACGCTATTCGTTTATGACGACGCGGCGAGCCAGTTCGTCCGACGAACGACGAATGTGAAAAAAGAAAACGGCGAGCGGGCGGTCGGAACCCAGCTCGCAGCAGACCATCCCGGACAAGCCATCCTTCGTCGTGGTGAGGCCTATAAAGGCCCGGCAATCCTGTTCGGTCGCCGCTTCTACACGGCTTACCACCCGGTCTTTAATCCTGCCGGCAAGGTCGTCGGTATCATTTATGTCGGCATCGCGATGGCCGAACTCGATGGGATGCTGTGGCAGGCAATTGATGCCATGGCTATTGCGGCCGGCATCGCCGCCCTGCTCGCCCTCGTCGCGACCGCACTCCTGGTCCGCCGCATCACCAAGCCGCTCAAAGCCGTCGCCGAAACCCTGACCGTGCTGGCCGAAGGCAGGACCGATGTCGAGGTGAAGTACGCCGACCGCCACGACGAGATCGGCGTGATCGCGCGAACCATCGACATCTTCAAGACCAACCGGATCGAGCGCCGCCAGCTCGAGGCCGAGCGCTCCAACGCAGAAAAATCGGCCACCGAACGGCGCAAGGCGGAACTCAATCAATTCGTCGAGAATTTCCGCACCAAGATCGGGGGGATCATCGAGCAGGTGATGAGTTCGTCCGACCGCTTTGAGAACGATGCCCAGCAGCTTTCACTGACGGCGCACGCCACTGCCGAGATGTCGGGCCAATCGGCCGGCGCTTCCAGGCAGGCCTCCGAACATGTTCGAAGCGCCGCAACCGCGTCAAACGAACTGTCGCAATCGATCGTCGAAATCAGCCGGCGCGTCCAGGATTCCAACCATGTTGCAGCTGAAGCGGTCAAGCAGGCAACGGCCACCGACGAACGGATGGCCGAACTTTCCGCCGCGGGTGACCGGATTGGGGATGTGGTCAAGCTGATCACCTCGATTGCGGAACAGACCAACCTGCTCGCCCTCAACGCGACGATCGAAGCCGCGCGCGCCGGTGATGCGGGCCGGGGTTTTGCTGTGGTCGCCCAGGAGGTCAAGACACTGGCGGGTCAGACCGCCAAGGCCACCGACGAGATCTCCTCGCACATCGTCAACATGCAGCGGGCCACGGGAGAGTCGGTCGAGGCGATCAAGGCAATCGGACTGACGATCGAGCGCATCAGCGAAATCACCGGCGCGATTTCCTCGGCTGTCGAGCATCAGGGTGAGGCAACCCAAAGCATCGCCCACGGCGTCGAGGCGGCTGCCGGCGGCACGGTTGACGTCGCCGAAAACATCGAGCGCGTCGCCCAGGGGGCGAGCGAGACCGAGACCACATCGAGCCAGATGCTGCAATCGGCCAAGGCGCTTTCGGAAGTGAGCGTTCACCTCCGGGATGAAGTCGAAAAATTCCTCGACAGCGTTCGCGCGGCTTGACGTCGGATTGAGCCCGCAAGAACTGCACCGGATTCGCCGAAACGTGCTAGGCTCGCGGCTGGTGCGATCTCTGTCGGCGCGGGACGGAATGCTGCCGCATGCGAAAGATCGGGTTTAAAGCCGCCGGAACGTTCCTGGCCCTCAGGCGTCATTCGAGGCGGCATGCCAACTGGACGCTTTCGATCGCGGTCTTATCGACGCTCGTCACCATCGCCCTGATAGCGCTTTATCTGATGCAGGCAACGCCGGAGTTCCCTTAAAGCAGGCGCGGGTAAAGCTCGGTCAGTTCGCGCTTCTCGACGCGGTTGCTGCCACGTCAGTCGCGTATTTCCTGGCGGACGCCGGCTTCGACCGTTCAACCGACACCCGAGATGCATCATACGACTCAGCGTCGTTCATCGCCGCGACCATGTCCTCGAGAACCGTCTTATATTCTCCTATCGCCTCGGCGGGCGGCGTTTCCGCCTTCTCGACAGGCGCTTCTGGCGATGGCGCCGAGGCAATCGCGTCCGGATCGAAGCGCGCTCGCTCCAGTTTGTTGCCAACAAACCACGCGCACAATATGCCGGTGACCTTGTCATCATCGAAGATATCGGTGTTGACCGTATCAACCGTCATGACCGGGCCACCGGATTTCAAGATGACAAGGTCGCCCGGCTTTAAAACGGTCATCTTCGAAAACCCACCGTAGGCGCGAGAGAATCGTGTTGCTACTTTGCAACGACGATATCAAATCGCGAGAACGCCATCACCGCCGCATCTGATCGCGACGAACACGCTCGCGGCATCATGGACTCGCCTGAAATCGGTGCAGGCAGTAGAGTCACAAAGCAACACCAACAACTGCAAATAAACGGTCGCCCGCGCGTCTCAAAATCTTAACATAGACTATCACCCTCGACTGATTCGCGGCACGAACATTGCTTTAAACGAACTGGCTGAAAAAACTCAGGAGTGCGGCATGAGACGCCTCGTCCTTTGTACAGCGTTCGGTTTCCTGATTGGCGTAGCGAGCGCCCGTGATCTCGGGCAGTGGGAAGCAACAGACCCGGAAGTCCGGCAGTGGTACCAGGCACTGATGCAGCCGGATAATCCTGCTGTCTCATGTTGTGGCGAAGCGGATGCTTATTGGGCAGATTCGTTCGAAGTCGATGGCGACAAATATGTCGCGATCATCACGGACTCCCGACCCGATGCCCCGTTGCGTCGCAAGCACGTCGACGTCGGTACAAAGATCATTGTCCCGAACCACAAATTGAAATACGACCAGTCCAACCCAACCGGTCACGGCATCATCTTTTTAAGCAGAGGTGATTACGTTTATTGCTACGTGGCTCCGGGCGGCGTTTGAGCTTTTGTGGATGTCGGCTGGATCCTGATCGCACGGCAAAGCGAACGCCAGCCACGGACGTCGGGCGGTTCGGGGATTCCCGCCCGGAGGAATCTGCGTCATTTGAATGGAACTCGAAGGAGTCCAAAGGGCCTTGGCACGGAGTTTTCCGCAACCCAGCGGGGCCCACGGAACGACTCAGCGGCGAAGTTATTCAGCCGGACAGTCCCCCAAGAATGTTCACCCCATTGAACGGCCCCGTCCCCCACGGGGCTTTTCTTTTTGCGTCATGATCGTGCATAAGGCTGCATGGCAAAAACAAAAGTGACCTTTCGCCCGAAGCGCAACGCAGAAGATGACTGGAAAGTCATCGCTGAATACCCTGGCCTGGAACCAAGAGAGATTACTGGTTTCACGAGCAAGGCCGAGATTGACGAGTGGATGAACGGAGAACGCAAGATCGCGTGGCTTCGCTCGCAAGGTTACGCCAAGTAGCTACTTCCAGTCCTCGTCAGCAAAGGGTTGCACAACGCCTTCGGGGCCCACGACAACCGTCCAGCGTAATCGTGGTGACGGGTCGGCCCCTTGCGTGCCGATATCTCCGGCAGGAGGAGTTCTCGCGCCACTATTGATTCAGAGGAATAAATTGGTCGGAGCGAGAGGATTTGAACCTCCGACCCCTAGTCTCCCAGACTAGTGCGCTAACCGGGCTGCGCCACGCTCCGATGCCGTTCCCTTAGCTTCGATCAGGCTGGCGCGCAAGGCGGACGACCTGCCTCGCGGGCCATTTGCCGAGGGATCAGCACCTTAGGCCGATCGCCTCGGATTTGGCCTCAATTGCCGTCAGCCTTCCTTGAGCGCGGCGTCGAGCAGCCGGCGGCAGGCGATCAGGTTCTCCAGCACGCCCTTCAGCCGCGCCAGATCGACCACGGGCGCGAGATCGGCGACACCTGGAATCTCGTCCTCATCGAAACTTTCGATATCTGCGCGGCGGCCACGCTCCGCAAACCGGGGAACTCCGCTTTCCCCGGCGCTGTCATAGTCATCGTCATCGAGGTCAATCGGCGCGATCCCGTCGTCATCCTGCTCCAGGATGCTTTGGCCCACGGCCTCCTCGATGGCACCGAAGGAGGCGACTGCGGATGCATCGGCGAGCCGCTGTACCGATGCGATACCATGCTCCTTCAGGATGCGCTGCACTCCGCGGATGGTATAGCCTTCGCCGTACAGCAGTCGGCGGATTCCCCGCAGCAAATCGACATCGTCGGGCCGATAGTATCTGCGCCCGCCGCTTCGCTTCATCGGCTTTATCTGGGAAAACCGTGTTTCCCAGAACCGCAAGACGTGTTGCGGAATGTCGAGATCGGCGGCGACCTCGCTGATGGTTCGGAAGGCATCCGGCGCCTTGTCCAAATGCTCGCTCCTCTATCCTCGTCCTCGCGCCGGCAGAACCGCGGCTCTACGCAGGTTTGGCGCCGTTGTTTCCGCCGCCGTGACCGTTGATGCGCTGCTTTAGAATCGCGGACGGCTTGAACACCATGACACGGCGCGGCGAGATCGGCACCTCGGTCCCGGTCTTGGGATTACGGCCGATCCGCTGGCCTTTCTTGCGCACCATGAACGAGCCAAAAGACGAAAGCTTCACCGTCTCGCCCTTCTCGAGGCAATCGGTAATCTCTTTCAATACCAGCTCGACAAATGCGGATGATTCCGTGCGCGACAGCCCTACCTTCTGGTAGACGGCCTCGCATAGATCAACCCGCGTGACAGTTTTTCCGGTTCCGGTCATCGCCTGCCCCACTCTCGGCGAACAAGATATTCGCTACTGAAATTATGAGCTTAAATACGGACGGTCAACAGTCGTCCTGCCCTAATACCATGAAAGAAAAACGCAAAACATCGGGATTAATTTACCCGCCGCTTACCAACGGATCAACACCGACCCCCAGGTGAACCCGCCGCCCATGGCCTCCAGCAGGACCAGATCGCCCTGCTTGATGCGGCTATCGGCCACCGCGACCGCCAGCGCCAATGGAATCGATGCCGCCGACGTATTGCCGTGACGGTCGACCGTCAGCACCACCTTCTGCGGTGCAATGTGCAATTTGTGCGCTGAAGCATCGATGATTCGTTTGTTGGCCTGGTGGGGAACGAACCAGTTGATGTCATCGGCGGTCGTGCCGGTCGCCTCAAAGGCGTCGACGATCACGTCGGTGATCATTCCGACCGCGTGCTTGAAAACCTCGCGCCCTTCCATCCTGAGATGACCCACGGTCTGGGTCGAGGACGGACCGCCGTCGACATATAGTTTCGACTTGTGCCGGCCGTCCGACCGCAGATGGGTCGTCAGGATACCGCGGTCGGAGGAAAGGCCCGGCTGCGGCTGGGCGTCCAGCACCATCGCGCCGGCGCCGTCGCCGAACAGCACGCAGGTGCCGCGATCATTCCAGTCGAGAATACGCGAAAATGTCTCCGCGCCGATCACGAGCGCTCGCTTGAACGCCCCGCTGCGCAGGAAATTATCGGCCGTGGCGAGCGCGAAGACGAACCCAGAGCACACGGCCTGCAAATCGAAGGCTGCGCCATGGTGGATGCCAAGCCCATCTTGAACCGCAACCGCGGTCGCCGGGAAGGTGTTGTCGGGCGTCGAGGTTGCGAGCACGATCAGATCGATCGATTGCGCATCGACGCCGGCATGGTCCAGCGCCGCCCGCGCGGCATTGATCGCCAGATGCGAGGTGAACTCGCCGTCCGCCGCAATATGGCGTTGGCGGATCCCGGTGCGCTGCACGATCCATTCGTCGGAGGTGTCGATCTGTGTCGCCAATTCGGCATTGGTCAAGATCCGCTGTGGCAGATAAGAGCCGCAGCCGAGCACGACCGAGCGTATCGCAGTCACCAGATGGCCTCCTGGGTGGCAGGCGCTTGGGCTAACACGTGCCACCGTTGCGTTTAAGCATTTGATTGATCTTGTTGAGGAGATCGTACCGGGCCATCTCATAGCCAACATCGACGGCATAGGCAAAGCCGTCGGCGTCGGTTCCGCCATGGCTTTTGACCACCACGCCGTTCAGGCCGAGCAGGACGCCACCATTCGACTTGCTGGGGTCGAGCTTGTCGCGTAGCGCCCGGAACGCAGGCCGAGCCAATAAATAGCCGATCCTGGAAAGAAAGCGGCGCGACAGCGCCTCGCGCAGAAACTCGCTGATCTGGCGCGCCGTGCCCTCGGCGGCCTTCAGGGCGATGTTGCCGCTGAAACCTTCCGCAACAATCACATCCGCCGCACCGCGTCCGATGCCGTCGCCTTCGACAAACCCGACATATTCGAGCTGCGGCAGGTTCATTTCGCGCAGGAGTTCCGCAGCCTCGCGGATTTCCTCGCGGCCCTTGATCTCCTCGACCCCTATATTGAGCAGGCCGACGGTCGGCTTTGCCAGGTCGAACAAGACGCTTGCCATGGCGCTGCCGAGAAGCGCCAGCGTCACCAGGTGCTGCGCGTCGCCACCGATTGTGGCGCCGAGGTCAAGCACGACGGAATCGCCGCGCACCGTCGGCCACACCGCCGCGATCGCCGGACTGTCGACGCCGGGAAGCGTGCGCAGGCAGAACCGGGCCATGGCCATCAGCGCGCCGGTGTTGCCGGCGGATACCGCGACATCCGCCTCGCCTTTTTTCACGGCTTCGATCGCAAGCCACATCGACGAGGTCTTGCGCCCGCGTCTCAAAGCCTGGCTTGGCTTGTCGTGCATGCTGACGGCGACGTCGGTGTGGATGACCGACGAAACCGCTTTCAAAGCCGGGTATTTCGCCAGTTGCACATCGATTGTTCCGCGATCTCCGAACAGGAGAAACTCGGTGTTGGGATGTCGGGTCAATGAAATCGCGGCGCCGGGAATAACGACCGACGCGCCGACGTCGCCCCCCATGGCGTCAAGCGCTATTCGAACCTTTTGAGGCATGAACGTCCCGGAAACCTGACCTCTTTTCGGACTAGAGCTCCGATTCCGAAGTTCGCATGATATCGCGGCAACCTCTGATGCGAACTTCGGAATCGAAGGAGCTCTAGCAACTCATTGAGTCTAGTGCGCCTCGAATTTGAAATTCCTATAACGAGCTTGCCGCAACACCGATAGGAACTCCAGATTCGCCGCCCTAGAAATGCCGGCTGCGGCAACCGCCACGGTTGTGGCGATCGGCGAGGCACGACACCGCGCCAAGCCGGGCCGCGACAATAGCGTTTCCCCATACCGACACAACCTCTTGACCACCGTCTTTTACGGCTCAAGTTATCTGAAAGCAGGATCGGCGTTGGAAGCAAATTCCAATTACTTCAATTACTTAACTGGGAATTCCGAGAAGCTGGCCTAACGCGGCTTTCTGCGCGGCCGCTTTACTGGTCCCTGTCGTCCTCGGAGTTCTTGGGGCGGTTTTTATTGAGCGAGGGCTTGCCATTCGATTGCAATGCCTTCAGCGCCGCGAACGGGTGATCGGCGGGATCGATGACCTCCGCCGGTGGTTCAAACGCGGCGTCGGGCCGGCGCGGATAGGGGTCGATCGCGAGAAACAGGGCATCGGTGGCGAGCCTGCCGAGATCGATCACGCCGTTGACGATGGGCTCCGGCGGATCGGGAATTTCTTCATCGCCTGCCGCGGCCTCTTCGGTCAAAGCCGACAAACTCGGAATCTGCTCCGGAGGCGCAAACATCAGGTCGATCGGCTCATTGATCTCGTTCTCGATCGGATCAAGCGTCACGACGCAAGTCTGCCCGATCCGCGCGCGCACCTCGCCTGTGACATGCACACGTCCACCACTCTTGAGCGCCAGGTCGAATGACGCGCTCGCCGACATGATTTCACGCAAGCCGGCGACGTCGGCCATCGCGGCGCGGACTGCATCACCAGCCTCGAAAGCACGATGTAGTCCTGTATCCGGGATTTGCGCCACGACAACAGGGACGCGCCAGGGATCAGCTGATTTCATCCGGCTATCGTCCCCTTCAAATTTGAATCGCTTGCTGCGGCCGGGGCCGGAAAGCTCCATCCCGCGGCGAGGAAAGCGGCGTCGTCCAGGCGGTCCAGATCGGCCATCACGGCCTGCGCATAGGTAGCAAGCCGCCGCGCATTTTCCATGTCCTCGCCGTTCAGGATATTTTTTCGCAAGGCATAAGCGGGAGCGTCGGCGCCTGCGGTAAACGCGGCGTCATAGGCTGCGGCTCGGCCGTAAAACGCCTCTCCAAACGCCTGCATGCGCTTGGGCACGGTGAGGTCACCGACGCCCATTTCCCTCAAATTGGCATCCATATCCTCGCAGAACCGATCAAAAAGGCCCTGCGAGGCATTCGCCGCGTCGTGGGCTGATCGAAACCGCCGCAAGACCATCCACAAATGCAGTATCAGGAGGTCGAATCGGCCATCAACCGTATCGGGTACACCCAAGTCCCGGTAAAACAACGGTTCTCGCGCCTGCGTCACGATCATGCCATAGATGGCCTCGATGGTGCCGCGCACCGACGCCCGGGGTTTGCCAAAGTGACTGAATGGCCAAAGCATTGCGGGTTCCGTTTGCGAGCCCTAAAGGCTCGCGTTTGTTGCAAACAAGCGCCCTGCCGGGTACGTCAAGGCCTTGCGCAACGCAAGGGGATGGGACGCGTTCCTGAATGATCAAGTCCAGCCTGATAGACACCACGCGCGGCTTGACGGCGCGATGGCGCGGCTTGCGGACCACCGCGGCGGTGGTGCTGGTCTGCGCCGTCCTTGGCGGCTGCGGCGAGCAGTTCCAGAAGGGCTATATCCTGCCGCCGGGGGCGCTTGAACAAATTCCGATCGGCGCGAGCCAGGATCAAGTGCTGATCGTGATGGGAACCCCCTCCACCGTCGCCACGCTCAATGGCGAGGTCTTCTACTATATCTCCCAGCGCAGCGAACGCCCGATCGCTTTCATGAGCGACCGCATCGTCGATCAACGCGTGATCGCGATCTACTTCGACAAGAACCGCCAGGTGCGGCGCCTCGCCAACTATGGCCTGAAGGACGGCATGATTTTCGACTTCATCAGCCGCACCACGCCGACCTCGGGCCAGGAGATCAACTACGTGGCTCCGCTGTTCAAGGCGCTCAATATCGGCCAAAGCAGCAATTAGCGGCGGCAATTAGCCGGTCGCCAGCGTTCGAACCAATCGGCAGCTTCATCTCCTTAAATCAAAAACCCCGCGGGTTGGAAGCCCGCGGGTTTTTTCGCATTCACGTGCGGCGCCTTAATGCGCCAAGATCAGTGCGCCAGGATCGCCAGCAGAAGCAGTGCCACGATGTTGGTGATCTTGATCATCGGGTTCACCGCGGGACCCGCCGTGTCCTTGTAGGGATCGCCGACGGTATCGCCGGTCACGGCGGACTTGTGGGCATCCGAGCCCTTACCGCCGTAGTGGCCGTCTTCGATGTACTTCTTGGCGTTATCCCAGGCGCCCCCGCCTGAGGTCATCGAGATCGCCACGAACAGGCCGGTAACGATCACACCGAGCAGCATCGCGCCCACGGCCGAGAACGCCGCCGACTTGCCGGCAACACCGCCGCCCGCGATCGCATAGATCAGGAAGTAGACGACGATCGGCGACAGCACCGGCAGCAACGACGGAATGATCATTTCCTTGATCGCGGCCTTGGTCAGCAGGTCGACGGCCTTGCCATAGTCCGGCTTGTCGGTGCCCTGCATGATGCCGGGCTTTTCGCGGAACTGACGGCGCACTTCTTCGACGATCGCGCCGGCCGCGCGGCCAACGGCCGTCATGCCCATCGCGCCGAACAGATACGGCAGCAAACCGCCGAACAGCAGGCCTACGACCACATAGGGGTTGTTGAGCGAGAAGTCCGGATTGACGCCCTTGAAGTAAGGGTGCTGCGCGGCGTCGGCGATGAAGAACTTCAGGTCCTGGTTATAGGCCGCGAACAGCACCAGCGCGCCGAGACCGGCCGAGCCGATCGCGTAGCCCTTGGTGACGGCCTTGGTGGTGTTGCCAACCGCGTCGAGCGCGTCGGTAGACTTGCGCACTTCCTTCGGCAGGCCCGCCATTTCCGCGATGCCGCCCGCATTGTCCGTCACCGGACCGAAGGCGTCGAGTGCGACAATCATGCCGGCCAGCGACAACATGGTAGTGGTCGCAATAGCGATGCCGAACAAGCCGGCAAGGCTGTGGGTGACCAGGATGCCGGCGATGATGACGATGGCGGGCAATGCGGTTGCCTCCATCGAGATTGCCAATCCCTGGATCACGTTGGTGCCGTGACCGGTGACTGAAGATGCCGCAATCGACTTCACGGGACGGAAATCGGTGCCGGTATAATATTCGGTGATCCAGATGATCAGGCCCGTCACAACGAGGCCGACAATGCCGCACTCGAACAGCGCCATGCCGGTGTAATCAGCACCCGCGAGCTTGTCGAAGCCGATCAGTGTGTAGATCACGACCGCGACGCCCGCGAGCGACAGGATGCCGGTCGCAATCAGCCCCTTGTAGAGCGCGCCCATGATCGACTGGCTGGCGCCGAGCTTGACGAAGAACGTGCCGATGATGGAGGTGATGATGCAAATGCCGCCGATGGCGAGCGGCAGCGTCATCATGTTGGCGAGGATCGGCGTCTTCGCAAAGAAGATCGCCGCCAGCACCATGGTGGCGACTGCCGTCACCGCATAAGTCTCGAACAGGTCGGCCGCCATACCGGCGCAGTCGCCGACGTTGTCGCCGACGTTATCAGCGATGGTGGCCGGGTTGCGCGGATCGTCCTCGGGGATGCCGGCCTCGACCTTGCCGACGAGATCACCGCCGACGTCGGCGCCCTTGGTGAAGATGCCGCCGCCGAGACGGGCAAAGATCGAAATCAGCGACGCGCCGAAGCCGAGCGCGACCATGGCGTCGATGACGGTTCGGCTGTCAGGCGCCAGATGCAGCGAAAATGTCAGGAAGCCGAAATAAAGCGTGACGCCGAGCAGCGCGAGACCCGCGACCAGCATGCCAGTGATGGCGCCAGCCTTGAAGGCGAGCTCGAGGCCGCCGGCAAGCGAGGTGGTGGCCGCCTGCGCCGTGCGGACGTTGGCGCGGACCGACACATTCATGCCGATGAAGCCGGCTGCACCCGACAGCACGGCGCCAATCGCAAAGCCAACCGCAACCAGGATGCCGAGAAAGTAAGCGAGCAGCGCGAAGATCACGATGCCGACGACGCCGATCGTCGCGTATTGGCGCCGCAGGTAGGCCTGCGCGCCTTCACGTACCGCAGCCGCGATCTCCTGCATACGCGGATTGCCGGCATCGGCTTTCATAACCGACACGGTCGCCCAGATGGCGTAGACGATGGAAAGCACGCCGCAGAGCACGATCAACCATAATGCTGTCATTGAACTTGCCTCAGATCTCTTGAGATATCCCCCACGCCGCCGCTGTAACCGCGGTGGTCGTTCAAAAAGCAGGCCCGCCCTGCCCAAAAGGGGGGCCTGAAATCGGCGGGGACCATGCCAAAATCACATCCCCGGCGCAACGCCGGGGGCTGCAAAAACCGTCGATTTCGAAAGGTATTTGCGTCGAACCCGGCTATTTCCACCAAAATCCTAGAAATGGCTAAAGGACGTGCGCGTTAGCGCCAGTTCCGTACCCTTTGCGTCCAGAAATTTCGGCGCGGCTTTGCCCGCGATAATGCTCCCGATCCGGCTGACAGCGACCCCCGCCCTGCCGGCGGCCTCAGCGAACGATTTGAAGGCGTCCGGGGTAACCGTGCACAGAATTTCGTAGTCATCACCGCCGGACACGATCTCACTCAAGGCGACCGCTCCCGCTGTGAGCGCGGCGGACGCCGCCTTCGACAGGGGAATGGCCGCAAGCTCTATTGCTGCCGATACGGCGGACGCCGCGCAGAGCTTCGCGAGATCGCCAGCCAGCCCGTCTGACACATCCATGGCCGCATGGGCATGAGCGCCGATGGCCGACGCCAGCGCGTTGCGCGGCTCCGGCACGCGATAGCGGCCGACCAGCATGTCGCGTGAGGCGATATCGTTCGCAAGCACCGTCGCCACCCTGCCGTTTCGCAGGATGTCCAGGCCAAGCGCGGCATCGCCGATTGTCCCGGTCACCACGACATGATCGCCGGGCTTCGCACCGCTTCGATGAACCATCTTGTCCGGCGCGACGCGACCGAACGCCGTGACGGAAACCATCAGCGGTCCCGGCGTCGATACCGTGTCGCCACCGAGAAGCGGGCAATTGAACGCGCTCGTGTCCTCGCCTAATCCGCGCGCGAAGGCGGCAAGCCAGATCTCGTCAACCTTGCGCAACGCCAAGGTCAGCACAAAGCCGGCAGGCGTCGCCCCCTTTGCGGCGAGGTCGGACAGGTTCACCCGCAGGGCTTTCTTCGCGATGGTTTGCGGCGGATCGTCGGACAGGAAGTGGACGCCTTCGACGATCGCATCGGTCGTGACAACGATGTCGTCACCAAGCGCCTTCAGAACAGCCGCATCGTCAGTCAAGCCGAAGGCGCCAGGATCGGTCGCCAGCGGCTTGAAGTAGCG
>Ga0210393_10001272_pt1 | contig 21304 bp, 19 predicted proteins | sample IncBWC27OmetaG_FD_160068 | JGI IMG/M metagenome (GOLD analysis project Ga0210393, IMG submission 160068) | Forest soil microbial communities from Barre Woods Harvard Forest LTER site, Petersham, Massachusetts, United States - Inc-BW-C-27-O ... | reverse complement strand
GTGCGTAATCGAAACCCAAACTCTCCGGCGTGGTGTGATTGATGTGCTCGTCGAAGAGGTACTTATTCCGCATGAACGAAAAGCGGACCAGCCCCGTCAGCGTCGGAGAAAACGTATGCGTCTCTTGCGCCACGAAGTTCTGCGCGCGTTGGTCTTCGCCAACCGGAAATCCCGGCACGTTCGCGCCCGACGTTGACAGCGGATCGAGCGTGTTCCCTTGCGTGAACGAATACCGGAAATTCAACACGTCTCGCGACGTCAGATAGTGATCGATGCGGGCGCCGAACTGGTCGTAGTTCTGGTCCAGCGTCTCGGTCGCGAGGTACCCGTTCGGCCCGAGCGCCGGAGCGTTGGGCAGGGGGAAAAATGGCAGCAGGTTCGCCGAAATCGGATTGATGAATGGAATCTGATTGTTCGGAAACGGCTGGCCCGAAAATTCGTTGATGAGCTGATTTTGCGGATTGTTGCAAATCCCGCCGATAAAGCCTTCCGGGCAAATCCCTGAGAAATCCCCCGTCCGCTCAGCCGCGGTCGGTACCGTCGCGCTCGACGTCTCGCCCTGCCTGTTGCGCAAGCCCTCGTAGTAGACGAAGAAAAACGTCTTGTCCTTCTTCACCGGTCCGCCGAACACGCCGCCGAACTGATTCCGCTTCAACGGCTCGGTGTCCGCCGCGAAAAAGCTCTTCGCGTCCAGCGCGTCGTTGCGCAAGAAGTCCCAGGCCGCGCCGTGAAACGTGTTGCTGCCCGATCGCGTGATGATGTTCGTCGTTGAGCCCGAGTTATGGCCGAACTCCGCGTTCGCTGTGTGCGTCAGGATTCGGAATTCCGCGATCGAATCGATTGGCGGCTGAATCACGAATCCGCCGTCAACATTGTTGAAATTGTCCGCACCGTCGATCAGGAAGTTGTTCGACTCGGGCCGCTGCCCGTTCACCGCATAGGCCTGCCCGCTGCGCAGGCTTCCGCCCGCTTCGGCCAACCCCGGCGTGATCGGCACGACGCCCGGCTGGAGCAATCCGAGCTGCGAAAAATTGCGCCCGTTCAGAGGCAAATCGAGCACGTCGCGCTGATCGACGGTCTTGCCGAGGCTCGTCACCGTCGTTTCCACCAGCGGCGCGTTGGCATGTACTTCGGTCTTCTGTTCGACGGTCCCGACCGCGAGCTGAATCGCCACCGTCACCGTCTGGTTTACGTCGAGCGTGATGCCCGACTGCACGTACCGTTGAAACCCTTTGGCCTGCGCCTCCAGCCGATAGTGCCCGATCGGCAATTCCACAAGCACATACACGCCATGCGAGTCCGAGCTGACTGTGCGAACCAGTCCCGTCTCGGTGTGCGTCGCCGTCAGCTCGGCCCCCGTTACCAGCGCGCCGCTCGGATCGACGACCGTTCCGCGAATACTCGCGGCGGTCTCTTGCGCCGCCACGTTCTGCGCGACCGCGAAAATACCCACTGCCGTCAAGCAAAACACCCACACAAATTTCTTCATCGATTTCGTCCAGTTTTGTGATGTGCGCGATTTGCGCCAGAACCCAGAACACTCATCCGCGCACACGTCCCCGACCCGTGCAACGTGCGCGCAGAAATCTCAATGGCGGGATTATTCGTTCAGCGGTTAAGCGGTTCAATAGTGCAAAAGCAGTAGTGCCGAACAAATTTCTGGAAGGAGTCTTACCAAATCCACTCGATCGAACTCAGCCTCAACTAGGCTCAGCGATCGCGTCTACGTACTTCCCCGCAGTCACGCCGCCTTCTTTCGCTTTTCGGAAGCCGGAATCGAATATCCGCGTCGCGCCTGAACCGTCAACCCGCCCCGGTCCACCTTCACTTTCAACCTGTGATACGAGCGCGGTTTTGCCTTTGGCATGGAGAAAGCGAGAAAATAAATGTAATCAGCACCGGATGTGAGGGTCTTGAGTCCCGCTTCCAAGTCGTTGTTGTTGTGATAAAAGGTGCCGCCCGTCCCGTCCGCCAGTTCTTCCATAACATCCGCACTCGCATCCATCGATTGTTGACGGATTTGGTTGATCAGGCGTTGCGAAGCTGGATCGACACGGTTGGCGACCTCCGCTCCGACATTTGTCGTGTACAACCCCCGCGCGTCGAGGGCGTTGATTACCGTGTTGGTCCGGGCAGCCATATCCAGAACCTCCGACTTGATCGTCACAGCTTCCGGGCCAGAGGTAAAAAATCCCGAGGAAATCAGGATGATAACGTGCTGCCCGGGAAGCGGCGCCATCAACTTGTTGAGTATCAACCGCAAGGAATACAGATTGGCCCGATAGTTCTGTTCGCCCAACTGCACGGCCCTCTCCGCTGCCGTCCGTGCGAACGCCTCCGCCGCTTCCGGGGTGATGTTTTTTACACAGTGAAAAACTTCGATTGTTGCGGCTTGCAGCGCTAAATCGTCATTTTTGTTTACGATGCGGTCGCCCTGGTAGTAATCGAGGTTGGGGCAGTCGTGCTCGTTCGTGCGAAGAAGAGTCTTAACTTTCAAATCCAGAATCGCCTGCTTCAATTTCGCGTGATCGCGAGTCAACCCGCTATTGATCCCCGAAGTGGAAAGCACCGCAGCGAAATCTTCAGGCGCGAGTGACGAATCCAGCGCCTTGATCGCTGCCTGCCGCACGGTTGGCAGATCGACGAGGGTTAGGTTGAAGTCGTCGAAAAGAAAAACAACGAACCGCTGAGTGGCGGAGTTCAGTTGCGAAACAGAAGGAGGCTCGCCAATATCCGGTGCCGACGCTGAGGAATTTGCCGCCGCGCTCTCAATGTCACGATGGACTATCGTAAAACCACTGACCGTCTGTGGTTTGCCGTTATCGAGCACCTGAAAATCATCCTTCGTCAATCCGCCGACACTGCGCCCCAGCGGATCGCGCACGACCACCGGGACCAGCACTTCGTTGACAGTCGCCCGAAGCACCGGGCTCGCAGGTTGCGTCTGCGCCGAAGCCGCCTGTTGCCGATGCGCCTCAAGGTTCGCGCCGATGAAAAACGCGACCCACGCGCAAAACGCAACCGCAAAGAGCCGTATCCTCGATCGCATAGGCTTGCCGAACAACTCTTTCACCGAGTGCCGGCACCATTCTGCCCCGCAACCGCACGATACCGCACTACAAATGTAGTCTTGAGCGACTATCTGAAATCAGACTGCGGTCTAAGCGCCCCGCAAGCTCGGCCCGCCGGTGCTTGCGATCCTCATTGCTTCGTCAGCGTTCCGATGATCGTGTCGTTGGGTCCAGCGAAGTACAAATCCATTTGTGTCGCTGTCGGGTTCAAGTGCCCCATGCCGCTGTACTGCGACTTTCCGTTCACGTTGACCGTATCTGCGCCAAAGGAAACCGACGCGCCCTCGATCAGGTTCGAGTCCGGCACCTGCGTATTCGTAAACGACGTGGTCACGCCGTTTTCGACGAACGTACCCGCCATGGTGATCGAGAAGTCCGGGTTTTGTGTGAACGCAACGGTCATGACGATCGAACCGTTGGCGCTGCTCGTCAGCCTGCCTGTAAACGTGCCATTCAACGGCGCTACCGTGTACCCCGTCAGCGTTCCCTTGATCGTTGCTGTTGATGCAACCGAGCAGTTTTGACCGGAATATTTGCCATCCGAAATTGCTTGCCCATTCGAGCTCAACTGCCCCGAAAAAGACGCGAACTTGCCTGTTGGAGTGGCAATCTGACCGTCGATTTTCGTGCCGCCAATCGCTCCGTTGAGCGAGTACCCTGCACAGACGATGGGCGCGATATTTTGAGTCGAACTGATTTGGGACGGCTGGAAAATTTGCACGTTACTCGCGTTGAAGTCCGCATTGGTCATCGGCAGATTCGTCCCGAAGTACATCGTAATCCCGCCGTTTTCCGGAGTGACGACATACTCCCATTGCCCGCCCTGCATGGTGACGCTGTCAACAGAACTTGCGCTCGCCGCCGACCCGCAACCCGAAACGCATCCCAAGACAACGATGGCCACGCACACCACGAGTATCAGATTTTTCATGTGTATTCCTCCGTCTTGCCTCGACCGGGCGTAACGTGCGAGTAGACTGTCTTCGCCGTTAACGTCGCCCGCGCGAAGTCGGATGCACGCTCAATTTGCCGGGATGCCCGAGGGAAAAATAAGCCGTGACGACGGCGAGTCAGCTGAAACCCAGTCGCTTTGCCCGTCAGAAAACGAGACGGTCTCTGGCATCTCGCCGAATCTGGCGCGGCATCCTACGATTGCCATCCTTGTTTGTCTGCATCCGATTTGCTGACGAGATTGACTCACTCGGTGTTCACGCATACGCTGCGCTCCGAGTCCGGAGGACGACATGGAAATCTTTCTGACGAATCTCCGCCAGAGCTTGCGCACTCTTGCGAAGAGTCCTGGCTTTACGCTCGTTGCTGTTCTGACGCTCGCCCTCGGTATCGGGGCTAACAGCGCGATTTTCTCCGTCGTCAACGCCGTGATTCTGCAACCTTTGTCTTATCCCAATCCCGATCGGCTCGTTGAGCTTGTCTGGACCAGCGCGGATGGCATCGCCGATATCGCTTCCATTCCGAAGTTCAATTCCTGGCGTCAACAGACTCAAGTCTTCGATTCCGTCGCGGCCTACGATTTTGCCGGACCGGGAATCAACCTGACCGGGGGCGACCGTCCGGAGCAGCTCAAAGGAATCCACGTGTCAGCGGATTACTTTCGCGTGTTTGGCGCGCCCATGGCGATCGGAAGAACTTTCACCGCGGAAGAGGATCGTCCCGGGGGACCGGCCGTCGTCGTGATCAGCAACGCGCTGTGGCGCAGCCGCTTTGGCAGAGATCCTGCAATTATCAACCGCACCATCGATCTTGGAGGAGAACCTTACGTCGTTCTCGGCGTGCTCGGCCCCTCATTTTTAAGCGACCCAAAGAGCGATGTCTGGTTGCCGCTCAAACCCGACCCTAACAGTATCGATCAGGGCCACTATCTTCGCGCGACCGCGCGTCTGAAACCCGGCGTCACCATCGAGCAAGCCAAAGTCGCGATGCAACAGGCCGCAGAGCAATTCAAGCAGAAATTCCCGAATGCTTTGAGTGGACCTAAGGATAGTTTTTCCGTTGTACGTCTCAAAGACGGCGTCATCGGCGACGTTCGTTCCGGTCTGCTGCTCATGTTCGGCGCCGTCGGCTTGGTCTTGCTGATCGCGTGCGTCAACGTGGCCAATTTGCTCCTCGCGCGCGCAACCATCCGGCGACGCGAAATGGCCATACGCTCGGCGATGGGCGCATCGAGATCGCGTCTCGCCTGGCAAGTGCTCACCGAAAGCGTTTTGCTGTCGTTGGCTGGAGCAACCCTCGGAGTCGGATTCGGCTTTCTAGGCGTTCGCACGCTGCTGGCCATTAATCCTGGTGACATCCCAAGAATCGGCGAGAACGGTGAAGCAATCTCGCTCGATTGGCGAGTCCTGCTGTTCACTCTCGCAGTGGCTGTGCTCACGGGAATTCTATTCGGCTTGATCCCGGCGCTGACCGCTTCACGCTCCGACATCATCGGCACTCTGCGCGAAAGTGGCGCGCGTGCCGGCGGCGGAATGCGCCAGAACAAGACTCGATCCATCCTCGTTGTGACAGAGATGGCCCTCGCGCTGATCCTGCTCATCGGGGCGGTCTTGCTGATTCGCACGTTCGGCGCTCTACGCGGCGTAAATCCAGGTTTCGATGCGCACAACATTCTGACGATGGATATGTCGCTGACCGGCGCTCACTTCGAGAAAGCCGCGGCCGTCGACCAACTGGAGCGAGATGGCCGCCATAAACTAGAGAGCCTCCCGGGCGTAGTCTCCGCGGCCTTGACTTGCTGCCTGCCTCTTGAAGGAGGCTATGGCCTTCCCTTTGCCATCGCGGGACAGCCTCCGAAAGACACAGACGCAGGATGGATTTCGATTTCGCCTCATTATTTCGACGTGTTTCGTATCCCGGTCAACGCCGGGCGTCCCTTCAACGAACGCGACAACGGCGCGGGAGCGCGCGTGGTCATCGTTAACGAAGAGTTCGTCAAGAAATTCTTTGGCAAAGGCGACGGCTTGGGTTCCCAAATCACGATCGGCAAAGGAGTCGGGCCGGAGTTCGAAGAACCTGCGCGCGAGATTGTCGGAATCGTCGGCGATGTCCGCCAAGGCCTGGATCAACCCCCGAATCCGATCATGTATGTGCCGATAGCGCAGGTGAACGATGGAGTCATCGCGCTCAACAATCGGATCGGCGCGATACAGTGGACCGTCCGAACAAAGCTTCAGCCATTTTCCTTGAGTGCCGACATCCAGCGCGAATTGCGCGAAGCCAGCGGCGGCCTACCTGTGGCTCACATTCGCAGCATGCAGCAGGTCGTAAGCGAGTCGACCGCGAGAAACGACTTCAACATGACGCTGCTCACAATTTTCGCAGCCGTCGCATTGCTGCTCGCCGCTATCGGCATCTACGGATTAATGGCCTATTCGGTGCAGCAGCGCACACAAGAGATCGGCGTGCGCATGGCTCTGGGAGCCAATCCGCATCAGGTCCGCCGCATGGTTGTGCTTCAAGGGATGCAGCTCAATCTTATCGGCGTGGTTTTAGGCGTTGTTGCTTCTCTCGCACTCACCCACCTGATGAAGAGCATGCTTTTCGGAGTCGAGCCCTGGGATCCCGCGACAATCGTCGTCGTGGTTATTCTCTTGAGCTTCGTGACTCTTCTCGCCGCCTATCTCCCCGCACGACGCGCTAGCCGAGTCGATCCCATCGTCGCCTTGCGTTACGAATAGACACGCGCACAGAGCAATAGTCGGGATTGCCGGAAATTTGCGCCTCCACCTCACGCGTGATAACGTCCCGCACAATTCCTCTTGGAGCCGACCCCATGGCCGAAATGACAAATTTCACGCAGGCTGATACTTCGCCTGCCTTCTTTATCGACTTCCTCGAGTTCCTCGACAACTACGAGCCCATCAAAGCGGGTCGCAATTATTCCATTCAGAAACTAGGCATCGCCGCTGGTCAAAAAGTTCTGGATGTAGGCTGCGGCATCGGTGGCGCAACCATTCCGATCGCCGCAATCACCGGGCCGACCGGTCTCGCCGCTGGCGTCGATCTCAGTTCCGTCATGATCGAGTACGCCTTGAAGCGCACCGCGAATCAGCCCGGCATCGAATTTCGCGTCAGCGACGCGTGCGCGCTTCCCTATCCCGAAAAATTTTTCGATCTCGCGCGCAGCGAGCGACTCTTCCTCTATCTTCCCGATCGCCTCGCCGCCCTCAAAGAGATGATGCGCGTGGTGAAGCCAGGTGGGCGCGTTTATGTATCGGACACCGATATTGATTCCACTGCCATCTACTCCCGGAATCGCGCATTGACCCGCAAGATGACGTCGCTCGTTGCAGCATCGATGCCCAACCCCAATTCCGCTCGAGAGCTGCCCTCACTCGCCCGCAAGGCCGGCCTGAAAGATCTCCAGATCGAAGTGTCCGCAGTTTCCACTCCTTACGAATTCTTCCTTCGCGCCATTGCCGGCTCGCTCATCAAAGCCGCTGAAACCGGTGTCATCACACAAGAGGAACTGAGAGAGTTTCTGGAAGAACAAGCAGCCCTGCACGCGAGCGGCGATTTTTTTCAGATGTGGAGCTTCGTCCGCGTCACCGGCACCGTCTAGCTCTCGGCATCGGAACGGGAGGAGAAAAGAGACGTATCGGGTACATCCACCAGAACTACGTCCGAGTAATGGTCAGGGTTGGCAGGAGCCGAAATCCTTATTGATCTTTTTGGTTTCCCAGACAAGGGTCGCGCCAGAGTTGGCCTTGATTTTCCTGCCCGTCAAACTCACACGCTCCCCGGTCTTGACGCCGGCTGTGTCGCCCGAAAGAACGTAAACACGTTTGTCTTTTTCGTCCGTCACAGTCATTCCGCTCGTGCCAGGGTTCACGCATCCCGTAATCGTTCGCCCCTTCGCTTGTTTGACGACCAGAACAGTCACCACTACCACTGCAGCGGCCACGGCAACGACCGCTACTATGATCAGCTCTCCGGTCGTTCTTAACGAATCTGCTTTCGTTTCTTTCGCCAATGCAAGGCAAAGAACGAAAATCACGGCGAGACGCCAGAAGGATCTTGAGTTCACGAAGTCTCCTCACCTCAGCGACCAACTTCTCGGCCCGCAAAGGTACACCCGAAAACACTTCGTTACAATCTTTTGGACGTTACGTACATCTCACTCGTGCGGCCCCAAAAACGCGGCGAGATCCGAGTTCAGTTGACTCGCATGTGTGATCGGCAATCCATGTGCCGCACCTTCGTACACCTTCAGTTGACTACCTCTGATCAGAGGCGCCGTCTTCCGTCCCGTCGTATCGATCGGCGTCGACAAGTCGTTGTCACCGTGGATCAGCAAAGTCGGCACTGAAATCTTCGGCAACTCGGGACGAAAGTCAGTTTCCGTAAACACTTTATGCAAGGTGTTCATCGTCCTCAGCGAACACCCGTCCACCATCATCCGGACCCACCAGTCCATAATTTCTTGCGACACCTTGTTCTTCGGCACTCCGAAAAACGTAGGAGCGTAGGCGGCCAGCGGATGCGCATGATCTTTCGCGAGCGTCTCGCGGACCACCGCTAACGACGCCCGATCAGCCCCGTCCGGGTTGTCATCCGTCTTCAATGCAAATGGAGTGATCGTGGAAACCAAAACGAGTCGCGACACCGCCGCGGAACCATGCCGCGTCAAATACCGCACGACTTCGCCACATCCCATCGAGTGCCCCACGAGTGTGACGTCCCGCAGTTCAAGTTGTTCGATGATTGCGGCCAGGTCGTCGGCAAGCGTATCGAAATCGTATCCCCGGTTCGGTTCACCCGAACGCCCGTGGCCCCTGCGGTCGTAAGTAATGCAGCGAATTCCCGCGCCTGCCAGCGCATTGACCTGATATTCCCACCAGGCCGAATTCAGTCCCCACGGGGCGGTAAAGAGCATCGGCTTCCCCGCCCCCGAATCCCTGAAAAACAGATTCGTGCCGTCGGCAACTTCTACAAAATTATTCGCCGGCACTTTCCGGCCGGTTCGATCGTCTCCCGGTCGGTCGGTCTTATCCGCCCGAATTGCGGCAACTATTCCGGGACTCCCCGCAAGAACCGCGACCGCCCTCAATAGACTCCTTCTGAGCATGTCGGTTCCTCCACTCCAAGTATTCAGAGGTGCGAAAAATAAAGACCTGTAACCTCTGACGTGATAGACAAACTGGCGTGAGCAACGCAGACCGTCGCAGCCTAGCAATTGAGGGATACTCCCTGGGAGTGACTTCAATTCGCCGACCAATATTGAGTTCGCGGTCGGTCGCGAACTGACAGGTTTAGCGGTCTATCGGGAAGATGCCAACCCGTAGCATTCGTGTCGCGAGCCTTTTGCGATCGAGAGGAGAGATCAAATGAGGTGCATCGTACTTCTTATCTTCGTCGCGATTCTTGCTCTTCCCTTCCACGCTTCGGCGCAGCACGACAATCCGACGTCTCTCCCGCAGGAATTTCTCGGCACGTGGAAACTCGTCTCTTACGTCCGGCAAGACGTTCCATCCGGCGCGAAGTCCGATGTCATGGGCCCGCATCCGGAGGGTTACATCAACTACGGCCGCGACGGCCGCATGATCGTAATGATTGTCGGCACCGATCGAAAGAAGCCCGCCTCTGCCGTTGCCACCCCCGGCGAAGCCGCAGCCTTGCTCAAAAGCATGCTCGCCTATGCAGGAACTTTCGCGGTAGACACCAACGCCAAAACCGTGACCCACCACGTGGAAATATCCTGGGACGAATCCCGCACCGGCACCGACCAGGTCCGCCATTTCAACATAGAAGGTAACGCCCTGAAACTCACCACCGCGCCTTCCACCGACCCCGCCACCGGCGAAAAAACAATCCGCGAACTAGTTTGGGAGCGAGCAAACTAATATCTCCGGCGCGCCCGCTACGGCCCAACCTTAACTCCCACGCGGAACCTCTTGTAATCCGCGTAGCGATGCCAGTTCTCGTAAATTTGCTCGTAGTAGTCCGCGTTCTCATACGAATACTGATTCATGAAAATCCGCACCGACACTTCGCGTGGCAACCACAGCGGCGTCGCCACATCTTGGAGCCGCACTTCGGTGAAATCCACTTCCGTCGTCAGCCGGTCCAGTCCGATTGTGTACAGCGGCGCCAGCAAATCACTTCGCAGTCGCAGCACCTGAAACGTCTCTTCATCCACCCATGCAATTCCCTGCACCAGCATCGGTACGCCGCTTCCGTCCCGTCCGCGAAATACCACCGCCAGCGTGGCCTTGTTCGGTTTCTGCGCGAACGCCACCACGTGCGTCTGCCGCCCGTTGATTTTCTGCGTGCCCAGATAGCGAAACGCCGACTCCGCCTGAAACGGGCTCGAAAAATAATTACAGTTGAGCGCGAAGCCTGCCGTGACGAAGTATCCGCTGCTGGTTAGCCCGCGATTGTCCGTGAGCTGACCTTTCGCGTCGGTGCGATATTCTTCGATCGCTCGGCCCGTGCCCTCATTGCGATGGACGATCAGATAATTTCCCAGCGTGTCGTGACTCGCGACAACACGCCCGTAGTTGTCGAGCCTGGCCTGCTTGATCGTTTCCCGCGCGGTCAGGTCCACGACGTCGCCAAAAAATTCGTCCACCCGCGCCGCCATCTTCTGTAGGATCGCAGGCGGCAAATTCTGATCAGCGCTTGGCCGCATCGACTTCAGCTCCGGCGCTTCTTTGACGATGTCCGCCAACGGCGCCTCAACATATGTCGCCGCCGGCCCGTTGGAAATCTGATCGGGCACCCGGACAAGCGCTCGCCCGTCGCCAGCGCTCTCCGAACCACTCTGCGGCGCGGTGACCGCTCGGCCATCGATCACGGCAGTCACCCCATAGCGGTGATAGTCCCTAAGCAGATGATCGTTGCGAAATGCCGCGTCAACGAAGCCAACGCGAGCGTTCGTTCGCACCCTGTGCGAAAAGTGCGCGTAAATCTTTACGTGATGAATCAACCACACAGGAGACGTGACACCTTCAAGAGTCTCCGCGGCGTATTCGATCTCCGTCGTCAGCCGCACCAGCCCGATGTCGCGCCGCGGTGCCAACAGATCGGTCCGCAGGCGCACGATCCGGAAATCGCTCGCATCGATCCACGCCAAACCTTGAGCCAACAGGCGCACAAAATACGGTGTCCCATTCCAGTTCCCTTGCATCGAGGTTGAAATGCTTGCGTGCCCGGGCTCTTGCGCGAAGGCCACCACGTACATATCCTTCTCGCCCAACTTTTGCGAGCCCAGATAGCGGAATCTCGAATTCCCCTGATATTCCGCCGCGAAATGAATCGCGCTCAACGCGAATCCCGAAGTTACAAAGAATCCTTTTTCAATCCCCGCTTGATCGACGCGTTTCCCATGCGCATCTACCCGGCACTCTTCCAAGTCCCCTCGCACATCGCCGCCGTGCCGAAGAATCAAGTAATTGTCCTCGACCTCGTTACGACCCACTCCGTCGTAAAGAAATTGTTGTTCGACGATCTTTTCTCGAGCCACTACATTCGCGGCGTCGTTAAAAAACTCATTCACCGTCACGCCCGTCTTATCCAATATCCCAGGCAACTCATTCTGATCGGTCGCCCATTGCAGTCCCTTCAGCTCGGGAATCTGCGCAAGAATCAGATCCTCTGCATCATCCATATATGGATGAGCATTCGCGTAATAGCTCTGGTCACTGCGATCAATGCCCCGCGCGCTCTTCGGCGTATCGGCCGCCGCCACACGAGGAACCGTCACCAGCCCGCAAGCAATCGCAATCCCGCACAAAATCAAATCCGCAAGAATTTTTTGAAGGGTTGAATGCCCGAATCCCATCGAATTGCGCCCGCCGATGACTGAAGCCATCGTCTCCGTCCACCCTACCTCTGTGACGCGCAGACAACCACAAACGTTCCAAGCCCCGTTCAAGACCAGGCGAAAGACACCGCTCCGCCTCGCATTGTCTGTTGCTCTCGGCGTCGCACCTGTCCGTTCGTACCGTTTCGACGAGCCGATTTCGCCGACAAAATATTCCAGAGCGTGGAAGTCTGTTCGCTTCCTTGGCACCCTATGCGAAAAGCACTGAAAATCGGCGTAGCACTCTTGGTAGTCGCGTCCGCAGGACGGGCCCAAGCACCCAAACCGACTTTGGCTGATGCGTCCCCCTACGTCACCAAAATGAATGGTGGAAAGCCAGTTGATTGCACCGCGGCAAAGGTAAAAATCAATTTTGGCAGCGGTCGTGGTGAAGGCTATTGCCAGGCTGTCTTGTCCGACTTGATGAAGTCATGGGAGAGCGGCACCGACGCGACCAAGTTGGACGTGCTAACCCCGGCAGACCAGATGCCTCCCGCGCCTTCAGAGGCCTACGAACTCAAGGGAGACAAGCTCGGTTCCAGCATGTCGGAGTATCTGCGCAATCACCACGACGACTGCGTCGGCAAATTTTCAGCCCCTCCAGAGGTCCACCGTAGCGTTATCTCGGGTAACACGCTGCAAAATGCAGGGAACCAACATGCCAACGCGTTCCGCTTTGCGTGCCAGAATCTCGATCCGACTTTCGCCCAGACGTTGGATGTGCTGGCCTTGGCGCAACAACTGAGAACTGACGTCCAACTGAAGAATTTGACCTTAGCCACGGCGAGGATCGATCGTGAGCAAGTAGAGTTCTCTCAGGGGCGCCTTTATCTCGTCGCGTACTACTTCAAACAGGAATCCTTTGGACTGATTCAGGCCGCGTTCATCAATAAGTTTGGTCAACCGACGAGCACCAACGAAATCGTCGCCAAAAATCTCCTGGGAGCACAGCTCCCTCGAACGACCATGACCTGGAAAAACGGGGTCTCAACAATTGAACTCTCCGAGATGTCCGGCAACGACCTGACAAAATCTCAAGTCGTAATCGTGCTCGACGACATCTACGAAAAAGTTGCCCACCACCACAACACCGAAGCCCTGAAATCCGTCCAGAGCGATATGTAGTCGCTTTGGAATAATCGGCGTACTTTACAAGTCATTCACCTTTTGTGTCGATTCGGTTATTCGATTTTCGACCTTCTAGTACGCTCCGCCCATTGACCGGTTCTTGGCCCTCTCCGAAACTTGATATCGAATCTTTATCAGGTTCGTTACTTAGTAAATCGTGTGAAATCAGGAGGCAGTGTGCGTACCATTGGTCTCGTTCTGGGTCTCTTGGCGATCAGTTCCTCAGCAATGGCTGAAGAAATCTCATTGAAGGACGGCACCAAGATTGTCGGGCATATGACGTCAATCACCCCTGAGAAAATTGAGGTCGAAACCTCTTACGGCAAGATGCAGCTCAAGCGAAGCGATATCCTCACGATCAGCTTTCCGGAAAATGGCGCGTCGGCCAATACCGGGCAACCAGCGCCCTCCGGAGTTCCGCAAGGCGCCAGCTTGCAAACGGATGCCAAGATCGACGAAGCCCTGAACGGCCTCGTCTATGTAAATCGGACGGCGAAGTTCACCTTGACGCTTCCTCCCGATTGGATCATCGCGCCGGAAATTCGCCGCGCCCCGGAGACACTCGCAGGTCTGACCTCGCGAGACAAACTTCGGTTTCTTATCGTCGCCAAAGAGGAATATCCGGGTTCTCTCGAAAGCTATAAAGAGTTGACCATGCTCGGTGCCCGCCGCAATCTCTCGAACTTTGAAGAACTATCCGAAGCGCCTGCGACGATCGATGGCAAGCCTGCCTTGATGATTTTTTATCGGGGTACTCTTCCAAAAGTCTCGAATCTGCCTGTCGAATTTGTTTCCGCAATCGTCGTTTCAGGAAAGACCTACACCAAAGTGACTGCATGGTGTGTTGAGCCGCTATTTCACGATGTTCAACCGGCATTCGAGAAGATGCTCAATTCATACCGATCCACCAACGGACAGATCACCGCGGCAGCGGCGAATTAACTTCAAACCTCGACGCCCAATGAATATTGCTCACGGCTATTCGACCAGATCTTGGTCGCAGTTCCCGTAAAGCTTCGCGATCAAATTGTCATTCCGGAACGCGGGTGCACCAGCAGAAGAGAGTAAGCAAACAGCGAGGTTGTATGGCAAGCAACTGAAATTAATGGAGCGGCCTATCGGAATCGAACCGACACCTGAACCTTGGCAAGGTTCCGTACTACCACTATACTAAGGCCGCTTAACCGCAAGACTTTTATAACACGCCGGCACAGCACCGACAAGTGCTGCATCGTCACCTGCATCAAAAACCAAACACCTGAAATCGATTTCCGAATCAGCCAACGACCTCATCGGTCGTCGTCGAAGAGGTGCAGCGCGCTACGAAACCTGGCTCACGCGGGCCGACTTCACCACCGGCGATCGCCTCTGCCGCTCCGCGAACCGCGTCGCTTTATCCTTGTCCGTATACACCCGGCCAAACTTCTCCCCATCCGCGTAGAAGACCGTAACAAGCCAATGATGGTGCTTTCGCCGTCGGTCCTTGCCAAAGGTACTCTTTTCCTTGCTTGTCGTCTTCTTCGTCACAGTTTTTGTCACGATGATTTCCTGTCGATGGTAGGTCGTTGCGGAACTATTGCAGGAATCGAGGCTCCACGCAACTACCGCCTGTATGAACTTCGGAACTCTACCATAACGAGACTCAGCAGAACCATAATTTCCAAGTCAACGATGAAGTAAACCACGCCCGCGCCGCTGCGTCCTATCGGAAGCGTTTAGACCGGTTCAGATGCGGCCCACGACATCTCGTTATACAGATGAGCAACATCGTTCGTCTACTTCATGCTTGCGACTTCGCCAAACTCTCGCCCCGTTGGGGCACGGCAGGCCGTGCCCGTCCTATCCCATTTCCCACGTCTTCTCGCGACGCCGCCAAACGGACCGCCAATCGTCGTAACAACGAGCCACCCAACTCTCTGCGCCCTCCGCGCCCTTCCTCTGCGCACTCTGCGTTAAGTCTTTCTCTTCCCTCTCAGCAAGCGATTACCCGCCATTTGTTACATTTTCGTCTCTATCCAATTTCACCCAACGCCCGCCTCCAGCTCCGCATCTAACTGGTTTCATTGGCCTTCCTGCACCCAAAAATCGGTTGCAGTCCATGAAACTTTCGCAAACTTTTTACGTCTTTACTGGTGAGGACAAAGTTAAGCTAAATGTGGCGGAGAAATACAATGATGACAACTCTCAAACACAAACAACCGCCTCTTCTGGAAGATCTCCGGAATCATTCGCAGGATCAGATTCTCGAGCTGCGAACGCTCTTGAGCATGGGCGCACCATTGCGCGCCGATGCACGACGCCCGGGTTTTTTTGAAGTGGACGGCGATACAAATGTTTTCTACATCTTCAAATATCCCACCGGCACCAAGGTGCTGTTGCTGGGAGTGTGGGACCGCGAACGCGACCCAGTCGCAGAACTAGTCGCCTGCGCAGGCAACGCAGCCTAAGCTCATTGCCCCCACAATTCTCTAAACCATTAAAAAAGGCGTCGCGGTAATCCCGCGACGCCTTTTCTTTTCCCGACTCTTTCTTTCTGTACTCTGTGCCCGTCGCTCTCTCTGCGACGAATCTGCGCTTTTGGTAGCGCCGGCATCTTGCCCGCGTTTCTCCATCTTGCCGATTCCCGGACCCGAGCGAAACGAAGGATCTCAGACGCAGCTTACCCGCACACCGGTTTTAACCTGTAACCTTCAAACCTTCAAACGTTCCAACTCCCGTTTTATTTCTTATCCGCATCCAGCTTCAACGAAGCCGAATTAATGCAATACCGCAGCCCCGTCGGATTCGGCCCATCCTCGAACACGTGCCCCAGGTGCGCGTTGCACTTGCTGCACGTCACCTCGGTTCGCCTCATCCCGTGGCTGCCATCGTCTTCGCTCGCCACCGCTTCCTTGTTCGCCGGCGCATAAAAGCTCGGCCACCCCGATCCCGAGTGATACTTCGTCTCCGACCGGAACAGCGGCTCCCCACAGCACACGCACTTATACGTCCCCGCCGTCTCCGAGTTCTCATACTCCCCCGTGAACGGTGGCTCCGTGCCCTTCTGCCGCGTCACATAATATTGATTCGGCGTCAGCTCCTTCTTCCACTCCGCCTCGGTCTTTTGAACCTTCTCCATCTCGATCCTCCCGGTAACTTCCGTATTCCTTTCAATTCCAACCAATCTCGATTCGAACCACAAAACTCGCGATTCGAATAACTCGCCAATTACTATTGACAACTCGTGTAACACATGCTACCATCCTCTGTGAAAGTCGCCCTCAATCCCGCAAACTCTTTAGAATCACATTCTTGCACTTTCCGCATCCCTAACCCTCTTAGAATCACATTCTTGCGCAAAAACAGGGGGAGGGGTCCTCAACCGCCATCCTTCGCACAGCCCCGCAGCTCACTCTCGCCGCTAATCGACACCTCGTTCTTGGATGATATGCGTTTAGGCGATTGGATACATCACCCCTCTCACCGGTTGCAACAATCGCACGCCGCATCGCGAGCCGAACGCCCCTCTACCGCTCGTAACATCTGTCATCCCGAACGAAGCGAGGGATCCGCTTTTCTCCTCGCGAGCATCACCTCGACGCTCGCCGCATCGCAGTCTCCGGTTGACACATCGCCCTTCCTTCCCTATTCTGCTCCTGCAAATGACTTCGCGAGTCCATCGCCACCATCATCATCACGGCACAGCGCCGCGCTTGATGATGTGTGCATAGCGATTCGCTACCACACAGTTCTCATCACCCGCTGGCGCAACGGCCCAGCGGGCTTTTTGTTTTTAGAGCCCAAGTGGCACAGACACTCTTGTCTGTGCACCACTTCAACATCGGCACGATGTAAACCGAGGAGCAAATGCAGCTAGCCTTCGAGAAGACCAACGGCCTCATCCCCGCCATCATCCAGGACGCCGCGTCCGGCGATGTCCTTATGCTCGGCTTCATGAACGACACCGCGCTCGCCGAAACGCAGCGCACGCGCGAAGTTGTCTTCTTCTCTCGCTCGCGCAATCGCCTCTGGAAGAAAGGCGAATCCAGCGGACACATCCTGAAAGTCCTTGATATCTGCGTCGACTGCGACGCCGATTCCCTGCTGATCCGCGTCGATCCGATAGGTCCCGGAGTTTGCCACGAAGGATATCGCAGCTGCTTCTTTCGCTCGTTGGCGAGTGACGGCGCAACCGAAGTCGTCGCTCAACGCACGTTCGATCCCGAAACGATTTACGTACAAGAAGCAAAGCCTCAGGAGACGAAGCGATGACGCGCTTGAAACTCGGCGTTCCGAAAGGCAGCTTGCAGGATGCGACGATTGATCTGTTCAGCCGCGCGGGATGGAAAATCGGAGTCAGTTCGCGCAGCTACGTTCCGACGATCGACGATGTCGAAATCGAATGCTTGCTTGTGCGCGCGCAAGAGATGGCTCGTTACGTGGAGACTGGAGCGCTCGACGCGGGAATCACTGGACACGATTGGGTTGTTGAAAGCGGAGCGAACGTCGAAGAGTTAGCCGAATTGATCTATGCGAAGCAGCGGCTCTCGCGCGTGCGCTGGGTTCTCGCGGTTCCCGAGGATTCGGCGATTCGCAAGCCTGAAGATCTCGGCGGAAAAATCATCGCGACGGAAATCGTGCGCATCACAGAAAAATATCTTGCGCGGCATGGAGTTACCGCTCGCGTGGATTTCTCCTGGGGCGCGACCGAAGTCAAAGTTCCACAGCTTGCGGACGCGATCGTTGAGGTTACGGAAACTGGAGCTTCGCTGCGCGCGAACCGTCTGCGCATCATCGACACGGTTCTGGAATCGGCCACCGTCTTCGTCATGAATCGCAGCGCCGCGAGCGATCCGTGGAAGCGCGAGAAAGCGCAGAATTTAATTTTGATGTTGCAAGGCGCGATCGCTGCCGCCAGCAAGGTTGGGTTATTGCTCAATGTTCGACGCGACGATCTCAACGGCGTTCTTGACGTTCTGCCCGCGCTGAAAAATCCCACGATCTCGACGCTGAGCGATCCCGATTGGGTCGCGGTCAATACGATCATCGAAGAAAGTGTCGTGCGGCAAATTCTGCCGAAACTCAAAGCCGCCAACGCGCAAGGGATCGTCGAATATCCCTTGAACAAGATCGTCCTATGATCCGCATCCTCAAACTCAACGCCGCGACCGAGAAGCGACTCTTGCAGGCCCGCCAATTCCGCGACATCGAAGCCGAACGCGTCTCCGCAAGGATCATCGCCGACATCCGCAAACGCGGCGACTTGGCGCTGTTCGGATGGACAAAGAGACTCGACCAACTAAATCTCAATTCAAACAATATCTGGCTGACATGTAGGGGCGCAGCACTGCTGCGCCCCAGCTTGCCCGGGCGTAAAGACTCAAGCGCCTCTTCAGTTCCTTCTGCTTTCCTCCGGGCCGTGAAGCACGCTGCACAGAACGTTCGCGCCGTTGCCGAGAAACAGCTGCCTCGCCCTTGGTCCCTGACTGTCGAGCCAGGAGTAACGATTCGCCAAAGCGTCAGCGCGATCGATACCATCGGCTGCTACATTCCAGGCGGCCGTCATGCTCTCGTGTCCACGCTCATCATGACCGTCGTGCCCGCGCAGGTCGCCGGCGTGAAAAATATTGTCGTAGTTTGTCCGCATCCGAATGCCGAGCTTCTGGCCGCGGCGAATTTCCTCGGGATTGAAAGAATCGCGCGGATCGGCGGCGCACAATCCATCGCCGCCCTCGCTTACGGAACCCAATCGATTCCACGCGTGGAGAAAATCTTCGGGCCAGGAAATCGTTATGTTACTGCCGCGAAGCAACTCGTCAGCAGCGACTGCGCAATCGATCTTCCCGCCGGACCGACCGAAGCTGTTGTTTTGACGAACGACGTCAAATCAAACTCGGCGTGGATCGCCTCTGACCTACTGGCTCAGGCTGAGCACGCGCCCGATGCGGGGAGTTTCTTCGTCACGACTTCCAAATCGCTCGTAGAAACAGTTCGATCAGAGGTTGAAGCGCAGCTTGCGCAACTCCCCGCCACAAATCCGGCCCATATCTCGATGCGCAAGACCGGAGGGATACTGGTCGCCGGCTCAGTGAGCCAAGCATGCGATTTCGTCAACCGGTTTGCGGCCGAGCACCTCAGTCTGCCCGGCAAGGATGCCGACTCGCTGCTCAAGAAGTGTGATGCCGCCGGAACCATTTTCGTCGGGCCTTATGCGGCGCAACCGCTTGGAGACTACGCCAGCGGAAGCAACCACGTGCTTCCGACTGCTGGATGGGCTCGTCGCCGCGGCGGATTGAGCACCGCCGATTTCGTGAAATGCATTACTGTCCAGGAAATTAGTCGCACAGGATTTGTGCGACTCGCCGATGACGTGCAATTGCTCGCCAATGCCGAAGGGTTGCGAGCGCACGCGAACGCCATCGAGGTTAGACGATGAAATCGGATGTGAAAATGAACGTTCAGCTTCCAGTGCGGCAGGCAATTCTCGATCGCAAGACCTACGAACCGCCTGGTGAAGGCCGCGCGGATAAGCTGCGGCTCGACTTCAACGAGAACACTACGGGGTGCTCGCCGGCGGTTCGGCGCGCGCTCGCGAAGCTCACGCCGCAGCTTCTTTCGATGTATCCGGAATACGATCGCAGCACGCGACGGCTCTCGCGGCATTTCCGCGTCCGGCCCGACCAACTTCTCCTCACCAATGGCGGCGACGACGCTTTGCGGCTTTTCTTCGACGCATTCGTTGACGCAGGCACGGAAGTCGTCGTCGTCGAGCCGACCTTTCCCATGTATCGCTACTGGGGCGAAGTCGCCGGAGCGAAAATCAGTTCCCTGCCTTACGGTCCATCATTTGAATTTCCGACAGATGCCGTTTTGCAATCGCTCTCCGCGAATCCTCGCGTTCTCTTCATTTGCAATCCCAACAATCCAACCGGCACGCTCGTGGACAAATCCGTTATCGAAACGATTCTAAAAGCAACGCCGCGGACCGCCGTCGTCATTGACGAAGCTTACGTCGAATTCTCTGGCGTTACGGTTGCGCCGTGGATCGACAAGTATCCGCAACTCTTCGTCGCGCGCACGTTTTCAAAGGCCGCGGGGCTGGCCGCGCTCCGTCTCGGAGCGATCCTCGCTCATCCGGACTCGCTCGCAGTCCTCCGCCGCGCTACCGCACCGTTCCCAGTCAACCTTGCTGCACTTGTCGCCGCGGAAGCCGCCGTTGCCGACGGTAAAACTATGCAGCGCTATGTGAAGAACATTCTGCGCTCGCGGCCGTGGTTCGAGAAGGAACTACACAGGCTCGGCTGTAAAACCTACCCGAGCGCCGGGAATTTCGTTCTCGTCGATTTCGGCGCCGCCGGCCCTGATCTCATCGCCAGCATGGCCAAACACAAAATTATTCTTCGCGATCGCCGGGACATTGCCCCCGGCCACATCCGCGTCAGCATCGGCACGCAGAAACAAATGGAGCGTTTGCTCAAACTCATTAAGCGCTTCCTCAAAGGGCGAAACAAATAACAAAATGCCACGCACAGCCACAATTGATCGCAAGACCAACGAAACGCACATCAAGCTGCGGCTCAATGTCGACGGGCGCGGCACATCGCGCGTTTCGACAGGCATCCGCTTTCTGGATCACATGCTCGATCTTGTCGCGCGCCACGGCGCTTTCGATCTTGTGATCGAGGCCGCCGGCGATCTCGACGTCGATCAACATCACACGGTCGAAGACACCGGCATCGCTCTCGGCGAAGCAGTGGCAAAAGCGATCGGTGACAAACGCGGTATTCTCCGCGCCGGATATTTTCTAATGCCGATGGACGAAACGCTGGCCGCCGCGGCAATCGATCTGAGCGGACGGCCGCACTGTGTCGTCACCGGAAGAATCAGCGCGAAGCGCGTCGGCGACTTTCAGACGGAACTCACCGAGGATTTTTTTCAGGGATTCGCGCAGGCTGCTCGCGCCAACGTTCATCTCCGCGTCGTCTACGGCCGCTCGTCGCATCACCAGGTGGAAGCGCTATTTAAAGCGTTCGCTCGCGCGCTGCGCTTCGCCGTGTCGCGGGACAAGCGGCTTCGCAACGTGCTGCCCAGCACGAAAGGGCTCTTGTGAAGCCGACGGTTACCCTGATCGACTACGGCGCCGGCAATGTCACGAGCGTTGAGCGAGCGCTGCACAAGCTAAGTGCCGAAGCGGCACGCGCCAACACTGCCCAGCAAATCGATCAGGCGAGCGCACTGATTCTGCCGGGCGTCGGGCACTTCGCAGCGCTGATCCGGGCGCTCGATGAACACAATCTCCGCGCCTCGC
>Ga0210393_10001270_pt1 | contig 21322 bp, 13 predicted proteins | sample IncBWC27OmetaG_FD_160068 | JGI IMG/M metagenome (GOLD analysis project Ga0210393, IMG submission 160068) | Forest soil microbial communities from Barre Woods Harvard Forest LTER site, Petersham, Massachusetts, United States - Inc-BW-C-27-O ... | reverse complement strand
GCTGTTGGGTGAGCGCCTCGACCAAGCAACCAAAGGGCTGCAGGGCGAGGCCGTCGGCGACCCCCTCGTGACAGCGAAGCTGCAGATGACCTTAGGCGACTCCTTGTTGGGCCTGGGCTATGCGGACAAGGCGACCAACTTGTTTGCCCAGGCCAGCGCGACCTATACCGCCGAGCTAGGGCCGAAACATCGCGACACCTTGGCCAGCGTCACTTATCTCGCCGACGCGCACACTGCCGCGGGGAAGCATCAATTGGCTTTGCCCTTGCTGGAGGAGACTTTTCAGCTCTACAGGGCCGAGCTGGGGCTGGAGCACTCCGACTCGCTCGCAAGCATGAACCGCTTAGGCATGGGCTATTTGGCTTCGGGGAAGTTGCCGGCGGCCTTGCCGTTGTTGGAAGAGGCACTCCGCTTGCGCCGAATCAAACTGGGACCCGAGGACGGCGCCACCCTCACCAGCACCGATAATCTCGCCGTGGCGTATCGAGAGGCGGGAAAGGTGGACCAGGCGCTCCCCTTGTTTGAAGAGGTCCTTCGGCAGCGCAGAGCAAAGCTGGGGCCTGAGAATCTGCTGACGCTCACCAGCAGCAATAATCTTGCCGCGGCGTACCGATACGCGGGGAAGACGGACTTGGCAGTTCCCCTCTACGCCGAGGCGCTGCGGCTTCGCAAGGTCAAACTGGGTCCGGAGCACCCCGACACGATCGCCAGCATGGACAACCTTGCGGTGGCTTATTGGGTTTCGGGGAAACTTGACTTGGCAGTGCCGCAATTCGAGGAAGCCTTCAAGCGGTACAAGGCCAAGCTGGGACCGGACCACCCCGACACGCTGATCTGCATGTGCAATCTCGCCGGCGCCTATCGCGACGCCAAGAAACTGGACCAGGCGGTGCCGCTGCTCGAGGAAGCCCTTCGGCTGACCCAAGCCAAGCTGGGGCCCGAGCATCCAGAGACGATCACGACGATGCACAACCTCGCCAAGACTTATCACGCGGCGGGCAAGTTGGATCTCGCCCTGCCCCTCTACGAGCGGACGCTGTCGCTGCTCAAGGCCAAGCGCGGGCCCGATCACCCCTACACCCTGATCGGCATGAATTCGCTCGCCACGGCCTACCAGCAAGCCGGGAAACCCGACAAAGCCGCCAACCTATTCCAGGAGTCGTTCCGACTGACCAAAGGTCGGCTCGGGCCCGACCATCCCGACACACTTCGAACGGAGCGCGCGCTCATCGCGGCGCTGCTACAGGCCGGCAAGCCGACAGAGGCCGAACCGCTGTTGCGTGCGCGCCTGGCGACACAGCAGAGCAAACAATCCGAAGACTGGGTGACCTACGAGACGCAATCGCGCCTGGGCGCCGCCTTGTTGGGCCAAAAGAAATACACCGAGGCCGAGCCGCTGCTCCTGTCCGGTTACGAGGGAATGAAGCAGCGCGAAGCGAAGATGCCGCCGAAGGACAAATTTCACCGGGTCGAGGCTCTGGAGCGCGTCGTGCAACTGTACGTCGCCCAGCCCGATACCAAGAAGGCGGCCACCTGGCGACAGACGCTCGAGCAAGCGAAGGCCGCGGCGTTGTCGGGGAAGTCCAAAACACTGCAAGAGCCAAAATGAGCGTGGCCCGATCGGCTGATTCCAGAAAATGTTCGAATTCCGCGTTTGCCAAGTGGGCGTTTTGCTCGCTCTTGTCGCTGGGGCCGAACACTGCAAAACTGCCTAAATTCTAAGATGCCCATGTCATCCTGCGGAGGCGTCTTTGGCCGCGGCGGGTTTGCTGGGAAGCGTGAAATGGAAAACGCTTCCTTGTCCAGGTTGGGAATCCACCCAGATCCGACCTCCGTGCCGCTCCACGATCGCTCGGCACGTCGCTAGTCCGACACCCGATCCCGGGATCTGCTCTCGGGAATGCAGGCGGTGGAAGATGTCGAAAATCTTTTCGTGTTGGGCGGGGGCGATCCCAATGCCGTTGTCTCGCACGAAGACGTGCCAGCCGCCGTCGATTCGCTCAGCGGCGAGATGCACGGTTGGCGGTTCTTTGCTGCGGTACTTGATCGCGTTCCCGATCAGATTTTGAATGAGTTGCAACAACTGCGAGGCGTTTCCAGATAGGGTCGGGAGCCTATCGGACGTGATGACCGCACCTGACTCGACGACCGAAGCGTGCAGGTTCGCAAGCGCTTGGACCAAGACCGTGTTGCAGTCGACGGTCTCAAACGTGATCGCTTGGCTCTCTAGCCGTGAATAGTCGAGCAGGTCGTCAATCAACCTCTGCATCCTTTCAACGCCGTCGACGACGAATTGAATCCATTCCCGCGCATCATTTCCCAACCGATCCTGGTAACCATCTCGCAGCAATTCGACGAAGCCTCGGATGGCGCGCAATGGTTCGCCGAGATCGTGTGACACCGCCGAAACGAACTGCTTCAATTCACGGTTGCGCTGTTCCAGTCTCGCGCTGACTTGCTTCAAACCGGTAATGTCCTTGACGATGTTGGCGATCGCGACCGGCTGATCGTTCTCATCGGTCAGCAGAAACGCCGTGCTCAGGATGGGAATCAACTGACCCGACTTTGAGCGGACGACGCCTTCGGCATTGCGGACCGGTTCGCCTGCCAGGCAGCGCGCCATATTCTGGTCGGCGAGATCATGCCATTCCTGCGGCAGGAGGTCCTTGGCAGGAAGTCCCAGCAGATCCTGACGACTCCAGCCGAAGACCCGCTCGACTTCGCGGTTGGCATCGACGATTCGGCCTTGCAGATCGCGGATGACGATCGAATCGGCGCCATCCATGAAGACTTTCGTCATCCGGCGCAGGTCGGCCTCGATCTGTTTCATTCGCGCAAAGTCGTCCCGTGGCACCATAACGATTTCTCTGACGTCGGGTTGATCTGGCCCTTCGCGACTGGTGAGGTCGAACGATGACGTTCCGTCGACGCACTCCGGCAAACCCAATCAATCGTTACCCGCACTTGCCGAACTTGTCAAAACCATTTTGCCGGCCTGGGAGGAGCGACTCCTTGCGGATCTCGCACCGGACCACCCGCGTGGATCAACCGAGGGCCAAACAGAATGTGCCGAAAGTCCGCATTCGTGGCTGCCATTGCGGCGAAGAGGAAGCGTCACCCAGGGCTGCGTGAAACGTCCCCCACATAGACGGCGCCATCCCAGTTTCCGCTGGCAATTCGCTTGCCATCGGGCTGAACACCACGCTCCGCACGATGCGCGTGTGGCCTTTGAGTGAGAGGGACTCCTGTCCGAAGAGACTGGCGACCAGAAGGAGTGCAACTGGCGTATGCATTCGATTCCTTTCAACCCGGAGAGCACAGCTGAATTCTGATTTGGACACGGAAATGGCCGCGACGGGCATCGCCCGACGGCGGAACCTCGTGGCTTTCGAATTCTCGCGCGGTGATAATCGAACGGGTGATGGGAATTGACGTGGCGGCTTTATTGGCGGTTTGACTTTCACGGCACTGCAATCCGACGGACACAGGGTGGAACTATGGCAAACGCACCTCCTGAACGGCTCGAAGACGAGATGTTTCGCTTGTTTGAAGATCTGAGGGAGAAGCGATTGAGACGCGCCGCCGTCGGACTCGTTATGGACTTGTTGAATCACGTCATCGTCAATGAACAACGGAAGCCCACCGGCGTCATTCCCAAAACCGCGGAATCGAGGGAAGGAACGATTGCGGCCTGCAGGCGTGCGATTCGTTCGATATTAAGTTTCCTGCTGTTGCGCGCCGAGGACAAGCCGGAACGCAAATTGGACGAAACCGTCCGAACTCAAGTCGGAGCGCGACAAATGGAAGCGGAAGCGACCGAAGCGACCGAACTCTTGGATGACATCGGCTGCGAATGCGCGCTTTACATCGACCGGCGCAAGGCATGCGGACTTTCTGAAGCCGAACTTCCCATCCTCGTGCACGTGATGCGGAATGCCGTCGGCAATGACGACATTTTGAGACGGCACATCGAGTTCTAGTGCGCCGAGTCCCGAAGAGAAGGTTTGCTGCTGACGTCGGAGCAGGAATTCGTCGTGGGGTTATCGAGGAAGTCTCATTCGCGGCCGCGAGGTGTCTCGATTCGTGCCCGAGTTTGCACGCTTAGCCCCATCGCCTGGAGTAAGAGCGAACCGGTTTTCGGCTTGGCGAAACCTCGCAGTAGCAACGCAATTCCTGACATGGAATGATAACGATCGGTGCCCAAGTCTATCCGGAGTTCCTCGCGTATGGCTGATCCTAGATCGATCGAACAAATCGTCTCGGAGGCCATCGCGATTCACGAAGCTCGCGAGCGGCAACGTTTTGTGAACTCCGCCTGTGCAGGAAGCGACGCGCTGCGCCGCGAGGTCGAGCGACAAATTGTTTTTCACTTCGCCGGCAACGGCAAGGCTGCTGATCGACAGAATCCGGTCGCCACAGACGTCCGCACTCAAACGGTTCTCGTCGAATCTGACGACGGCCCCGATGAATCGCACTCGGCACGCGAAGTCATCGCCGGAAGGTACAAGCTCTTAGAGCCGATCGGCGAAGGAAGTTTCGGAATCGTCTTTCGCGCGGAGCAGTTCGAGCCGATCCGTCGATTCGTCGCGCTGAAGATCCTCAAGCCTGGGATGGATACGCGCGAAGTGGTCGCTCGCTTCGAAGCCGAGCGACAAGCCCTGGCGTTGATGGACCATCCGCACATCGCTCGCGTATTCGACGCCGGCTCGACGAAGGACGGACGGCCGTACTTCGTCATGGAGCTGGTCAAGGGTGTTCCGATCACTGAATACTGCGATCGTTGCCACCTGCCGACTCGGAATCGGCTGGAGTTGTTCATCAAAGTTTGTCACGCCGTTCAGCACGCGCATCAGAAGGGCATCATCCATCGCGATCTCAAGCCGTCAAACGTGCTGGTCGCCATGCACGAGGGAGCGCCCGTTCCCAAGGTCATCGATTTCGGCATTGCGAAGGCGATCAACCAACGGCTTACCGCCGCAACGATCCACACGCTGTTCTCGCACATGGTCGGGACGCCGCTCTACATGAGTCCCGAACAAGCGGAGTTGTCACCGCTCGAAGTCGACACCCGTTGCGACATTTATTCACTGGGCGTCGTGCTCTACGAACTATTGACCGGGACGACACCCCTCGACAAGACGCGGCTCGAGTCGCTGTCGTTCGACGAATTTCGCCGAATCATCCGGGAGGAAGAGCCGCCCCGGCCAAGTCAACGGCTGAGCACGCAGGGGCCAATGAGCGATACGGTCGCCGAACTGCGTCGCACCGATTCGCGTCGATTGACGCATCTGGTCCGAGGTGAGCTCGATTGGATCGTGATGAAGGCGCTCGATAAGGACCGGACGCGCCGCTACGAATCGGCCGATGCCTTCGCACGCGACATCGAACGCTATCTGAATGATGAATCGGTCGAAGCCAGCCCGCCGTCGACGCTGTATCGACTCCGGAAATTCGCGATCCGCAATCGAATCCCGCTCGCCGCAACGGCTGCCGTTCTATTGTTGATCATTTCTGGTCTCTCGGTGAGCACGCTGCTGATCGCCAAGGAACGCGACTTTTCCGAAGCGTCGGCGACAGAAGCCCGGTCGGAAGCCAGTCGCGCGGACGGCGCGGCAAACGCCGCGAAGGAAGCGGAAACGCAAGCCAGGCAGGAACGTGCCCTGGCGCTCAAACAACGTAACTTGGCGTTGGACAACTTGTATTTCGCGCACGTCCAGTTGGCCCAGGCTGATTGGCAGACAGGTCAGATCAACCGCATGCACGAGCTGCTCGACGCGCATCGGCCGGGCCCGAGTGAGACCGATTTGCGCGGCTGGGAATGGTATTACCTGCTTTCGTTGTGCCACCGTGACCACCGCACACTCCGCGGTCACACGGCCGGTGTGCTGAGTGTCGCTCAAAGCTCCGACGGTAGGCAACTGGCTTCCGGCGGGACGGATTTCACAGTGCGCCTTTGGAATTTCAAATCGGACCGGGAAACGGCCGTGCTACGCGGTCACCAGAATGGAGTCACCAGCGTCGCCTGGAGTCCCGACGGCCACTTCGTCGCATCAGGCGCGTACGACGGACGAGTGATCATTTGGAATACGGATACCGCGACAAAGGTCCGAGAATTTAAATACGGCGACGCGATCTTTGCGCTGACTTGGAGCCCGGACGGCCTGAGCCTGGCGGCAGGCGGTTCGCGCGGAAAGTCAGCCCCCAGCGTCGAGGGCACAGTCCTGATCTGGAACGCCCAAACTGGGGCGCTTTTGAAAACACTAACCCCCGAGAAGGGCCAGATGGTCCGTTCGATCGCCTGGAGTCCCGACGGTCGCGTTCTCGTCTCGAGTGAGAATTTCAACGGACTGGTTCACATTTGGGATCCTGCCTCCGGCAAACTCGTGAGGACATTCAAAGCCCACGGCCATTTCCTCCCTTCGATCGCATTCAGTCCGGACAGCCAACGCTTCGCCACGGCGAGCCTCGACCAGAGCGTTCGGATTTGGGAAACGGCGACGGGGAAGAACCTGCTCAAGATCCCGGAACCCCACCGAGGACCCACGCAATCGGTTTGCTTTAGTCCCGATGGTCTCAAGCTCGCGACGGCCGGCGAAGATGGTCTTGTGAAAATATGGAAGTCGAGTTCGGGCACAGAGATCGGCGCCTTTCGCGGACATCGCGGCGCGATCTTCGCAGTGTGCTGGAGCAAAGACGGCAACTCGCTGATCTCAGGAAGCCGCGATCAGACAATCAAAGAATGGGACGTGAACACAGAAACCGGCCCTCGCATCTTGGTGGGAGCGTGGTTCGCCGCGTGGAGCCCCGACAGTCGATTGCTGGCCGTCGGCGGAAAATCAGGAAAAAGTGATTTGAAGACCATCGACGTATATGACGCGGCAACCGGTCAGCAGATCTTCCGTGTCCCCACCGAGGAGAAGTCTGGCTTCTCCAGCGTCGCCTGGAGTCCCGACGGGAGCACCCTGGCAATCGGATTGGGCGAGCCGGGCGGTGTTGGCGTGTGGAACGTGTCCACGCGGCAAAGCGTTTGGCGGGTGGCTGCGCATGCGGAGAGCACGCGGAACGTCGCCTGGAGCAACAACGGTCGGTTAATTGTCTCGGCGGGGGCCGATCGGCTGGCGCAGGTCTGGTCGGTTGACTCGGGAAAACTCCTGCAGACGCTCAGGGGGCACCAGTTTCCTCTTAGTTCAGCCGCTTTCAGTCCCGACGGAAAGAGAATTGCATCCGCGAGCTTTAGCCGCGAAGTGAAAGTCTGGGAGTGGGAAACGGCCCGCAAGGTCTTTGAATTTCAGCGTCCCGGATCCTTTGAATCTGATGGACAACCTTCCGTGAGCTGGAGCCCTGACGGACGACAGCTCGCAGCGGGATGCAGTACCGGCGAGATTTTGATTTGGGACACCGCGACCGGTCGAGAGATTCGCACGTTGCAGGGGCACACGTCCCACGTGCGCGCTTTGGCCTGGAGCCCGGATGGAAAGCGAATCGCGAGCGGCGGCTATGATCGCTTACTCAAAGTTTGGGATACGGAAAACGGTCGCGAATTGCTCACGCTTCCGGGCCATCGACGCTACATCAACTGCGTGGCTTGGAGTCCTGATGGATCGCGCATCGCGTCGATCGACGGCGTCGAAGCCAGAATCTGGGATCCCAGAGCCGCCTACGATTACTTGCGGCGGACCGACGGGATCTGATTTCGCACGCTTACCGGCACCTGAACGCGTCGCCACTCAAGGCTGTGGGTCGGTTGCCCGCGACTCCACCTTGAGATCCGATGGGTACAACCAAGCGTCCGGTCAGTCCGACCGTGGACCCAGCCCGCAGGTGCGAGTCTAACGGTTGCACGCCCCGCGATGAGGGTGACGATTAGTTGGCCTGGAAAATCACTCGATCACAGCCATTTACCGTTTGAGCGTCCTCGCCAACAGAACTGGCAGATTGATCCGGAGCTCACGTGACCTAGGCTTTGCTCACATTGACCCTCACCTGCTAACCGATTGCAGAAAAAAGTACATCCCGAATGAGTTCCGATTCTGCCGCTGGCGGAGCTAGCCAAGCAACGATTCTCATTGTCGACGACGAAGCTCCGGTGCGCAACTTGTTGGCGACCTGGCTGGCCGCACGCAAATACCGTTGCGTGCGCGCGGATAGCGCCGCTGCGGCCCGACGATGCCTGGAGACCGAGTCGATCGACCTGATCACGGCCGACATTAATATGCCGGGTGGAAGCGGGATCGATCTGCTGCGGCACGTGATGGCGAGCCAGCCGGACCTTCCCGTCCTGATGCTGACCGGAAACCGGGACACAGAGTCGGCAATTTCGGCCTTGAACGCCGGCGCCTTTGGCTACCTCTTAAAGCCGCCGCGCCAGGACGAATTGTTTGCCCAAGTCAATCACGGATTGGAGCTGCATCGCCTGCGGCTCGAACGCCGTCGCTATACCGAGGGGCTGGAACAGCGGGTGCGGGAACAGACCGTCGAGATCCGCCAGGCGCATGAGGAGACGATTCACCGGCTCGTCCAAGCCGCGGCATGTCGCGACTTGGAGACAGGTGCCCACATCGTCCGGACAGGCGTTTTCAGCGAAATTCTGGCCCGCGCGGCCGGTTGGTCTCCGGCGGAGGTCGAGCGCATTCGAATGGCAGCGCCGATGCACGACATTGGAAAAATCGGCGTGCCAGACGCCATTCTGCGGAAGCCCGCCGGTTTGACGCCTGAAGAATACGACCTGATGAAGCAGCATACTGTGATCGGCGCCAAGCTCCTGGCCCGGTCGAATTCGTCGATTCTGACTATGGCTCGCGAAATTGCGTTGTGCCACCACGAACGCTGGGATGGCAAGGGCTATCCGGCGGGAACCGCCGGCGATGCGATCCCCGAGGCCGCCCGTATCTTGTCGATCGTCGACGTGTACGACGCCCTCACAAGCGATCGCCCTTATCGCCGCGCGATGCCCGAGGAAGAAGTCCTCAAAATGATGCTGGCCCAACAAGGGGCTCACTTTGATCCTCTGCTGCTTACCACATTCTTCACGGTGCTCGAGGAAATTCGGGACGCCGCGAACAATCATCCGGACGACCCAGAGACGAGCAATGGCGATCTCGAGGTGGGCATCTGTGCCCTTCCGGCTGCGAGCCTTTAGAGCGGCGCACGTTTCTTGAGATGGCTGCGGCAACGGCTCGGCGACGCGAACAATCGCTTCCCCGCCTTTGATCGATGCGAGCGTCACGACCGTCCCGGCGGGCAACTCCCGCAGAGGGGGGCGAGTTTTTCGCCTATCGCCGCGTTGCAAAATCGCCTCACACCGCGCCGCGCTCTACCCTTTGTATGCGGATTTTCGCAGCCTTGCGCAGATTGCGTAACGCGTTGGGTTGAGCAGACCGATTGTGAGCAGCGGATTATCCATGGTCATTTTGGTCGTAAGCGATTGCCAGACGAAGGCGACCCGACTTCGTCATCTCCTCGCCCAAAACGGCTGCGACTGTCCGCTGGCCAACGTGCTGCCCATTGAAGCCGCTGCCAACGCAGTTTCTTGTTTCTATCCGAAGCCCGATTTGATCCTGTTCGTCCTGTCGGACGACGTCGGACGCTGCCACGACGCGCTGGAACATCTGCGCGAGTTGTCGGGCGTCGACGTGGTGGTCGTCGGGCCGCGTGATCCGAACTCGATTCTGGGCGCCTTACACGCGGGCGCCGCCTCTTACTTGGATGAGACGAGCGACCTGGAACGCGATCTCGCCGCGACGCTGGGCCGACTCTCGACGGCAGAGCCCGAGAAATCGGCGGCCGGCCAACTGATTTCGGTGGTGTCCGCCAGCGGAGGCTGTGGACGCACCCTGGTGGCAGCCAACCTGGCGGTGGCGCTGGCGAAGAAGCATGGGCGCTGCGGTCTGTTCGACTTGGATCTGCAGGGGGGTGACCTCGCCACGTCGCTGAATCTCAAGCCGCGCCATTCGATCGTGGATCTCTGCCGTAACATCGACAAGCTCGACCAAAAGATGTTCGAGCAGTCGCTTGCCGATCATGAGTGTGGCGTTTCGGTCCTGGCTGGCCCGGACAACTGGGAGGATGCCCGCTACGTCACACTCGATGGTCTGCAAAAAACTCTGCGATTCGGCAGAAGTTTGTTCACAAACATCGTCGCCGATCTGGATGCTTTCTGGCAGAAGGACTTCGCCTATCCGCTCCAGCAAAGTACCGCCGTGGTCTTGCTCGTGCGTCTCGATTTTGCAGCGGTCCGCAAGGCGCGGCGGGCCCTGTCGTGCTTCGAGCGCAATGGGGTCGATCGCGAGAACGTGCTCCTCGTCGCCGCCCGCTCTGGCCGACACAAGGAAATTGGCGCCGCGCAGATCGAGTCTGCGCTGGGCATGAAGATTCGGCATTCCGTGCCGGAAGACCCGGGCGCGGCCAATTCGTCGACGAACTGCGGCTCGCCGGTTGTCTTGGAATTGCCTTCGTCGGTGCTCAGCAAGTCGATTGTCGCGCTAGCCGCCACGATCGCATCAGACATGGCGCGCGGTACGGCCGGTAAGGCCGACAACGGCAAGGCGAGTCTCTCCAAGAAATTCAAAACATTCTTTTCTCTCAGCGCGCAGGAACTGGCGCGGGCCAAGTGATCCGCCCGGCGGACTGCTGAATCCAGGAATCATCGATGTTTCAATCCCTCGATTTGCGACCTTCGAGCCTGGGGGTCGGTACCGAGACCACTGAAGAACGGTTTGTGCGCCTCAAGAAAGAGATTCACAAGCAGCTTGTCAGCAGCTTGCACATGCCGTCGGTCGGGACCGTCGATGATTATGAGCTGCGCCGGGAATTGCGCCGCGGCATCGAGCAACTGTGCGAGGACCGCACGGAACTGCTGAGTCAGGACGAACGGATGCGTCTCGTCAATGAAGTCGTCGACGAGACATTGGGGCTTGGGCCGCTGGAGCCGCTGCTCCGAGATCCGACGATCACCGACATCTTGATCAACGGTCCGCGTACGGTTTATGTCGAGCGCCGCGGTCGGCTCGAGCGGACCAACGTCGTGTTTCACGACGATCAGCACTTGCTCGAGATCGTCCAGCGAATCGCGAGTAAAGTCGGCAGGCGGCTCGACGAATCGAGCCCCATGGTCGACGCCCGCTTGGCCGACGGAAGCCGCGTCAACGCGGTGCTGCGTCCGCTCGCCCTGGACGGAGCACTCGTATCGATCCGCCGCTTCTCCGCAAAGCCGCTGCTCGCCGCCGACCTCATCGCTCGCAAATCGGTCACGCCCGAGATCATCGAGTTTCTCTCAGCCTGCGTTCGGGCTCGGATGAACATCTTGATTTCAGGAGGCACCGGCAGCGGAAAAACCACTTTTCTCAACATGCTGTCGGGCTACATCCCGGACGACGAGCGTGTGGCCACCATCGAAGATGCGGCCGAGTTAAGGCTCCAGCAACCGCACGTCGCGCGGATGGAGACCCGGCCGGCCAACCTCGAAGGGCGCGGCGAAATCACCACCCGGGATCTGGTCCGCAACGCACTCCGAATGCGACCCGATCGCATCGTCGTGGGTGAGTGTCGCGGCGCCGAAGCGTTCGACATGTTGCAGGCGATGATGACGGGCCACGAAGGGGGCATGACGACGATTCACTCCAACGATACGCGCGAGGCCATCAGTCGTCTGGAGATGCTTATCGGCATGGGAGGGCACGAGCTGTCGATGTGGTTCATCCGCCGGCAGATCGCCTCCGCCATCGACATCGTGGTGCAGTGCGCCCGGCTCAGTGGCGGCATCCGTCGAGTCATGCAGGTTTCGGAAGTCACCGGAACCGAGGGAGAAGTGATCGCGATGCAAGACCTGTTCGTGTTTGAACAGACGGGCGTCGACGAGAACAAAGTCGCCCAGGGCCATTTCCGCGCGACGGGAATTCGACCGAGCTGCCTCGAAAAGCTCGCCGCCCACGGCAATGGCCTCGATTCGATGTTGTTCGAACGACGCACCCTGGAAACAACGCGCCTGGCCTCATTCACACACGCGAGCAAGCGCTGATGGATCCCATCGTCGTCAAGCTCTCGACCTTTGTCGCGGCCGTGCTCGCGGTGGTCGGCGTATTCTCGGTCATTTCCGATTTAGTGTTGCGGGACAAGGCCCGCATCAAAGCTCGGTTTGACCAGGAATTCGGCGACGAGCAACAGCGTCTGGCTCGAAAGTCGGAGCTGTTCAAGGACCTCAAGCTGTTCCATGCCGAGACGTCGCGGCACGTTCCCGTGCTCTGGACGCGCTTCGTCACAGCCGTAGAACACTCGGGGCTGAACACGACACCTTTCCGCGTCGTCCAAATTGCGCTGACCGCGTCGATTATCGGCGCCGTCATCGGCACGACGGTGACGGGCGGTCTGTGGCTGGTGGGAGTTGTTCTCGCGGTCGTCGGATTTGCCGTCCCGTTTGGCTACGTCTACGCAGCCCGCAACGCGCGAATGCACACGATCTGCATGCAGCTTCCGGAAACATTCGACTTGATGGGCCGCGCCATCAAGGCCGGTCAGACCATGTCGGGAGCCATGCACCTCGCTGCGGAACAGTTGAAGCCGCCGATTTCCGCCGAGCTTGCCACTTGCTGTGAACAGCAGAATCTCGGTTTGCCTTACGACGTCGCGATGCAGGAACTCGCCCGTCGCACCGGCGTGATGGAATTGCAAATGTTTGTCGTCGCCTTGCTGGTCCATCGCAACACGGGAGGCAACTTGTCGGAAATTCTGCAGAGCTTGTCGGAGGTGATCCGCAAGCGCACGCGTCTCCGCGGCAAGATCAAGGCGGCCACAGGAGAAGGGCGTTTGCAGGCCTGGGTCTTGTCCGTCTTGCCGCTGGCCGCCCTCCTGGGGCTAGTGATGATCAATCGCCCCTATGCTCAGATTCTGCTGGATCGCCCGGACCTTCTCTGCACGGTGTTCACAGCCGAAGCGCTGGGGGCGCTCTGGATTCGTCGGATTGTGAACTTTGAGTACTGATCGTGCCGAGGCGTCGGGACCTGCCTCTGCGCAAATAGTTTCGGCAGCCGGTTTGGATACAACTTCGATCTCGCGGCGGAACGACCAATGAGTTGGGACTTGCTGACCACGCTGAGCTGGGGCTCGTTCGCCGTCCAGACGTGCGCGTTCCTTGCGGTCAGCGGCCTGACTTACCTGGCATTCCACGCCATCTGGGCGCGCGACCGACGCATCGACGACCGGCTTGGTGAACTTTCGAGCGACGGGCCACTCGTGGAGCGGCGGTCGGCCCGGTCGGATTCGCCCGCTAACAAGTCCGTGCGGTCGAGAGTCGCCAAACTGGCGGCACAGCTCTTGCCGAACGACAAGCGCGAGCGAACTCTGTTGCAAGCCCGGCTCATGCAAGCCGGGATTTACGCGACGTGGGCTCCCGGGGTCTTTCTGACCGTCAAGGTTGCGCTGATCCTGATCCCCGTGTTCGTCGCGTTGTTTCTAGGCGCGCTGGGCGTCGCCCACCCGCAACGGATTCTCCTGTATGCGGGCATCGCGGGCGGAATTGGCATCATTCTGCCTCCCTTGTGGCTACATCGACGGAAGCTCCGCCGACATGCCCAATTGTTGAGGTCGCTGCCCGACTTTCTCGATTTGATGGTGACCTGTGTTCAAGCCGGGCTGAGCCTGAACGCCGCCCTGCAACGCGTGACCGAGGAACTGGCCGTCGCGCATCCGGTGCTGGCGGGAGAAATGGGAATCGTCGAACGTCAGATCGAACTCGGAGCTTCGCCGGACCTGGCACTTCGCAATTTTGCCGAACGTTCCGACCTGTCCGCGATCGCAACACTCAGCACGCTGGTCGAGCAAACGCGGCGCTTCGGAACAAGTATTTCGGACGCCCTGCGCACCAACGCCGAAACGATTCGCGAGCAGCGCGAGCAGCGGGCCGAGGAAATGGCTCAGAAGGCCGCAGTCAAAATTCTTTTCCCGACGTTGCTGCTCATTTTCCCCGCGATCTTCGTGGTGCTGGTGGGACCGGCCGCGGTGCAAATCGTCCGCACGTTCTCCGCTCCGAACGCGGCAGCCGCGGAGACGAAATAATGCGTCAAGCAGCGAGAGAGTTGCACGGCCGCTCAACGCCAACCATCGCGCCGCGCAAGACCTACAGAAAAGTCCGGCGAGCTGCGGCAGCAGTCGAGCTGGCGCTCACGCTGCCGTTGCTCCTATTGCTGACATTCGGCGCCATCGAATTGGGTCGTGCCGTCTCCGTTTACTCGATGGTTTCCTGTGCGGCACGGGCGGGCGCCGAGTACGGCGCGACGCACGGCTATTCGGTTTACACCTATTCGTCCTGGCAGACCCAGGTGACGCAGCAAGTGCAGAACTCAGTCCAGGGCAACGCCTCGCTCGACGCGACTCAGCTTTCGGTGGCCGTCAATGCGACTCCGGAAACGGGCGGATTCAACCTGACGACGGTTACCGCGAACTATCAGTTCAATACGATCACGCAGTGGCCGGGTCTGCCTCACCAATTCACGATCACCCACACGGTGGGAATGCGGCGTTACCGATGAGTCGAAACAGAGTGCGAAGAAGTATACGGGCGGGCAAAGCACCAGTGTCACCCAAAGCCGGGCGTAGCGGAGTGGCGGCGGTTGAGGCTGCGATCGTGTTGAGCGTCTTCCTGCTGATCTTGTTTGTGATGATCGATCTGGCGCTGATGGTGCTCGACTACAACTTGCTCTGCGACGGCGCGCAGCAGTTCTGTCGGCAGGCAATGATTCACGGTTCGAAGTCAGCCCCGCAAGAGACGATGTGGGGGCCGACCACCGTTCAAGGAAATGCCGGCGACGGCTCCCAATACAGCCAGAGCTTTCAGAAAGATCTGACAGCCCTGCCCTTGGGCAAAGTGAACTACAAACTCGAATGGCCCGGCGGAACAAACCGTCCCGACGATACGGTTCGCGCCACGCTGACCTATCAATACAACCCCATGATTCCGTTTGTCTTCGGCAACAAACCGATCGCGCTCGAAGGCGTCTGCACTATGGCCGTCGATCATTGAGGCGCGACATTCCTACGAGACGAATCAATGAAATCGAACATTCGCAACAGAAATGTCAATCGCGGTGGGGGCTGTCGTAAGGGGCGACATGTGGTGCCTCTCTGCGGACATCGCCGATCCGCGGGCGTGCTCGTGATCCTGGCGATCGCTTTGCCGATGTTGATCGGCATCGCGGGATTGGTGCTCGATACCAGCATCTTATTCGCGGCCCACCGCAACCTGCAGAGCGCGGCCGATGCCGCCGCGACGACCGCCGCCATGACGATCTACCAGGGCGGTAGCGTCTCCGACGCGACGGCCGCCGCCACGACGTCAATTCAAAGCGACAATTCGCTTCCCAGCGCCACGGTCGCGGTCAACGTGCCTCCGACCAGCGGCCCCTATGCAGGTAATGCAAGCTATGCGCAGGTTGTCGTCAGCCGTAAAGCGAGCACATTTCTCATCCAAGTGTTGGGTGGCTCCTCGATACAGACGATTCAGGCGACTTCGACTGCGGGGGCTCAGTCGGCTACAGCGGGGGGCGCTCTCGTTCTGCTCGATCCGAATCCGCCGGGCATCACCGTGAACCTGGCTCCGGTGGCCCCGCTCGCACTGACGTTGCCGCCGATTTTGGGTGGCTTGCAGGTGCTGGGATTGGGTCAGCTGCGTGTGAACGGCGCCGTACTCGACAACAATCAATGGGGCGGCGTCGACCAAAACGGAAATGCGGCCGGTTCGGGTCCCGCGCCTCCGTACGCCGCTTCGGGCACGCCGCTGGTGAGCCTCACCAATGTCGCCGCCCAGGATATTCGCGTCGTGGGCGGAGTCGACAATCCGAATAACTTCAGCAGTATCTCGTCTGGCCAGCCGAGTCCGCTGCGCTGCAACGCGTTGCCGGTTCCTGATCCGTTTAGCAGCGTGCCTGCGCCGACGACGTCCGCCGATAGCAAAAACGTCAGCGCGACCAACTTCGGAGGTGTCACCGTCATCGGATTGCCGCTGCTGCCAGCCAAGGTCTTCAATCCGGGCGTCTATGACTGGATCGAAATTGTCAGCGGCTCGGTGACGTTCAATCCGGGCGTTTATATCATCCGCGGGGTCAACCCGATCACGCATGTCGGCTTGAACGTTATCGCGGGAACGGTGACGGCCAATGGAGTGATGTTCTACATCACCAACAGCACAGGTTATTCGCCCGCCTCGGGTGCGCCCGACAACGGGGACGGCAACGCCAGCCCTCCTTTGGGATCCGGCACATTGATTCCCAGCGTCCTCATTGCCTCGTTGCTCGGCAGCAGTTATTCGGGCCTCAACGACCCGAGCAGCCCGTTTAATGGATTGCTGTTTTATCAGCGACGCGTCGACCGACGGCCGATTGTCCTGGCTGACCAGACGCTGATCCTGGGAGGCACACTCAGCGGAACCGTTTACTCGAAGTACGGGCAAACGATTTTCGCCGCCTGCGGCACTTACAACTTGAAATTCGCAACCGGCTCAATGCTATGCCTGAACGTTCTGCAATGCACATTGAGCCCTTCGCAATTGATGCCTCCCGCGATGGACGTTTACCTCGTCCAATAACTCGATGACCACCACCTTTGAACGCCCCGCGACGCAGGATGGAATCGCCGCGCAGCCGTTGCCGCACTCGGGCAGCCTGCTCGAGCGATCGCCGGCGCTGGTCGTCGTGACATCGGGCGATGGCCGGATTCTCCTGGCCAACCGGGCTTGGACCGACCTGCTGGGTCATGCAAGCGACGCGGTGTTGGGCCGGCCGATCAAGACTTTCATCCATCCGGATCACGCGGCCGCGTTCGCCACGATGCTGAGCGAAATCGCCGCGTCGGGCGCCGCTCGCAGTCTCGACGTTCCGGTACGATCGCGCGACGGAGCCCACAAGTGGTTTCTCTGGCAGGTTCGTCGGGACGTCGACCAGCGCACACTGGTGGCCATCGCCTGCGACATTTCCGACCGCAAGCACGAAGAGCTTCGAACCGAACGGCGGGCTTACGTCACTTCGTTACGCGCGGAGATCTGGGCCCCGTTTGCCCGAGCTTTGTCTTCGACTTCAATCCTCGAGAATTGGGCCGCTCTACTCGCGAAATCTCTTGAGGCAATCGAAGTCGGTATTTGGACGCTCGACGAGCGACAGCCCGAGCCTCTATTCGCTGCTTCCTCCACTAACGCGCAGGCCAGCCAATCGCATGCGCTCTTCGAACTGTTGGGCGACGAAGTCCGACGCGTCGCCATCCGCAAATCGGCGAGTGCTTTTGTCTGCACGGGTGAAGCGAACAGGCAGGACTTGCTGGAAAGAGTGATCCGGGGCCGCGGGATCACAGGTGTTCTGGTATTTCCGTTCGTCTCGGAGGGTCGCGTCGTCGCCGTCGTTGCCGCCTGTTTCGGCCGCGCGGTCCGGGAAACCGATACGTTCACGCTCGAAAAGGCCGCCGCCGACATGGGACCGGCGCTCGCGTTTCTGCGGCAGCAGGAACGCCTGGCGGAGAGCAAGGGCGCGCATGACGCACTCGTGCGATCGGCGCCGACCGCCATCTGCCATTTGGATCGTAACGGCAACGTAATGCGGTGGAACCCGGCCGCGGAACGCCTGTTCGCCCGCCCCGCCGCCGAGGCACTCGGCCAACCCTTGGCGATCTTCCGCAATACCGAGCGAGAGATCTTTCAAGCCTCATTCCAAGGAGCGCTTGCCGGGCAAGCGACGGCGCATATCGAACTCAAAGCCCAATCGTCGAATGGGCAACCGCTCGACGTGACCCTATCTGTGTCGCCGTTGCTTGGCACTGATAAAGCCGTCGAAGGCGCGCTGGTCGTTCTGGCTGACCTGACCGAGCGCAAACGAATCGAGCGCCGACTGTCGCTCGAACACTCGGTCACGCGGTTGCTCACCGATCGGGAACCCAACGATCAGACGCTCTATGCCGTGCTGTCGGTCATCGGAACGCAGTTCGGCTGGAGCTGTGCGGAACTCTGGGCGACCGACGCCGAAAGCTCATCGGTTCGACTGATGGAAAACTGGAACTCCGCGTCGCCAAACGCAGCCGACTTCGAGAATGAAACACGGAACGGGGACCCATCGGAGCCAGTCGATCTCGCTAAAGAGGTGTTGCGTCAGGGCAAAGCGCGGTGGTTTGCCAAACTTTCGTCCGACCGATCGATCGACCGCTCAGGCTTGGCGGCTCGCTGTGGGCTGCAGGACGCGTTGGGCATTCCAGTGGGCACGGGTTCCAACACCGAAGGGGCCCTGCTCTTCTTTGCTGAACAAATCCCCGAGCCGGATGAACAATTGTTGGCCTGTCTGGCAGCGATCGCCGAACAGATCGGCGCCTTTCGGTCGCGCCGGCGGCTTCAACACTCGCTGCACGAGGCGGTCGAGAAGCTGCGGCAGTCGGAAAAGATGGAGTCAGTCGGACGTCTCGTTGGAGGCGTTGCTCACGACTTCAACAACCTGTTGACCGTGATCCTGGGTTATGGCGAGCTGTTATTGGGAGAAGTCGCCGCCGACGCGCCGATTCGCGAATCGCTGGCTGAAATCGTGGAATCGGGCAAGCGCGCCTCGGGCCTCACGCGGCAACTCTTGGCGTTTTGCCGTAAGGAAATCTACAACCCCGTCGTGCTCGACCTGAACGCGCACGTCGAGGGAATGGAGAAAATGTTGCGGCGGCTCGTCGGCGAAGCGATCTCCCTGCACACGACGCTGGCCCCCGGACTGGGGCACGTGCATGCGGATCCCGCGCAGATTGAACAGATCGTGATGAACCTGGTCGTCAACGCGCGCGACGCGATGCCTGCGGGCGGGCAAATCACGATCGAAACGAAAATGGTCCAACTCGCCCGCGGGCAAAAGGTCTCGCCCCAGGCGACGCCCGGGAATTACGTGTTGATCTCGGTCTGCGACACCGGCTGCGGGATGGATGAGGCGACTCGCGCGCGGATCTTCGAGCCGTTCTTCACCACCAAGGGAGTGGGCAAAGGGACGGGCATGGGCCTGGCCACCGTGCAGGAAATCGTCCAGCAATGCGGCGGACAGATTGCGGTCGAAAGCCGGCCCGGCGAAGGCTCAACATTCCAAGTGTTCCTGCCGCCGGTCACCGCGGGACTCACGGCGTGGGAAGTCGATTGCGCACCGGAAGCCATTCCGCGAGGGTGCGAAACGATTCTGATCGTGGAAGACGAAGCTCCCGTGCGACGCCTCATCGCCCGCTTGCTGCGGGTGCAAGGCTATCAAGTACACGAGGCGGCCAACGCGATCGAAGCGCTTGATGTGCTCCGCAGCCAACCCAAAAAAATTGACCTGTTGCTAACCGACGTCGTTCTGCCCGACATGAACGGCGTGGCGTTGGCCGAAAAAGCTCAGGCGGCCCACCCCAAGCTCGAGGTGCTTTTTGCTTCCGGCTATCGGGACGGCGAACTGTGTCGACTCGGGCTGCCGGACCTCGGTCCGCGCCTCCTGCAAAAGCCCTTTACCACATTCGACCTGGCCACGAAGGTTCGGCAGACCCTCGACGGCTAAGTGGCGAATGTAATTGCAAGCTGACGACACGGACAGCCCACTCCGTGAGGTTTTGGCATCACCGAACCAACACCCTGCTCGGACATCGGCAGATTCGCGTACGCCTTCGGTGTCCGTAGTCTCTGGCCGACTTGTTTGCCACCGAGGGGGATCATCAAGTCGGTTGCTCGATGACGCGACGATGCCAGGCGCTCCTCCAGCGGCTGGTACCTTCCCCCCCGACACCTGATTGATCCTCGTCGCTTCCGGAAATCTCAGCAGGAGGCGGAGGCACAAGCTCGCGTCGCGAGGGGAAGCGCTTGCCGATTGATCGACTTCCGCTTCTGTCCCGGGCGGATCATCTCGTCTCGCACAGTTTCAAGGCTCAGTGGCCCGAAACTAGCAGCCAAGGTCGGTCCAAGAAGCTTCACCAGCGATCGAAGGGCCGATCGGATGCAGGCCACTTCCGATGTGGTTCCCCGTCTTTCGAGTAGCACGCGATCGCGCGCTCGAGAAAATGAAGGGACAGCTCATCGATTGTCCGTGTTGATCGATCAACGGCTTTGCAGCGCAGCCAATCGTCGCGGAGCGCATCGTAGCGGGCGATCGACTCCGGCGATTGATGCTTCCCTAAGGTACATCCGTCGGTCGTCGAGGCAGATGCGAGCTTGTCCGGTCGAGTGGGGACGGCGCGCGTAGCTGCGGAAGTGAGCGTTCGGCATGTGCGGCACTTTTTCGGTCTGGACAAAGCGCTGGACAGTTACCAGCTCTTTGATGCCGCACTGGCGGATGACAGGTAATCACAACTCGCGAATCAGCAGAAGGTTGTGTCAGTCGGGACGACAGGATTCGAACCTGCGACCTCTTGCACCCCAAGCAGAAGCTCGCCCTGAAGAGTTCCAGCAAAGAAGTTGTTGCTGCACCGGAGCTTACTTCGAATCTGCCACCGTTGCAAGGAATTGCACGGGCTTGCAGAACGGTACAGAATGTTGCGGTACAGGGGCGGTACGCAGGCACCGGAACGGTACAAAGACGGTACGCCAGTCGCGCGAAAAGCCGATGCGCTTCTCCGGTCCGGCAGCTGCAGCTCATCCCGGCTCCCTCTCTGAGGCCAGAGTCGACTTATGCAGCAATGCCCAAAGTGCTCCGGTGTTGTCGAACGATCCGACATCCCGCACATGATCCGGAAATGCCCCGAATGTGGCCGGGAAATGCACGTGGCCGAATTCGATAAAGATGGAAAGGGGATGGAGATCCTTGAAGGCGACCGATTTGTGGTACCGAGCGGGTGGCTAACGCTTTCGCTCAATCCAATTCTGAGTCGTGCGCACCTGTTTAGACCCGGAATTGACATGATCGTCAAGTCGCTCTTCATCGACGGCTTGGTCGAGAAAGACGGACAATACATGGAAGTTGCGAAGGAGCTTGAGCACCGTCTAGATCAAATCGTGAATGCTTTCCCACCTTTGAGCGGATTCGACATCAACGATCCGGCCGACGGCACCAAGATTTGGGAGATCATGCAGGCGCACGGCGAGACGCCTGAGTTTTGGGCATTCTTGACGGGACAATTCTTAGCGATGGCGAGGGCTGCGATCCAAGCCGGCGACGCCGCCGGAGCCGCATGGGCAACGGGTTGTGCGGAAAGATTCCGTGCGGTGATGTTGTTCAAACGCGAGCTTGAGGAGCCTGTGTGGATGGGCCAATCCGTCCGTCGGATTCTCGACATCTTGAGACTTTGGGACGCAAATCGGAACAACTCCGATGAGGAGTTCTGGCAACGCACCTTCAAGGAGAACGCCTACGTTCTATCGCAGGTGTTT
>Ga0210393_10001267_pt1 | contig 21389 bp, 16 predicted proteins | sample IncBWC27OmetaG_FD_160068 | JGI IMG/M metagenome (GOLD analysis project Ga0210393, IMG submission 160068) | Forest soil microbial communities from Barre Woods Harvard Forest LTER site, Petersham, Massachusetts, United States - Inc-BW-C-27-O ... | reverse complement strand
AAATGCTTTGTGCATTTGTTTTCGCAGCCATTGAAATGCGAGCCACTCGCGAATAGGGCGTCGAGAATTCACACGGATCTGCGGCAATCCAGCGCAAGAACTCGGAGATGCGGAATCCTGGGTAAGCACGCGAGCGTTGAAATGACCACGTTGTAATGTCTCGCTGATTCCCCCGCACAGTCTGGCGATTCCACCAGAAACCGGTGGGTATTCAAATGCGAACAGAAGAAGTTGTCGTTGGTTTGCGGGTGTCATGTAAAACGATGCGGACTACCAGGGAATGACTTGCAGTCCATCGCCATGGACTGTATCGAATGGCATGATCGCAACTTCGGTAACGACGGATGTATCGGTACTTGCGTCTGGTTCGAGCACTATCGAAGCGGCGTCTGGACGCACAAGAAATGATCGAAGAAGAGCATCCGAATCCCCGGTTTTCGAAGGCTCGAAGGCTACTGCCATTCTCCTGCCATTTAGGAAGAAACTAAACTCATGCTTTTCTCCGGACAGCAAACTGGAGGCGAACGTCAGCCGTACCAGATAGACGTCGCTGGCAACGGCAAACGGATGTTGAAAGCAATGAGGTGTGCACACTTGGGTGGGAAGGTCGGTGCGTTTTGCCGCCTTATCCCTAAGCAAGGCTCCAATAATTGTCTTGCCTGTGTCGGGATGGTCGTGATCGTAAGTGCGGCCGGCGGCCGGGTCCGATATCAGAGTATTCACAGCGACCGAATCGCATGCTGAGCTTGGATTAATACGGAAATCAAGCGGTGTAATCGGAGTCGAGGTGAGAAATTGCGGATCAGCGAAAATGGAATCTTTATCGAGTCCGCTTGCCGCCTGATACAGCTTGAGGGAGAAAAAGTTGGAACTGTTGTAACGAAAAACCGTCTGGCCGGGCGTCCAAAGGCAATTATGGTTGGATGCCACACTGGTTCCGAACACGGTCATGGCCGTTCCGGGCAGAACCGAGGTCGCAATGTTGTCTGAAAATATGATCTTGCCACCCTTGTCCGAAGATCCCATCAGGAGAAAGTTGGACGCATTAAAGATTGTGTTGTTGAATACGCTGATCGTCCCTGGACCCGTGGCTACGGCGTTTACTCCTGTGGATCCGGGCCGTCCCGCCGCGTCCCCAAGGTTGTAAATATTCCCATATACGTTGAGGTTCACGCCGTGGGGCGCGCCTGCGGACCGCACCCGATAAAGATAGTTGTATCGAACAGTACTGCCTTGTTCATAGTAAAAGTCCATGCCACCGCTATGCGCGAAGTAGTTGTATTCGACGAGACTCGCCTGCGATTCCTGCAAGCCCACGCCCATGCCGTCCCCAGTTACGTGAATACCGAGAATGTTGGCGTCCACATGCGATACCCAGTTATCGCGGAACGTATTACTGGTTCCCTTTAGAACATATAAAGCGGTGTTGCCGCTGCGGAAAACCGTATTGCTTTCAACCTTGCACTTGGTGTCTCCCGATCGGAGATAAATACCGATTCCGAGAACATCCTGAATGTCGTTGTGATGAATCAGCACTTGCTCGGAGCTCGTCACGTCTAGGCCAACATAAAAACGCTGGATATCAAGGTTCTCAATCTGCACATAACTCGAATTTGCCACGGAAACCCCAGCTGCGCGAAAAATACGAATTGCCTCACTCGGTGGCTTGTTGTCAATCATTCGAATCCAGAGCCTACCACCGAACTGTCCTGCCAGTTTTCCCGGTTGTAACCGAGCCAGAAATGCGTCCATATCTTGGTTCCGATTCAGTGATCCAACAGGGTAGATAATTTTCAAGAACTTTCCGTCCAAAAAAATAGCTCCGAGGATACTTCCTTCTCCGATGTCGGTTGTGTAGGTCCCCTCATGGCCGGCTACAGGCTGCCAAACGGCATCTTGGTTGTCTCCGTAGATCAACGGCTTCGGACCCTCGCCATACGCACCGAGCATGATGGGCTTCTCGGCAGTGCCGTTGCCTTGCAGGCGAATCTGACCATTCCATTGATCGCCGCGCTTTAACAGGATGCTGTCGCCCGGGTGAAATATGTCATTGGAAACGGATTTCAGGTAGACCTTCCACAAATGCTGCCAGGCCTTCTGAGGGCTTTGGCCGTCATTGATGTCGTTCCCGGACGTTGAGGAAATGTAATAGATTCGGGGAGCGGCTGGACTCGATACTGCAAAAGCTACGCTGCAACCAATCAACGGTAGAAGCGCGGCGAGCATAAGACTGTGACAGGTCATTGCTTATAAACCCTGCCGCGCGCTGATAGTGATTCAAATAATTCGACGAAAGACTGCACCTGATGGTGAGCCGTGTAGCGTTCGCATTCATCTTCATCAGGGGCTGGTAATTTGTGCTTACCGAGCAAGAAATCAGTAAGAATCCGTGTTCGAGTTGCCGAGGAGCCATCCAGAAAAATACCCAGCCGGGAGCGGGTCAACGCAGTGCGGGCTTCGGACGGGTCAGGAACAACCGCCACTACGGGCTTTCGCATCCCAATGCAGTCGGTCATCTTCGCAAAGCTCGTCCACCAGAAGGCGCGGCTACCAGGAATCAACACTCCAGCACATGCATCGCGCAGCAGTTTATATACTTCACTTTGTGGCATTTGATCGGCAAATTCGATTTGCTGGTGAAGCCCGAACTTGTCGATGAAGGGTGCCAGCCTTTTGCGATTGATTTCCAGCGTCCCAATTACTAACAGCTTGACTCGCATCTTTGCGATCTCTTCCTGCTGTACTGTTTGTGAGAATGCTTCCAGAAATGAACCGTCATATTCCGACAGGTACTCTCCGGCAAAGATCAGGTAGGGATCTCGCGTCGGCAGTTGCCGCTCTGGTGATTCCAGCAGGTCTTCATCAATTCCGGTAGGTATGAAAATTGGATCAGTGTGTCCGTTTCCGAATAAGTCACGAAAAATACTGCGGTAACTCGATGCCAGAACAGTGGCGGCATCGGCATGGCTAAGTGCATGTCTCACCGTTTTGCGCTGACGGTTGTAGACGCGAGGCGAATAATTCGCCAGCCGGTGAGAATAGCCGAGTGGGTCCCGAAAATCTGCGACCCACTGGACTCCGGCCTTCTGCAGTTCCCGGCCCACAACAAGTGAAGAGTATGGTGACGAGGAGGTGTACACCACGTTGACGCCGCGCTCTCGAATGATTTTGTTTCCCGCGGCTATCGCTGTTCTTGCCCAAGTCCAATAGGCGTCGGGAATATGAAACCAATTTCTGAGCAAATACTCGTAAGCGCCATTAAGCACGGATCTACGAACGGGGCACATTGCACCGTTCTGATTGCGGGCAGTTGCTTTTGCGCCATTGAAGGTCCTATTCCGCCCCCCCAGCGCCATGCGCACACCTCGCAAGGTCGGCTCAATATACCGCGTACGCACTATTTCGATTTCCTTGGGTAATTCGGCAAGCAAAGCCGGGTCTTCGTTGAACTCATATTGCGTGTCCACGGTGAGAACGATGGGTTTCCAGCCGAACTGGGGCAGATATTTTGCTAGTTTGTACGCACGATAGACTGCTCCATGATTCTGAGGTGCGAAAAACGGCGTAACAATGAGCACTGAGCGGTTCATGCCCGGACTCCGGCCATCGCTGCAGAAGTGTGTACCTTGGCGGAAAGTTGCTTCCTGCTGATCATGGCGGCTGCCTTATTACCGATCAGAATCATGGGATGTTCGAGTGCGTGGTAAATCAGTACGCTGCCGCCAAAGGTTGCGAGCAGAAAAGTTCCGACCCGCACTGCGATCGGAAGGTGGCCCAGTTCCACGAAGGCTAACCATATCGCGGGGTCGTGTAGCAGATAGATCCCATACGAATATTTGGCTATCCAACTACAGACACCGTTTAGCGTGCTCATTTCGCAGCTTCGAACACATGGAAGCGCGAGACCGACAAAAAGGCTTATAAAAATGCACTTGATGTTGTCATAAGAAAGCAACCAGACTAAGCAGGTAAATGCCCAAAGAGCCGGCAGAAGCCAGAACGGCAGCACCCGTCGGGAGGTTTGCATTTCCTTATATGCGTACACACCGGAGAGGAATAGGAGGAAGTAAAAAAGCAAATCCGGGATCGTGACGAAACTGCCTATGTAACCGTGCTTAACAATGCGCGGCGCGACTAGTAGATCCACTGCCGCCAATATCGCCCAGGCAAACACCACCACTTTTGCCGAGCTAAAGCGGCGCAAGCCTAAATAGATCAAGGGGAACAAGCAGTAGATCTGAACTTCGTAAGGCAAGCTCCACAAAGGTTCCAGGATTTGATCGAATCGCACGAAGTTCTGTACCAGAAGCAAACTCGCGACCAACTCGCCGTTAGCGTGTTGACCGACGGTGGTGACAAAATTATCGATGCGGCTTACTGGTACCTTGGTGAAAAAGATCACCAAGACCACAAATATCGATAATGGATAGATGCGAAAACATCTCCGAGTCATGAAGGCACGGAAAAGCCGGTTTTCACCATGCTTTTGAACGTGCCTTTCAATCGAAAACATGTTCACAATTCCACTGTGAACGAAAAAAATCAGGACACCGAGTTTTCCAAACAGGGAAGGCTGAAGAAAGCCGATGTGCGGGTTTCCGAAGAACAACGCTAAATGAGATCCGACCACCATCAGCACTGCAAGCGCCCGAATGAAGTCGAGGTTGGTCTCGTGTGTGCTAACTTGGTTTTTGCCCTTCACGCGCTGGCTCCTACGGCTGCGGTGCTGCGAGCCAGATCAATGCCATAGGTCCGATAGAGTTCCGAAACATAGCGCTGGACTGAAAATCGTTCTCTCACGATTTTGCTGCCGGCCATACCCATAGATTCACACAACGCTGCTTCCTTGCAAAATGTGACCATGACTTGGCCCAGAGCTTGATGATTCAACGCCGGGTAAAGCAGGCCATTTACGCCGTGCTCCACTGTTTCCCGAATTCCACCCGAATTGGGCGCAACAACCGGGAGTCCGACAGCCATTGCCTCAATCGCCACAATTCCGAACGGCTCAAACGGCGCAGCATGACAGAACACGTGGCAGGCGCGCAGTACCTGAGCCACATCGGAACGATTTCCCAGGAACAGTACGTGGGCGGCAATGCCCAATGAGTGCACAAGCTTCTCGAGTTCGCTCCTCTGTTCTCCGTCGCCGCAAATCACTAGCGCTGCTTCTGCGCCAGCCGACCGTGCCGCCGCCAACGCGCGAATACAAACGTCTACGCGCTTGTTTACTCCACGGCCAAGCGTTCCCACAGCACAAAACACGGTAGTTCCTTTGGAAAATTGAATGTCTTGCGCCCTAAGTCCGTTCCTGCTGAAGCGCACCAGGTCAACGCAGTTATGCATGACGAGAAGTCTTGAGCGAGAGATGCCGTGCGTGCGATGGGCCCAATCAGCCATTGCCTCGCTGCACACTACAATGCGATGCGCGAGTGATTGTGCGAAGAAATTTGCTACGCGAAACTTCCAAGATGTCATGTAAAGATCGCCTTGCTCGAATCCGATTAGCAATGGCACCCCAGCGCGCCACGCGGCAAATAACGCGATAAAACGGCTCCATGTCAGGTGCGCTTCTACCAGATCTGGTCGCAGGCTTTCCAGCAACGTTTGAACGTCGGAAACTGCAGCCAGAAACTTTCTTTCACGAAAATACGGTCGCAGATCCAAAACATGGACCTGAATTCCCAGATCGCGGATCTCTTGGCTGAGCTCTCCATCACCAAACAAGGTCACGACGTGATGCTCGATGCCGTGGTATTTGACAGCTTCCCGCAGCACGGTGACGAGGTGAGTTTGGGCGCCACCGGTGCGAAGTTCGTCGATAACGTGAGCGTGAAGCATCGCTTATAGATTCACATGAGCCAGAATTTCGGAATATGTGGGGTAGGCGAGTTGACGCAGGCAGCCCAAATAAACAGCCATTCCAACGATTACTTTTATCGCTAAACGGCTATGCGGACCCATGCCGGCAGCACTCGATCCGACTCCGACAAGCCAAACGACCCCACCCATGATGAGTGCGCAAAACAACAATGGAGCGCTTTCGGCGATCGTCTTCTTCATATCCAGACCACAAGCCCGATGTCCCATCATAAGAACCGGGTAGGCAATGAGTGTGTTGGAAATGGCGTAGGCCCGAGCCACTCCAATGGGCCCCGAGCGAATTCCTAAAGCAAAAGCTAGAGTCGCGGATCCAGCAACCACGATACCCATGAGGAACATCCCACGGCCACGCTCGGCTACGATAAACAACCACTGGGATGTATTTTGTATGGGCTGAAGGATGCTGGCAGCCGAGAGCCATAGCAGGATCGGCACAACCGCGTGCCACTTCTGGCCGTAAACAAAATCTACGATTTCCGGCGCCGTTGCCGCCAAACCGACGGCCAATGAACATCCCAAAACAGTGATCAAGCGAAGGGCGCGAAGGTAGGCCGATTGCATCCGCGCGGGTTCATTCCGTAAGGACGCCATGGCTGGAATTAGCACGCCACTGAACACGCTCATCACCAGCATGCCGGGCAGAGTCATCAAGAAGTAAGCGCGCGAATAGTATCCGAGAGCGGTCGCGCCCCAGAACTTCCCGACCAGCACATTGTCGAGATTCCTGGCGAAATAATTGACGATTCCGTAAGCTGCCGAGTACCCGCCAAAGGTTAAGAGCGTACCAATGTTCAACATGTGCGCCGGAAACCTCGGGAAATATCCGCTTAACGGAAATGACAGGAGGGTCGTGATGGTCTGCTGCAAAACAAGCTGAGCCACAAGCGCCCAGTATCCAAACCCCAGTTTGGCCATCACTATAGTGACGACTGCAGAGATCAATAAAGAGCAGAGAGCGGACAAATTGAGCTCTTTGAGCTTCATCTGGCGAAGTAGTAATGCAGTTGGTTGCACGGCCAAGGAAGACAGAAATAGCGTTCCGCTTGTAACGACGATAATTTGCGTAAGTTCCGGATGGTGATAGAAAGCCGCGACGTGAGGCGCAGACAGAAAACACAGAGCGGTCAAAAATAATCCGAAAGCAGCGTTAATGAAGAACAGAGCATCGATCTGATTGCGATCGAGTCGTTCCCGCTGCACCGTCGCCCACGACAATCCAAAATCCGATATGGCTTGACCAAGAACGGTGATGGTGACGACCATCCCCAGCAGCCCGTAATCAGCAGGAGAAAGCAGCCTTGCCAACACCGCCGTGCTTGCCATCGAAAGCAAATATCTTCCCGGCAAGAGGACGAAAGACCAGTTGAGTCCTTTGCGCGCCAATTGGGGCACGTGAGACCGGACAGGAAGTTCAAAGCCGGTTGCTGTCTTGGCTTCCACTAAGCTGCTACTGTTCATTTTCTTTCATTCGACTTGAGCCCGGGAGGTGTTTTAGCACTAGACTTGGCAGTTGAGTTGTTGCACGTCGGACTGAATTCGTTCGGGTCGCGCGGGGATGCCTACAACGGTAGTGCCTGGGTTAACGTCACGAGTGACAACGGCTCCCGCCGCGACAATCGCGCCCGCACCGACCTGCAAATATTGCAAGACCTGCGCTCCAGTGCCGATGAGTGCTCCAGTTCCGATCACTACTCCTCCGGAAATGTTTGCTCCAGGATTCACGACTGATCCTGAGCCGATCCTCGTTTCGTGGCCAATGGTGCAGCCGAAATTGCACAACGCAAAGGGCTCGAGTGTGATGTTGACCGTGGCAGTAACGCCCGCTCCGATAAAGCATCCTTCGCCGATTTGTGCTGAATCCAAGTCAATGATCGCAGTCGAGTGTAAAATCGCAGGCCACTCCATTCCCGGCAGTAGATGGCGCAGCTCGGCTGCAAGCTTCAAGCGAAGATGAGGGCTGCCTACGCCGATGGCCAGCGCATCAAAAGAGTCACGGTGCGCGCTTAACCAGGCGAAATCTCCCAGTACCTGATTGCGACTGTCCCTTTGTCCCAAGCGCGAAAGGTCACTGACGGCATAACCCAAAAATTCAAATTGCTGGCTGTCGGGATCGATTGAGCGCAATGCGGATGCAATTTCTCTTGCCATACCGCCGGCTCCGGCAATAACAATTCGTTTCGGCCGCATCACGCGTTGTTTTTTCCTTGTTCGACATTCGCGCCGAGAAATTCAGGCATAGTGGCAGAGCCACGTTTTGCAATCCCTTCTCGAGTGAGAACCAGTTCGGCAGTTTTTGCGAGGATGGACAGATCGAGCCAAAAGCTCTGGTGATCGAGGTACCACAGATCCAGCGCGAATTTCTGGTTCCAGTCGAGGTTATTACGGCCGTGGATCTGCGCCCACCCACTGATGCCCGGTTTAACTTCGTGCCTTCTCATCTGCTCTGGAGTGTACCGGTTCAAATATTGGGGTAAGAGGGGACGCGGCCCGACCAGGCTCATCTCCCCGCGAATCACGTTGATCAATTCAGGCAATTCATCCAGGCTTGTGCTGCGAAGAAAGCGCCCAAGAGCGGTGAGACGTAGCGCGTCCGGAAGCAACTCGCCGTTCACGTCGCGCGCATAATTCATGGTGCGGAATTTGAGAAGTGTGAACGACCTCGCATTCAATCCTGGCCGGTCCTGACGAAAAAGCACTGGCTTGCCCAGAAACCAACGCACCAGCATCGCAACCGCAAGAAGAAGCGGCAACAAAAGTAATAGGGCCACGCAGCTAACCGTGACGTCAAAGGTGCGTTTTATTGTCGGATGCATCGCAAAGGTTAAATCAGCAAACTGCATCTGCAAGTTTTAAGGAAGGACCCGAAGTTGTCAGATTCGGAGCTTGAGAGGAAACCAAAAAGCTTCTGGAATCGAAAGCTGGAGGCCTGGATTCGTTGAACAACAGATGACGATAAATGGATAAGATTTCATTACTGCAGCGCTCGGGGTCAAACATTACATTCGCAAGTTGCCTGCCTTGCTCGGCCATTCGGCAGAACTCGTCGTAGTGCTCAAGCAATTTAAATACAGCTTCCGCCAGTAATTGCGGACTGCGACTTGGAACAAGTTCGCCAGTTAGACCCTGCTGCACAACCTCCGGCAGGCCTCCTACATTTCCAGCGATTGTGGGAACGCCGGCAAGAAGAGGTTCGACCACTCCGCCACAATTCTCTGACAAAGGCACATGGATGGCGCAGTCGAAGTCTGGCCAACTCCAGGCCACTTCCTGTGAATTCAACCTCCCGGGCATTAATATTTTGCCGTTGCCTTTTTGCTTTGCCAGAGCGCAAAGTCGGCGTTCATATTTGTCAGAGGAACCGAAGGTGCCGCCAGCCAAGACTCCCCAAACGTCATTCCGCTGGCGCTGCACAATGCTGATTGCTTCGATAGTGTCCTCGTGGCATTTCAGGCCAACGGTGTGTCCCAGGTATCTTTTTGGCGGATAAATGAAGCTGATATTTCCGATGAGCAGGACATCTTCTGGTATGCCGACTTTGTGACGCAGGTATCCGGTTCGCACGTTTGAGAACGATGTTGTGTCGGTTGTGTAGTAACTCAGGAAAAGCTTATTTATAGCCACACCAGCGTTCTCATAAAGCTGCATGATGAAACGGCTGCTGGCAATCCAGAAGTCATTTTCGCCCGCCAGCGCAATTTCAAAACTACGAGTATGCCAATGCTCCAGATGAAGCGGTCCCGGCACCTGAAAAACTCTTGGGATCGAATGTCTGCGGCCCAGCGCAAGGCGTAGCATGACGGTAGTTGTAACGTGGTGAGTGTGAATCAGATCGGGTTGCACGGCTTCAATCAATTGTCGAATCTGTGACGCCCGTTGCAAGACCGTGGCGGGTTTGCGGATGGGCAAGCTGCAATCCAAGAAATGCAAAGTGGCTCCCGATGCTTGCCAGGCGGCCACGGCAGTACCGGTGGCAGCAGGAAGTACGGCATGAACTTCAACTCCCTGCCTGACGAGATACGCTGCTTGTCGTACCGCCCAGAAAGAAGCTTCGGACGTCTTAGTGACCTGAAGAACTCTCATACTGCGCCTGTTCAAAGAGATTTAGGGTATGCGGTAGATCGTCGCGCCAGCGGCTACAGGGAGAAGGCTTTCCATGTTCTTCAATGTCGCTTTGGCGGCGCTGCTGGGCACGAAAAGGATGTCGTTGTCCTGAAGTGATGAGTCCGCGGCTTTTGACGCCAGGATTTTCTTCAGATCAACCGGGATCTCTTCGTGTCCTTGCGAAGTAGTGCGGAGAATCTTTGTCGATCCCTTCTTGGCCGTATAAGTTGTGCCTTGCGCCAAAGCAATGGCTTGGAGGATGGTTAGGTGGTCATCATGGTCCATTGGGAATCCGCCCGGGCGTGCGACCTCACCGATCACGTAGATGAGCCCGGTCTTCTCCACGAAGATGGAATCGCCCGGCAAAACCTCCGGATTGTTTGCCAGCTTCGGGGCTGCGCTGGTCGAAATCTTTACGTGCTCTGGTTCATCGGGATGTGCTAGACGGGTGATGGTGATGTTAGTGCCAGCCAGAGGCGTAAGACCACCCGCGCTGGAAATATAATCCATCAGATTGTGCGTACCGAAAGCGGGATAAATACCCGGAGATTTGACTTCGCCAAGCACCGAGACCCCTTGTGTGGCATATTCGGCAACGAAAACTGTGACTTGCGGATCGTTCAAGAATCCACCGTCGATAAATTTCTGCCGAATGAGATTCTGCACATCGCTCGCTTTCATGCCCGCCACCTGAATTGATCCGACCAGTGGGAGGATGATGTCGCCAGTATTGCTGACGCGGAGTTTCCCGCTGAGCTCGGGCGTATCAAAAACGCTCATCTCGACCAGGTCGCCTGCGCCGATCGGACCCGCAGCCCCGCTCCCAAAACCCGTGCTGCTACTGCCTATGCTGGTCCCCGCACCAGATTTCTGCTGTGCAGTTGAATTCGTCGCGAATAAAACGTATAGAACAAACAGAACGACGAACCACTTCGAATAAAAAGTCAATTGCTTCATTCAGAGCCTCAAGAGTTTGCCTGATCGTTCGGATCAATTGGCGACGTTGTTATTTTCATTGCCGTTCCCGTTGCCATTTCCGTTTCCGTTGTGGTAATAGCCTTGATGATCCTTGCCGTAGTACCCGTAATACTGGCGATATTCCACGGAGTTGAAAGAGAGGTCGTTCACCACCACGCCAGCGATATTCGCGTGGACTTTTTTCAGTAAATCGCGTGTGCGCAAGAGGGATTGTCTGCCGGTTTTTTCAGAGCGTACAACCAGAACTACCACATCGGCGACTCTCGCGCTTACGACTGCGTCGGTTACTGCCAGAACTGGTGGCGTATCGATTACGATGTAACGAAACTCTTCACGCCAGCGTTGCACGAGCTTAGGCAATGCCTCTGAGGCCAACATCTCCGAAGGATAAGGTGGCATGTGGCCGGCCGGCAGTACGTGAAGTCCCGGTATCTCTTCGATCTTGACGATCATAGCGGCCGAGTCTTCGGTACCCGCCAGGCAGGCACTCAATCCTTGATTCGTGGCAATGCCGAGATATTTGTTTACTGCCGGACGGCGCATGTCGGAATCGACCAACAGTACTTTATGCCCGGTTTGAGCCAGCACGACCGCAAGGTTCATGGACGTGAAACTCTTGCCTTCCTGCATCATCGCGCTGGTCACGAGAATCACTTGTGGGGGCGAACCGGGAGAAGACAAAAGCAGGGAAGTCCGTAGGGCGCGAAATGCCTCGGCACCGCCGGAATTGCGGTGCTCCATCGTAATCGGCAGAATCAAATGCGGGGCTCCGGTTCGGGTCAATTGTTTCCGCGCCGGACTGTCGGCCAGAGCCACGCTGGGAATGATTCCGAGCGAGGGCAGCGAACAGTAGGTTTCGATGTCTTCCGGCGTACGTATGGAACTGTCGACGTTCTCAACAACGAAGGCCAGAGCTACACCGAACAACAGCCCCCCCACGCATCCCAAAGCTATGTTTAGCGGAATCCTGGGTTCGATCGGGACGACTGGCACGCTGGCTTGATCGATAATGTTAATGTTGCTCGATTTAAGCCCCGCCAGAATACCAGCTTCTTTGAGCTTCTTAAGCAGCCCTTCATACAGGTCGCGGCTGGATTCAACTTCACGTCGCATGATCCCATATTGAATGGCGTCTTGATTCATCTTGTAGGCATCATCTTTCTGCTTGTCGAGACTTGCCTGCAACATCTGCTCGGACTTCAGCGCAGCCCGGTATTCTGCGCGGAGAGCTTCGCTGACCTTGGTGATTTCCTCGGCGATGCTGGAGTCCAATTCTTGCAGTTGCGATTGCAGTTGAATCACCCGGGGATAGGAAGCTCCATACTTGGCGGCCAATTGTGCATATTCGGACCTGCTCTCCGCCCGCTGTTTGTAAAGCGCACCAAGCAGGCTTTCCGGAGCAATGTTCGCGATCAAGTCCGGGTTTTCTGTCATCGCGATACGATACTTGGCTTCTTTTACAATGCGGTCGCCCTCGGCTTCGGAAAGCGCTTTGTTCAGCAGTTCGAGCCTGTCAATAACAATGTTGTGGCTCTCGTCGGTTCCATAGAGACCGGTCTTCTGCTGATAAGAAATCACTTTTTCTTGCGCGATTTCGGCGTTTTTTCTCACATCCTCGAGCTGCTTGGTTAGCCAGTCAGAAGTCTGCCGGGTAGCTTGATATTTGGTTTGAAAATTACGTTCGATATAAGTGCTGGCCACGGCATTCGCGATGTCCGCTGCAAGTTTGGGGTCCCGGCTGCGGAAGTGAATCTCCATGATTTCCGTCTTGGGTACCAGTTGGACGGTCATATACCGATGCAGTCCATTCGTGAGTGCCGCGCGAGTTTGCAAGTCCAGGCTGTCGAAATCACGCCCAGAAGCCGGGGCTTGTTTCCCGGCGAATTCCGGGTTGTTCTGAAGTCCAAGCTGTTTGATAACGCTGTTGGCAATCGTATCGCTCTGCACGATCCGTATCTGTGTTTGTAGCTTTGTGTCCAAGTCGATGCCAATGGGCATCACTACTTGGTCGAGACCAAGATCCTCGGAACCTTCAAGGTCCAACAGCAACCGTGAGGACGCATCGTAGCGCTTGGGAAGGGCAAGCGAGATAGCAGTAACGAGTAAAGCGATTGTCGCCAGACTGCCCAGAACTAACCAGCGCCGCTTTTGAAGCACGCGCCAGAGATGGATCATCGAGATGCGGTCCTCGCGAGATTCCATCGTCGCCGGAAAAATGTCTGAGAAGTTAATCGCTTCTAACTCTGTGTTCTTGCTTGTGGTGGTGGACTGGTTATCTCTCATGTCGCCTTTTGGTGATGAGCGCCTGGGAAGGGGCACGCCAAAACCAGATCTATTTCTTAAGTTAAGGTGTTCCTAAAGCAGGTTCGGGCAACATCGCCGTCATCCAAAAACGGGTATAGGTCACGATTGCGTCATCGGTGTTTGCCGCGGGACCTTCGTCTTCGGTCAGAACCGATCGCAACCCTTGGTGAGCAGCAACTAATGCTGCAAGCCCCAGCGCGGCAACTCCTGGTTCAAGGTCACGAATAGTCCCTTTTAATGCACACCGCGAAAGGTATTCACGGAGCGGTTGAAACAGTGGAACCAGATGCTTGCGCAAAATACGGTCGCCATGGTCCAGCTCAAAAAGGCTGAGGTAGAGTAAGCGAATCATTTCTGGTTGGTTATGAAAGGTTTCGACCAGTAGGGCAACTACGCCCGGCAGAGCGGTCCGAGGATTTTCATCGGCGTGGAGTCGACCGAGCAGTTCCTTGCTGATTCGCAAACGCCGGAGACGGGATTCAGTTGCCGCCCAGAAGAGATCTTTCTTCCGTGGAAAGTGACGGAAAACCGTAACTTCGCTGACCCCAGCCAGCCGGGCGATCTCGTGTGTGCTGCTGGCAGCGAAACCCTGTCGCGAGAAGAGCTGCACGGCCGCCTCAACGATGCGGTTCGCGGTGCCACTCGAATTATGACTTTTTGAGACGGACATTGGGTTCAGACGTGGACAGCAGCCGAAGAGACAAAGAGGAAAAGAATGTGTGCGACTAGAGGGCTTCCACGGCGTCAGCATCCAGTTCGACGGCTACACTCTGCTGAATGAGGTCGACCGTAATCACGATTCGTAGTCCTTTTGCGTTTCGAACCAGCGTGCCTTCTAGTCCTTGCAGAGGCCCGGCCTGGATGCGCACTCTTCTGCCGATTGCGAGACCACGATAAGGCTCAAAGTTCTGCAGGTGCAAACCGGAACGCAACGTCTCGATCTCAAAATCGGATAGTCGTGCGGGTTCACTCTTAGGGCCGACAAACGATAGGATTCCGGGCACGTCGAGGACTCGCACACGTTCATTTCGTGGGATGTTCACAAATAGGTACCCGGGAAACAGTGGAAGCTCAACTTGCGCCTTGCAGCCATTTTTCCAACGGCGAAGGCTCCGGAACAGTGGCAGAAAACTCTCGACACGGCGGTGTTCCAGATGCTCGCGAACCCGCTTCTCATGTCGCGGACTCGTATAGACAGCGTACCAATGGGGAGGGCGCTCGGCCGTCGGAAATGGCGGAGGCGGCACCAAGTTCGCATTTGCAGAGGTGCTGGCGTTGATCGCTTCAGACAAGGCTTCGCCCCCGTCGCTTAGATAGCGTTTGTTTGCTTTGAAAGTTTTGTTGGTACTCGCGGCTGATGTTGAAGACCGCTTACCTTAACCGCGAGTTCGTAGGCCTGCGGTGTAAGTAGGCGACTACACTCTTCGCCGCGATTCTAGATGCATGGCGCGTGCCAATTCGGTAATATTCGCTAACTTGCTTTTTCTTGGTAGCTTAGCAGTTCTGATTCGGGAACCACTGGGACCTGGAGTCTCAAAACGAGAGAAAAGCCAAGAAGCAAACAATAAAGTCGCGCCCCTCTCATCCTTCCGAGATTCCGAGGCTGAATAAGTTTTCAGAATCGTATGTGCCCGTGTTGATTCACTTTCTGCCGTCCGCTGAGTTCGAATACTGCGCAACTCGCGGCTAGACCCTTTCTTTATTCGAGAATATTTACCGCGGCATTGGAAACAATGCGCGCCGCAAACCAGGGTTTCTCCCGCGAGTTCTTCCAGAGCGGATGGGACCAGAGGCGAGCGCAAAGGATCGAAGGCGAACACGAAGAGACCCCAACTACCAGAGCTTCTGATGTGTCGATTAGTTCAAGAGATGGGAACTCTAGACCGAGTGTCTCAAAGCGAGAGCAAAACCTAGCAATCGCATGCCGCCTGTCTCATTCGCGAAACGAGAAATGACATCGACATTGGTTTTCACAATCGATGTTCCAGGGGCTGCCGTGATTTTTTCGGGAGAGCGGGCAAGAACCAGCATCCCGCGTAAACGCCCGAGACTGCAGGTTTTATGTCTCATCATGCCTCTGCACAAACTTAATCCAAAGTACTTGTTCCTCAGCTACTGGTGTCGAGCGCTGCCTTCAAGTTAGTCTCGGCGATTAAAGTGCTCTAATGCAGCGGGGCTCCGCGTGTGATTCGGCCTGCCCAGCATTCGTAACTGTGACAAACGGCCGTTCGCGAGACTGAAAGCTTGAGCACCGGGAGGAAAGGGTGCGTAACCGTTATAAGAAGTCTTATATCTGTATCGTTTTCGCGTTGGTGTCAGTGCTTTCGGCACTGGCGCAGTCCGGTCGCACGGACGTCCAGCGGTGGGGCGACCTTCAAGCGAAGGCAAATGACCCCGGCGAGCCTCTGCTTGCCGCCCTGGTTGAAGCTCCGGCGCTCGCCGGGAGCAGTGATTCCGATCTGCCCGACGCTCCCAGCACTACCAAGGCTGACTCACCAACAGCAGATCCAGTGCCGCCTCCGGTTGTTAAAAGAGAGCACGGGGCACCGCCCGCAGCGATGGGTGGCCCACTCGCGCCCGATCGTAGTGTTGCGGACCGGAATTACCTTCTCGTTACCGGCGGAATGGTCGGCGCAAGTGTCTTTAACGCAGAAGTCACCCTCCACTGTCTGAAGGAGCACCCGGATTGCAACGACATTCCATCCTCTTTACACGGCAGGGCTGCCCTGTATGGAATCGGAATTCCTGCAGATCTCGGCATTGCGTATCTGACGTACTATATGAAAAAAAGGCACAGCAGCATGTGGTATGTCCCGGCTGCGGTTGTAACAGGCGCCAATCTATTTTTTGGAGTGCGCGCTTATCGCTGGTCGCAGGATCCGCCGAAAACCGTTGGCATAACCCCCTAGTTCATCCAACCGGGGCATTGCTCTACCTGCCTCGGACGACAGTTGCCTCGATCGAAGATACCTGCGTTGGGCATCGGATAAATTCTGTCTTAAACGAAGATCCAACTTACTCTCGTAATCCGGAGTAGGTGCGATATCACGTTGAGGCGCTCAGCGCGCCGCGATCACGTCATAAGGGCGCATCATTTCATTGTCCTCGTGCTCGAGGATGTGGCAATGCCAGACGTAACGCCCGACAAAGCCTTCAAAGCGAACGATGATTCGTGTGACCATCCCCGGATCAGCGCGCACCGTGTCCTTCCATCCGGCCTCGTTCGGGTCGGGAGGCACCGGATTCCCTGTGTACTTCAGTACGCCTCGGACTTTAAACGTGAAGGGTTCGAAGCGGCGCCGGTCGAGGATTTGGAATCGAACCAGATGAAGGTGGATGGGGTGGGAATCGTCCGTCAGATTAATCAGGTTCCAGATTTCTACCGAGTTCAAGACTGGATCTTCCGTCACTGGCATATTCCAGTGAGCATTGTTGAGCAACATGGTGATTGGCTTCATGACCCGGTCGTCAATTTCGACGAGAGGCAGCATGCGCGTCTTTGTGGCTTCAGATTCCAAGATTCTGGGTAAGGGGCGTAGAGTCGAGGGCAGTGAACTTGCATCCTTGATTTTGTTCCGCGAAACGCGAAATTGCATAACCGTGAAGGCATCGTTCTTGAGGATAATCTGTTCACCTGCGTGATCGGCGAAATCCACGATCAAATCCGCACGCTCACTGGGCGCGACCAGCAATTGATCGACTGAAACCGGAGCAGGCAGCAAGCCTTGATCGGTGCCGATCTGGTGAAAACTTTGTCCGTTGGAAAGCGACAGGTGAAAAAACCTGCCGTTCGCGCCGTTGAGAACGCGAAACCGATACTTGCGCGGCTCAACTTCCAGATACGGAAATAGTTTCCCGTTCACTAAAATCGCATCACCAAAGTATTCGGGAATCCATGGAGCCTTAGGGTCGGGTGAAACCGGGTAATAGAGCTGCCCCTGCGCGTCGAACATGCGATCGTAGATGACAAGTGGAATCTCATATTTACCACTAGGGAGATTCAAAAAATCTTCGACAGGGTCTCGAATAACAAAGATGCCCAGCAGGCCAGCGACTACATTGAGGCGGTTAATTCCCAGAGCGTGGTCGTGATACCAGAGCATGGCCGCGTCCTGATTATTCGGATAATGGTAAAGCGCTGATTTCCCGGGCACATACCAGTTCTCCGGATAGCCATCGCTCTCCGGAGGAGCTTTTGCCCCGTGCAGATGAACCACCGCGCGCACATCAGGTTTGTCAGATTCGGCTCCGTGAATGTTGTGATCAACCGGTAGAAAGTGCGTCGTCGGCAGCTCATTGGCCCATTCCACCAAAAGCCCTTGACCGCTTCGCGTTTCGATGGTCGGTCCGGGAGAACTCGAACCAAATCCCCAGAGCCGCGTGGGTTTCACATCGCGGTGAACTTTACTTTCGATCTGCCGCATGGCGAACCGATAATAGGGAAGCTTGGCAGTCGGCTCCGTCGGGCTTGGGCGATAGCCGCTGACCCGTGCGACTTCAGGAATTGGAAGCGGATCAACAAACTGAGTCAGCGAGTTGGGATCAAGTAGTGGCCGCACCGGCGGCATCTGCCGGTTCCGCATGGCTTGCGGAAAGATCAGACCTGCACCTATCATCCCACTCTGCCACACAAACTTTCTTCGTGTGATTGACACTCTAAGCTTCTCCCAAGCAAGTATCGGATCTGCCGAGGCGGCTCCGCAAAATAAGAACAGGCATGCGAAGAACAGTTTCGCATGCCCGTTTCTGTTTAGCGAATTCGAAATGGCCGCACCCACCAGATTGGGCGACGCCATTAGCGATTTATCGAACTGGTTCACCACTGTTCGGGTCCAGGAGCAGGCGACCATGATCCGCTCTCTCCCGGGTGAAGTCGAACATTTGGCTGATGGAACTGGCAATTCCATCAAAAGAACCCGCAGGAAGCCGCGTCCCGCCGAGCCAGTTGTCCTCGATGAACCGAATCACCGAAGTCTGATCGGTCACGGTGTGATCGACGTAGTTCTGTCTCGCCCACGGGGAGATGACCAAGAAGGGCTGACGTGGTCCATAACCGCAGCGGCCGAGAGCGTGTGGATTCCCTGAGCTAATGCCGGGTAGCGAGTTAGTGGCAGTGCCGCAGGCGTCCGGACCCGTGAGAGCGTCCGCCGGGCCTGTAGATTGATTCACAATCGGGCTCATCTGATGGTCGTACCAGCCGTCGGAATCATCGTACAGAACGACCACAGCCGTGCTGTCCCAGCTGTCTTGTCCTTGCAGGAAGTTGACGACTTTCACCACGAAATTCTGTTCATCGAGCGGGTCGGAGTAACCAGCGTGCGCATCCTGATAGCCCTGCGCCTTCAGAAAACTGACGGCCGGGAAGTTCCCATGGTTCACCGCGTCGAAAAAGTCATTGATATCGTATTGGTGGTTGGCCGGCCCAGCATTTCCGATCTCAGCGATTGATTTCGGCCGCGTGTGTTTCGGGTTTCCCGTCGATGACCAATACTGAAAGAACGCATGGTGCGGGATGTAATCGCTCTCCTCTACCCCTGTGATCTTAGAGGTTGTGCTGCGGTTGCAACCAGTGGTGCCATTGGGGTTCTTAATGTTCAGATTGAATCCCCCCATGAATCCGCCCCAAGTGACGCCAGCCGCGGTCAGCAGGTCGCCAATGTTCTTTGAACCCAGCTGTACTTGGTTATTTGTCGAACTGGAGCAGACATCATTGAGCGGATCAGGGTCACCAATTACCGTGAGCGAACCGTCGCCGCCATCAACTTCACCGCCGGTTCCGTTCAGCGTCTTGACCGCGCCATTGGTCTGGCCGGACACCAAGTTGATTACGCCAGGCGTGGACGGCCCAAACGTACTGCTAAATGAGTTGTCGTTCATCGCGAAATACTGAGCATAATTCCACAATGCGGTGACGGTGTTACCGTCGAAGTAGCCCATAGTCAAGCCCGTCGTGTCGACGATGCCTCCCCCAGAGGGTGGCGGCCCAGCTGTTCCTACGGAAAACGGGAACAAATCCATAGCGCCCATGTCAAAGGATATTTGCTCTGGCGTGTAGTCATGGTCCTGGTCGTTGGTGAAGGCTTGGGAACGGTCCAGGCGGAAAGGATTCGTCGCGCCCGCGCCATTCGCCGTATTTAGGTTTGGGTTGTTGTTCAACAGAGCGTTGGTGAATCCGTTCACCGTAGGTGTCCCGGGCAGGGCGTGGAACTGGGGCTCTCCTTTGGGGTTTAGTGCAGTCGGATACGTCCCGAAATAGTGGTCAAAGGAAATGTTTTCGCCGAAAATCACCACGATGTGCTGAATGGGCACGTTTTTAGGTTGTGAAGCGGCAAATGCGGGCAAAACACTCGGTCCCAAGGCTGTGGTCAATGCTGTGAGTAAGGCCAGCATTTTCCTGGGGGTGGCTGATGCTCTGATTCGATTGAACATATTCCTCCTCGTTCCTTCGGCCAACTCTCGGCGCTACATTCAATGGTCGTTGCCAAGGAATAGGAAGCCTAGTCGGTTCGTATTTCTCGCCGGTGACACGATTGTTAAAGATATATGAATTTGAGATCGGAGGCTTTGACCAAACTCCTGAATCTCGGCGAGGGGGCCGATTCTGCCCGCTGGCTGCGTTTCGCCGGTTCCGATTTGCCCGCGCCCCCGCTGAGTCAATTTCCAGGTGGCAAGCCCCCAAAATCTGCCAAGTTCCTGAAACGCCGGCTTGTTCCGTTTTCGTAACACCCGTCCATCCAAGCATCCACGCAAGCCGCCTTGTGTTAACAAAAGACTGCGGAGACAGGCCGCCGCAGCGCACCTCGAGTCTAGGCCGTCCGCCTGCATTGCAAAAATGTGCCGGAGGGATACCCGAAAGGAGGCACGACGTGGGCATGCTCGCAGCCAGTTCCGCTTCCAGAGTAATATCCGCTTTTGCTCGAGGAGCCAGGGTGCTCGGAGAAAGAATATTGATTGTTGAAGACGAGAAAGAAACGCGCGGAGTATTGAGGGATTATCTCGAGGACAAAGGGTACGAAGTCGCGACCGCTGATACCGGCGCACTTGCAGAACAAGTGTGGCACACAAGTCGACCAGATATCGCTATCCTCGACTACAGTCTGTCTGACGGAAATGCGCTTGGCCTTATTCCTCGTCTGAAGGCCATTGATCCTTCTATTCCGATCATCATCTTGACCGGGTATGGTTCGATTGACTTAGCCGTTGAAGCCCTCAAACTGGGAGCAGATCTCTTCTTGCCGAAGCCTGCGGAATTGTCCGCCCTCCACCTTCTGGTCCAACGCAGCCTCGACAACCGGCGAAACCATCGTCAGCAGTTGGCGGAACGACTCCGGAGCAGTCGCGGAGTCTTGGATCCTTTCCTGGGCAAAAGCGACAGCATTCGAAGACTTGCTGATCTAGCTCATAAGCTTGCATTGAGCGATGCTCCCGTTCTAATCCGGGGCGAAGCTGGCACAGGCAAGCGAACCATGGCGAGGTGGCTGCATCACAATGGTTCCCGAGCTGGCGAGACTTTCATTAATCTGAATTGTGCCCGATTTCCGGGTGGCCTGTTGGACGCGGAACTGTGCGGAGACGCATTGGAACCTGTCGCCTCGCAGAACCACGCGGGGCTGCTCGAAATCGCTCAGAAGGGGACGGTGTTCCTCGACCAGGTTGAGAATGTGGATCTCCAGGTCCAGCCAAAACTGCTGAAGATCATAGATGAAAAGCAATTTCGCAAGCTCGGCGAAGTGTGTGATCGAAGAGTGGACGTTCGTTTCATAGCAGCTACTCAGCAGGTCACGCTGCCGCTCGTGCTGCGCAAACACTTTCGGGACGAACTGCAATATCGCGCGAGTTGGACCCCTCTCTTGCTCCCTCCCCTGCGCGAGCGAATCGAAGATCTGCCAGTGCTGAGCGCCCGCATCCTCGGCGACGTGGCCGCCGAACTGGGGACGGACAACTTGGAACTTGGCGGGGTTGCGCTGCGAGCACTACAGGGATACTCCTGGCCGGGGAATATTCGCGAACTTAGAAATGTTCTGGAGCGCGTTGTGCTCGTCACCGGAAAAGATCTCACGCCGGGACAGCACTCTCGTTTTGACGCGCGGGTCGAGCAGTATGTATCGAGCCTTGGCCGCGCG
>Ga0210393_10001266_pt1 | contig 21391 bp, 34 predicted proteins | sample IncBWC27OmetaG_FD_160068 | JGI IMG/M metagenome (GOLD analysis project Ga0210393, IMG submission 160068) | Forest soil microbial communities from Barre Woods Harvard Forest LTER site, Petersham, Massachusetts, United States - Inc-BW-C-27-O ... | reverse complement strand
GGCGTGGGATGCGCCTGCAATGTCTCCCGAAGCGGCGGCTTATCTCGCTCGCACCACTGGCGGCAACGCGGGCGGCAACGCCGCCAATATTATCGCCCTCATAGACGGGCTGGTGGCGGACGGCGTGTGGCCGTTGCTGGATTGCTTGTATGTGCTGGCGCAGCAGAACGAAGCAGATGCGCTGCTGAATTTGATTGGGACGAGCTATCTGTTAACACAAGTTGGCGCGCTGGGAAGGTCAGGCCCTCGCACTGGAACTATAATATTCACTCAATATCGTGGATTTGATGGGTTTAATACCGCTGCTAGTTATTTTGACACAGGTTTTGACCCGACAGTTTCAAGTCCGAATTTTACTCAAAACTCGGCTAGTTTTGGTGTGTGGACCAATTTTGATTGGCTGGAATCAGCTGTCGTATTCGGTAATGGGATTACTGGCGGAACGTCACATCTTTATCCTCATTTTACCGATAATAATTTCTATGCCCGCGTTAATAGCCCAACAACTCCGGGGACGTTGACCCCAGCATCCGCCGGTTTGTATGTGGGCGACCGACCATCGTCATCTGCGGTCAATCTTTATTACAACGGTACAAATCCTTGGGGCGATATGGCGGATGCGTCGCAGACGCTTGCTTCAAATCATTTTAGACTTGGTGCAGGAATAGTTGGTGCTTCTAGGCAGCAATTTGCTGCGGCCTTCATCGGCGCTTCGCTTGGCGACGCTGGTCAACTCGCTCTCTACAATCGCCTTCGTGCGTACATGACCGCCGTAGGGGTTTCGCTGGACGAGGACTCGACAGAGGTGCTTCCAGCGCACGGGATGACTAACCCACAGGGTAAGGAGCGAGTAACATGAGTACGCTTGGCGTCATCCTAGTAATTTTACTAGTGGTAATTCTATTGGGCGGCGTTGGCGGCCCCTACGTGGGCGCTCCGTGGCGCTACGGCTACGGCTTTGGACATGGCGGCATTGGGATCGTTGGCATTCTGCTGATCATCCTGATTATACTATGGGCGACAGGTCGTGTTTAAGTCGTCACATAGTTGTGTTAAGGTGTAACTGCTGCAATACCGCAGCTAACTAAGGAGCGAACGCAATGAGTGGTTCATGGGCATATATTCAGTTTGTTGATGGTCCGCCCGGTGGCGGCGGGTATCCCGATCAGGGCCTTCCCGGCGGCGGCTGGGGAGGCGGGCATCCCGATCAGGGGCTTCCGGGCGGTCGTCCACCGCATGTTGGCAACCGTCCTCCAGGGAGCGGGCGTCCCCCGCACGTTGGCGGCGGCCCAGCTTGGGGCGGCTCTCCCGGTCGTCCCGATCAGGGCTTGCCGCAGCCTCCACACGTCTGGCCGAAGCCTCCGGGCGGCGGCTTGCCGGTTGATCCCGGCTGGGGCGTAGGCGAGGAACACCCGGATCAGGGTCCGGTCTATCCGATTGGCCCCGATCACCCTGACAACGAACTGCCGGAAATTCCCGGCATCGAGCCGCCTCCGACTGACCCGCCTCCCGGCACGGTGTGGCCGCCGCTGCCCCCGGAAGTCTCTCCACCGGACGGCGGCGCTAAGAAGGCGATTGTCCTCGCCGCAATCGAGGGCGTCGGCTATCGGTATGTGGTGATCGAAATCTCGCCGCCGCATCCCGATCAGGGCCTTCCTCCGGGGTCGCCTGCGCGCCCTGATCAGGGCTTGCCGCAGCCTCCGCAGCCGCAGCCGAAGGGCCGGTTGGGGCGCTAAGTAAAGTAGGTGGGGGCTTCGGCCCCCACTTACCCCATGGGTAATTAAACGAGGTGAAGCAATGTCTAGAACATCATACGACAGCGATGCGCCGACCGGGAAAAGCACTCTCGCGCCCGGCACTCAAGCACGCCTCAAGGAGAAGGCCGCCCGCGAGGACGCGGCCTTCAAGGCGCAGGACGATATGCTTTTTCGTCGGGCGACCGAGGGTGTGCCGAATCAAGAAACGCTTGACGCCGTACTGGCGCTAGGCGGCGATGCAACCCGGTCCTCACCCGTGCGCGAGCAAGTCCTGCCGGATGCGGAACCCGGCCTGACTACGACAACCGGCGCTTATCGGTCGCCCATCGACCCGACCACGGCGGCGGTGCCTGCGTCGGAACACTCGACAATCGCCCGCGAAGTCGGCGGCACGCCCACGGTGGGCAGCAGCGAGCATGGCGAGCCTGAGGACCGTTGGGCGGACGTAGAGGGCGGCTCGCGTATCGAGCGCCTGAAGAGTCTCCCTACGCAGGAGGAATACCGGGAGAAGGAGGCCGCACGGAGAGCGGAACTCGCCCCAAAAGGCCAACCGAAGAACAACGTAGAGCCGTCGCCCCCGCCGCCCGAGCGCCGGTCCACTCGCTAACCAAGGATATCCCCATGCCGTTGATCAAGTCTGGAAGTGACAAAGCGGTTGGCAAGAACATCCGCGAACTTAAGGACAGCGGCAGGCCGCAGAAACAAGCGGTCGCCATCGCGCTCGATAACCAGCGTCGAGCGGGTGGGGGTAAAAGTAACCCCAAGGGTAAGAAGAAATGACCCAATTGACAGAGCACTTCACGCTGGAGGAATTTACTGACAGCCAGACTGCGGCGCGCATGGGTATTCCTAATGTGCCGAAAGGAGCGGAGCTAGAGAACGTTCACCGCACCGCCAAAGTAATGGAGAAAGTACGTACGTTGCTTGGCGATAAGCCGATCTTAATTAGTTCAGGATACAGGTCGCCGCAAGTCAACGCGGCAGTGGGAGGGTCTAAGAGCAGCGCGCATATGAGCGGGCTGGCGGCTGACTTCTCCTGCCCTGGTTACGGCACACCAAAACATATCTGCAAGCATCTTCACTCACATATGAAGGAGCTTGGCGTCGATCAATTGATACACGAGTACGACACTTGGGTGCATCTGGGTCTTAGCGCAGGCGCGCCGCGCCATCAAGCCCTGACCATCGATAACAAGGGCACGCGTAACGGCTTTGCTTAAGGAGTAACTGTGAAACCTTTTCGCCCGGACTTCGTCATCACTGTGATCTGGGCGATTGGCTCAATGATCATTCTGATCTTGTGCGGCATGGAGATTATTCATAACCAGAAGATCATCGACCGGTTGCTGATCACCATCCCCAGCGGTAGCGCCATCATTATGGGCTACTGGTTCAGCAAGGGTGGTAGGAGTAACGGAAATGGAAGTCCGCCTTCCAGTTAAGGTAAGTGGGGCGGACCCGACGCTGCATTCAAAGCGCCCAGTCCGCCCCTTCGCGACCCGGAGGTTTGCGGTAGCCTGTCAGATCGCGAATCGCGCCGAACGTTTACGCTTGAACCCCATCAGCGCGAGCGCGCCAAAGCCAAGCCCCAGCATCGCCCACGTGGACGGCTCTGGGATCGCGCTTGACTCCATGCTCTCGTTGAAGCCAGTGATCGACGCGCCGCCGCGCAGTCCCAGCGTGGCTGCTTCAGTCATACTGAACAAACCATCAGCTAAGAACGGTGAGACGTTGGTGCCCGCGAACGAGAACGGGTTGCTGCTTGGCGAGCCGCTGTCCTGAAACAGCGTTTGACCGGGGGTCGCCAACCCGATACCCGCAGGCTGAGCGTTCGCCGAGTCAGCGAAGAATCCAAGCGTCGAAGGCCCAGATCCGAGCGCATTGTTGAAGGTCAACGACGCGCTCTCACGCACCGCGTTGACCGGCCCAACGAAGTTTGTGTCACCCACCACAATAGACAACTTCCCTTCGCCCGATCCGCTGTTCGAGATCAGCGAGGTCGAGAATTGAAGATTGTCTTCCGCCGCGCCGCTGACGCTCGCCGCCACTGTGCCGATGATGTGGAACGCGCCCACCGTCTCGTTCAAAATGATGATGTTCTTCGCCGGTCCAGCGAGATCGCAAGATTGCCCGTCGGCGCAAGTGACTACGGTCGTGCCGTCCGTAAAGGCGATCTGTAGCGTAGCGTTGGCGGGGCTGGCTCCCAACGCTGCGAGGATAGTTGCCCCCAAGAGTAGACTTTTCATGCTGTCAACCTTTCACTTAGTCGAGTGTTCGCCATAGCACATTAGTATTACAATGTCAAGACATTTTTTTGACTATATTGTTTACACTCCTTCCTAGTTACCCGGTTGGGTAAGTTGGCGGATGGCTTTTTGCCGTTGGAGAGCTAGCTCTAACTCAGTGTCTAACGTTCCGCCCCAGTTTGCGCTCATGTCCGGTAGTGGTATATCTCCCATGTCACTGCGATTGCTAGTAACAGGACGATATACAATAGGTAGTACAGCCGCACGGGGTCTGGTCGTTCTGGCGTAGACCCCATGAGCCGCAACACAGTGTTGAGGGTAGGGATAATACCATCGGCTATAGCATCGAGCCTCCGCACCCATCGACGTGGCCGCATAGACTACTCCCAACATGACAGCTAGCTTCACGACGCTTCACTCACCTTATCCAGTAGCTCAGTTATCGCCATGATCACGTCAGCCTCTTGCTGGCTGAACGGCTCCTTGCCACGACCCGCATGATCACGCGCCATCTGCACAGAGTTAATAGCGATGGCTCGCCGCAGACCGCGTTGCTGAACCTTCATCTTCGCTCCGTTGCTGATATCATCGAAATGGTCCATGCGTAGGCGTGCTGGTTGTTGGGGTAGTGTGGCGTCAGTCATTTACTTTCTCCTGTTTTAAAATCATGGTGGCAGGAACTTGTTATGAATGGTGTACTCAAGATAGCTTTCAATTGCTGTTCCCGGCGCTGCGTTGATCAGCCATAGGTTTTCTTTTGCCCCTGCCTTACGCGAGCCAGACCCCATCATGCCAGTAGTCATCTTGGCACCCATCACCTGTTTCATCTGGGACACCATCGTGTTTTTGGGGCGCTTATTCTTGTTGCACCACTCGCTTAGCGCAGCATCGGAGATGCGTAAGGTGAGCGGGTCGCCAGATACTTGTGCCTCTATCTTACCCCACGCGCTATCGTTCTTTTCGTTGAGGATCGCAGCGTAGCCCTTAGGTGGGCGTCCCATCTGGGTCCACGTCTTGTCGAGGATAATCATGTTGCGCGGTTGTTTCTCATTGAGGAACGCGCCAATTGCAGACATAAGAGCGTTCTCTTTGGTGATATCGCTCGGGTCTTCCGCCATCTCCTGTTTCATACGATGGAATTCCGCGAACATGAACTGACCCATCTCGGTGAGTGGGAATTTTATGAAGCTGAGTGAGTTCGCTATGTTGGCGGCGAGCATTGTTGACGCGATGGCTGCGATCCAGAACCGTTCCACCTTCGGATCGGCATTGAGCAATTGCCCGAACGTCGCTTTGGCCTGCGCCAGACTGGTGTAGATGCTCTTGTAGTTCTGGCCAAGGTACGTGGCGTACTGCCTGCCAATACCGCCGTGGTTGAGTTGTAACCCAATGAGTAAGTCGTTCACTTTCGACGCGAAGTTAGGGGTCTGCTGCGGCAGGCGCACGCCCTGCATCTCAAACATGCGCAGCCATGAGGCGTCGGTCCCCTTATCTTCCTCGCGCACTCCATCAACGATGGACCCGTTAGACGCATACCCGCATAGTGTCTTGAACTCGTTGACCTTGCGCATCTTACCCGAACGGTCGGAGCGTCCCTTCTCGCGGCCCCCCGTCAGTTGGAACGCAATCTCGGTCATAGCCTTTAACTGCCGGTCACCCTTAATTTCGTCATAGAACACTGGCAAATGCCGTAAGGTGGCGCACTTGGCGAATGTGTAGATCACAGTGTCGCTCAGTCCGCCCACGACTGGGCTTGACCATACCGACTGGCCTCCTAATAACGCAGTGCTTTTCCCTATGCCCGAGGCAGGGGAAGTTACCCCCATGAGTAACCCGCTCTCGCCTGTTAGGCTTACCAATGGTGCGGCGAAACTAGCCGCCACCATGCAAGCAAGGTCTGGCCTGTCCGCCGTGACGACAAGTTTCATCAGGTCGATCCAGACTTGCTCGTCGCCCATCACCCGGTAGTTCTCCGTACCCTCCTGCGGGCGAGCGCACTTGGCCGTACCGGCAGGGGAGACAAAGTCACCCGCGAATGCGAACCCCATATCGCCTTTATGGTCTTGCGACCACCCGAACGCTGGCACAGTGACAAGAGTGCCACTATTGCTCTGTAGCTGTTGAAGATAACTAGCCATGAATTGCCTCGGTAACTCTGGTCTGATTGTGATCGGTAGCCCCTCTGCTGCGAATGCTTTAGCGAACGTCGTATTGTCCGCCACGATAGTGCTGTCGAACCGTTTGGATACTGGTTTCTCACCCTGCATGGTGTTGATGACGAATTGAAATGGTTTGCCCGCCTCAAGCATAGCGCCCGGCAATAGAGGGTATTCAAACACCAGCCCGTCGCCCGTGTTTTCCTTACCGGTATCCGGCTGCGTCTTATAGATCAAGAATTGGTTATCGTGATAGTAGGGCCAAGGCAACTCAATGACGCCGGGAGGGATGGTTCCGGGAGCGAAGTTAAATGTGTGACCATTGGTTTGCTTGGCCTTAAATCCAACGGATAGTGGGGTGGTGTGCAGAGCCAGATGTGGACAAGTCTTGCACTCGTCGCGCTCGATGGCGATATGGTCGCACTTCGGGGGACCGATAGTCTCGCGGTTGGCCCGCGCCAACTGTGCGGTGGCAAGTTTCTCATCAGTTCCTTCCTCGGTATAGTATGGCGACTTACTGCATAGCCTATGCGCCGTCTCGCGTGGGTCGGTGACGTGGCATGATAGCGCCACCACAGTATGCCACTGCGGATCGCCCACCAGATTAGCACCGCCAGCGTCCAGAGTATTTCTAATAAAAGGACAGTGCTTGGCGACTTCATCAATAGATACCGGCGCGTATTCACGCTTCATACCCCCCGTTAAGTCAGCGTTCTCGTCAAGCGGCAAGCCGTGCGCGTCTACGCCTGCGGTCGCGCCAGCATTAGGCTTACCCTCGTGGGTAAGTGTAGCCTTCCACCGCGATAGGCTATCCTTCATCCGATCAACGTCGATATGATCCTTTTCATTGCCAGAATACAGCAATGCAACATCGGTAGGTGGTGTTATCGGTACTACACCTGTGGGGGTGGCGTGCTTGAAGTTCCACGTCCCGGCCACACGTAGCAACCTCGTCGCGTCCCGTGTGCATTGCCGGTCGAACAGCAGCCCGTACTCCACGCCAGCGCTGATAAGACGCCCTGCCATGTTGCCATGTTCAGCACGATCAACCGCTACATTAAGTGTCCAATAGACGTGCCATCCGCCCGAACCACTACTGACTATGACAGTTGGCGGCGGCAGCTTAGCCCACTCAAGGAATCCCTTGACGGCTGCGGCGACTTCGGCAGTGGAAGAATAGCCACCCTGCTTAACGTCCACGTCTAAGTACAAATTCTTGCAGGCGACTAGGTTGGGGTACGTGCGGTCGGCGCGTGGGTATGGGTGCCCCGGCGCACCAGCATTGCGGTACATGCCCATAGACAGGTAGACGCAATGCCCTTTGAGCGCCCAATACCATGCATCTTTCTGCGCTCCATGCACGGTCTGGTGTGCGTTGCCAGGAAAGATTGGTTCCGGCTTGCCATCCAGAAAGACACGACGATGCACCGTGATCCACGTTGACTCGCTGACCGGCGCAACCATCTTAAGGAACTTAAAAATTTCGATACTGCTCACACTTACCTCCCCGATAAGTGGCGGGGCGGGTTTTATCCCGCCCCTTGTTATTACCCCATGGGTAACCTAGCTTGCCTTCATCAGGGTGTTAAACAACTGGTTCATGTCCTGAGGGATCGCGCCCTCAGTCGTCTCCGGTTCTCCTGCCGTTACGTCAGCGTGTTCCTCCACCGTCGGGTCCTCTACGGCTGGGGCCGCAGTCTTGATGACCGGGCGCTGAGTCGGCGGGGGTGGGGCTTTGCTCGCCATCGCTCCCGCAATCGTACCTTGTTGTGTAGGGGGTGGCGGGGGCGGCGGCGCTGTGGTTCGTGCAGGCTGCATGGCGAACCCGCCCACCCGGTTAACTGGGGGAGGCGGTGGGGGAGGCGCTGCCTGTTGCACTGGGGGTGGCGGGGGCGGCGCTGCTGGCTGGGGCGCAGGCTGCACGGGTGGACGCACCACGCTGGGGCGTGGCGCTGGGCGTGGCGGCTGAGCCTGCGCCGCCGGTCGCGGCGCTGCTTGCGGTGCGGGTTGCTGCGCTGCTTGCGGTGCGCTAGTCGTAGCCTCCTGTGCTGGCGCTTCCATCTCGGCAGGGATCATCTTGGACACGAGGATGCGATCCACTTGCTCGTGCTTGCGCATGTCGATGATCACCCGCGCCTCGTCGTCCGTAAGCGCGCCGACATAGTTAAACTCGATCTTCGGGAACGCGATGTTAGGGTCCTGAGTGAAGCTCAGTTCCGTGATGGCGCTCGCGTAGTGGATGCGATTGTCGCGCAGCATGTTGCCGTACGTCACCTGATTGGTGAGCGAACCGGGCGGCACTGACAACAGGATCGGCCCGCCGCCCATCTCGTTGGTCAGGTCCTGGCTATACGGCACCACGACAGTGCGCCGCCGCTGCTGGCATGCCTTCGCCTTCGGTGCGGCAGGCGTAGCGCCCGAACCCCACGCATCACACGGGCATGTCGCGCACACCGGGTTCATCGGCTGCGCCACCGTCTCGTCAGGCCGCACGCCGTCGCTCGACCAGCAGTCGGGCTGCGAGTTAACGCCCTCCACGTAGCCGTGTGCGTAGTATGTGCGAGAGAGTTCCTTTTGCGCCTTGAGGATGATCACCTGAACGGCAGGGGTAGGGAACCGCCCCGTCGCGTCCATGAGGATCTGATCCTCGCCCTTGAACCTGTAGTGCCACTTGCCGCCCTTGATGCCGAGAATAGGAAACCCAATGCTGACGTTGGCCGTCAGGTCGTCCCACTCTGCGGGGAGTTGGTCGAACAATGCAGACTGCTGCATGATCGCGCCTGCCCCGCGATTTGCTACTTGATTAGCCACGATGCTGTCCTTTCTAGTTACCCGTTGGGTTACTCTGCTGCTTGGTCTAACGGAGTGGTGTCTTTCACCACCTTGTTCTTCGCCTTCGGCTTGACGGGCGCAGTGATATAGAGAATGTTCACCGCGTTGCGGATCAGCCCCGGAGGGGCCATCTTGTGTTCCGCAGTGAACGCCTCACAGTTCGTGGGCTGCGCCGCCCATGTGATAAGCTGCCACGCCTCTGCGCCTATTACGTGCCGACTGAAAGCTTCCTTATCTTCCACGCGCCACGTTACTTTAGGTTTCCAGTGACACCCGCCGTACTCAGTGTTGGCTGACTTCTGGTTGGTCTGGTTTAGGAACGCAAGGATTTCAGTCCTGCCCATCTCCACGAACTTGTGGTGCTGTTCAAGCTCTGCATCCAACGCCTCCTGCCGCTGATCGATATAGTCTTCCATCATGCGCACTTGTTTAATGCGCTCGCCTAGATCAAAACTCATGCTGTTGCTCCTGTTGTGCTTGAAGATTTCACCTATTAGGTTTCAAAAACCGCAAAAATATTTTTGGGGCAAAAATATCGCCCGGAAGTATTATTGCATCATCATGACGCAATCGGGAGTGCTACAGCCCATCCGTATGTGCCGGTTGTATGTAATCCGCACCCATTTTATCGTGCCGATCTTGCACACTGGGCAGGGGAACTCGCCAATCTTGCCGTCTTTGGGGATTAGCTTGAGGGCTTGGTCAATCCCATCGAAAAACCCGCTCACATCTTCTTCCAATTTACTCACCGGGTAATATCCTCTGTAATCGCCTCGACTATCTCTAGGAACCTATTCTGTAGGTTCTCGTTGGCGGCAAGAAGCTTGTACATCCGTTCTTCCATCGGCGTGCCGCCCACCATCGCCACTAATGTCTTGTCGTCCTGCCCCACTCGGTACGTGCGCCCATTGGCTTGCTGGAACGTCTCCAAACTCGTGACAGGTCCAGCCCATATCGTTGTGTTGGCTTTAGTGAGCGTGAGACTGTGCGACATGCAGCCGGGATGCGCGGCGATGACTTTGTATTTGCTGGTGTCCTGAAAATCGCCAAAGATCTGGTCCCGGTTCTTAAGCGTGGTGTCGCCCGTCACTACGGCATGAGAAACTTTGTTAGTTGTCAGGAACGCGCTGAACGCTGCAACTGCGCTCTTAAAGGGTGCGAATAGTAAAACTTTACGCTGCGTGCTGTCGATCAGGTCTAGGATCAATTGCAGTCGTGGCGTATTGTCCATGTGGATCGTCTTGCCGTCGCGGGTGTAGACGTATCCAATAGCGATCTGCATCAGTTTCGACAGCACGGCTCCTGCATTGAGCGCGTCGATCTTATGCGCGCCCACCAGCGCTATGCTCTGCTTGCGCATCGCCTCGTATACGTAGCTCTGCTTCGATGTTAGGTCAGCTTGATAATATTTAATTACCCTCTCGGGTAACTCGGTCACATCCGACAGCTTGAAGCGCACGGATGGCTGCATGCAAGCAACCGCCCGTTCTTCCGCACCCCGCTTGGCTTCCCATCTGAACGGCCCTTTCTTGAGCATCAACTGGTCGCGAAAAATCGTGAAGAACTTAGGCACGGTGTTGGGCGTCAGGCAGGAGCATGGCCCCCATACATCCGTTACCGCTCGCGGTATCGGAGAGCCAGTAAGCCCCCACACGTAATCTTTCGGCGCGACGTACTTGCGCAAGAGTTTTGTTTTCTCGGCTCGTCCATTGCGGTAGCCGCCAATCTCGTCCACGCATACGCAGTCGATATCATCGCGCTCCATCAGGCTATCTTGCAGCACTTCCAGCCCGTCATGGTTGACGATATAGATATCCACTTTCTCAAACAGCTTGCGAGAGCGCGCCTCTTTGTTGTGGCCATGCAGGATCGTCGCCTTGAGCCATGGGAAGTATAGCAGCACTTCGCGATACCATGTGCGTCTCATGGCGGTGAGCGGGCATAGCACGATCATCCGTTGCGCCAGCCCAGCTTTTTTGAGCGCATCGTAGGCAAGCAGGATGCTGCGTGTCTTTCCCGTGCCTAACTCGTTCAGACAATAGGCGCGTTCGTTCTCGATGAACAGCGCAGCCGTCCACTTCTGCACCTGAAACGTGCCCACTGGGAAAATATAGCCAGCCGCGACCTGTAGCCTTGCGGCGTTGAGCATCAGCTTACCAGCAGCGCTCGCAGTTACCCTATCGGGTAAGGGCTGGGCTGAGACGTTCATTGTTTGCCTCAATCTCCTGTAGCCACGCAGTGAGTTCTTCCAACCCGTCGCCTTTGTTTATGCTTGGGTCCTCGTCAATGACAAACGTTTTACAGTTCTGTTTTTCACGTCGGTCCTTCAAGAAATTATCCTGCCGGTCAGTCGGCCCAGCACCGGGCTTCTTCGCTTCGATAAAGAATGCAATCGGCAGCATTTCAACGATAAACCCAAATCGATAATACTTGCCCGCCACACAGTGGTAGTCTATCCCCGCCGCGCCTCTGCCATACTGCACCGGCATGAAAGAATAGACGAACGGAAACGACGCTAATATGCGCGAGATGTTTTTCTTGACACGGCTTTCGGGGGTCATCGCCAAAACCTTTCTTTACCGAACATTGGCAATGCCACTTGGTCATGCTCACCATCGAACGTACCTTTAAGCGCCTTAACTTCCAACTTACGATCATCGACATGAGTAACGATAGCACCGATCCATTCGTCAGGTGCATTGAACCGTATGCGGCGCACTTCCACAATGTCGTTGATTTCTATGCGGCCTTCGGGGGTCATGCTTTATCGCGTATCCTTCACCTTGGTGTATGGGCTGATAAATTGTTTTAACGTCTCAGCCATCTTCTCTTCGGTTTCGCCAGAGAACAGTAGCACGTCAAAATCCATATCTAAATCTTTGCCGTTGAGCTTGATGTACGTGTCTCCTGGCTTCTCAAGGAACTTGCGCAGGTTGCCAAAACTCAGCCCCAGCACCAACAAACTCAACTTACCCTCGCGGGTAAGGACGGTCGCCTTGATCATCGCTTTGGCCCCTTGCCCCAGTGTTCGCACGACGTTACGTCGCAATACTCCATGCACAACCCGCACGGCTTGGGCGGGAAGTCTCTGGTCTTGTGCGCCGTCTCCAGCGCGATCACTCGTGGGAGCAACGCGTCCATTTCTTTTGGTATCTCACTCCGTGTATACACTTCGTGAGTTGTGTCGTTGTACTCCGTCCATAGATAGTCAACCCGGCAGGACTGCACGCTCTTGTAGTGGTTGAAGATCGTCCACGCGTTCAGCATCAGTTGCGTGCCGTCCCATATTCTAGGCGGCTTGCCGGTCTTGTAGTCAACCACATGCCCAAAATCATCGTTCTCCCTGCCGGTTGGCATTAGACGAAAATAATCTATCTTGGCGCGATACCACGTCCGCTTGTCGAAGTAACCCGTTGGGTTACCCGCATTGTCGGTCGATAGTTTTAACTCGCACTGGATGATCTGGAACGGATGCAAGACACGGGTCAACTTCTCTGCCCAGTGTTCCATGTAAATGAACTGTGCAGGCAGGGGCGTAGACCCTGCCACCCGCTTCTGCATGGCGTCATGCAGTTCGTCGCCACGGTCTAGCTCGGCGCTTCTCCCTTGTTCGACTGTCTTGTCTACGTCAATCGCTTGATAGCGGCGCGGACAGGTTTCATAATTTTTTAATTTACTATAGCTCCAAGAGAAGGATTTAACCTTAGTCTTCGTGTCCAACATAAGGTGGCTCCTTCTCCGGGTCGTCGGTCTTACGATGCGGCGTCGTGTCACGCCATACGCGTAGCGCCTCAGTCTTCGTATCGTATGGGCCTACGCTATCGTACGGCGACTTGTTCGCCATGCTTTTAGCGTCGTCATAGGAGTTGATGTACCATCCAGTATTGTCGGGTGTCTCTGGGTCTTCCCAGTATTCAATCCTGTCCATGTTACTCTCTTGGGTAAGTCCACAAATCATGTCAGCACTAACCTAAACTGAGTGATTAACTGATCGCTTGGGAACAGGTCGATAGGCTCCAACGTCACCCCATGCCTGCCGCCAAAGCAATAAAATACATACACCTGATCGTTATAGATATGGCATTGCAGAAAGTCATCCATGGCGATTTTCATCTCGTTGCGTATGCCACCCATGCGCTTAAGGAACATCTCGCGGGCGCGGTTCGCCAATGTGATGTTGTTAGCTGGTAGCGATGCGGGCGGGAAGTTATGCACAACGCCTTGCCGCGCTAGCTCGTTCTGGTTTAAGTTCGCCTGCTGTATGTCGCGCATCATTTGCGCCGCTATTTCATCCTTGTTGATATGCGCCCACATGTCCGGCGCAGACACTACGCCGCCAAGCAGGGAATTAAATGGAGGATCGCTTATCGCCATGTCAGGCTTCCATGTTTTGTCAGGGTCGGTATATAACTTACCCTTTGGGTAAGGCGGCTTCGATTGTCCGCCTGATGATATCCCTGCACGAAGGCGGGATAGAATACCGTCCGTTGCCATCGTTGATCACCCAAATTTTCCTAGGCTCCAGCTTCTTGCGCAACGTGTAGATGATTTGGCGTACGCTGTATTTAATTTCCGGTAGTTCTTCCTCGCCCACCCAGCCGGTCGTATTTAGCATCGCCTGAATAAACCTAGCCTCCATTGGCGACACGCCAAACGCATGCACTAGCGTCTTTTCGTCGGCAGGGATAGGATTGTGCTTCTCGACGGTCATAAACTCAACCATTTTAGTTCCACCTATATAGGGATATTGACCGTGACGCACTGTACACCATGTGTAAGAATGTGTCAAGAATGTAATTCAGAAATTTTATAGCGGTATTTCTGTTTATCACACTGGCTTCCACTCAACCATGTCTGCTAGGTTTTTCCCTAGCTTAACCTCGGCGCTCAATGGTAGCCCCGCGCTCCACTGAGTGTTCCGCGCCATCTCTTGGATGGCTATCGCCGCCAATGTCTCCGCATACTCGTCTGGCACGCAATGCACGTTCTCGTCGTGAATGTTTAACAGCACTCGTGGGTCTGGTATGCCTTGCGCTCTTGCGCGCATCTCAGTGCGCAGCCCCGCCTCGACCACATGCTGCCGGTCAAGCCCTTGGTCGATGTTCTCCAGCAGCTTCGCGCCATATATGCGCTTCGTGAACTGCGCCTGATCGTACACGTAGTTGCCGCGCCCGCTGGCGTCGGTTTCAAACCGCAAGTTGTCGTAGAACAATTTTAACCCGCTGGGTAACATGACAGTTGTGCCTTGCACCTCGCACGGCCCGATCCTATACCCGTCCGCCTGCCCACGCGCCATCAACACGATAAGGTTATTCAGATCGGTCCATAGCCGCTGGATGTAATAGAACCTCTGCCGGTATTTGAACACCCACGTCTCGCACATAGCCAGGGTCAGTTCAAACCCAAGATCGATGCCCTGCTCGCGTGAGAGCGTGCGGATACTAAACAAAAGCTTCCTTGCCGACATGCCGAACCCGAGCCCAAGGATGCAGGTCTTGCCTACGAACCGATGCACCTTACCCACTTGGGTAAGATCGAGCGCGAAGATATCGGCAGCGAAGGCTTTGTAGGTGTCCTCGCCCGCCACATACATTTCAAGCAAGTCGGTCTGGTCAGCCAGCCATGCGACAATGCGCGCTTCGATCTGCGCCGCGTCCACCGCGACAATCGTGTAGCCTTCGGGCGCATACAAACAGCGACGTATCTCCTTGCTCTTGCGGGCGCTGAGGTTCTGCATATTGAGTTGCCAGTCGCCTGAATAACGATGCGTGTGCGCGCCGCCGTACTTGAGCGGCACCGGCATGTATGGCATGCCGAGATGGGCGTTGGTCGCCAGCCCTATGGAGATGAACCGGCTCGACCGTGTTTCCTCGATAGTGGTCTTCGTGCCTAGCCGCGCCGCCACCAACGCTTGAACCATTGGGTCATCATGCTCCAGCAGGTCTGTGAACGCCGTGTCTGTTTTAGCGAAGGCATAAGTGAGTTTCTTTTCTTCTGGATCACTCGGGCTTATCTTCATCGGCGGGTCAACGCCGAACGCCATGAGCAGGCCAGCGAACTTGATGTTGCTAGCCAGCATGCCAGGGTCGGTCAAAGTTACCCTAGAGAGTAAGGCGGCTTTCTTCGCTCGCACCGTCTCCCGGTAGACTTGCAAACTCGCCACGTCTACTTGCAGCAGCGGGGAGGTCGCCATGCGGATAACCCGGTCCATGACGATAGCTTCCATGTTGGGCAGATGCTCGCGCAGCCGGAAGAATATCTCGCGGCAACCCTCTACGTCATTGAATGCATATGACGTAAACAACATCATCTTGCCGGGATCAGCAACCAAGTCGGCCCAATGTACACCCGCCATCTGTTGAATAAACTCGCCCTTCTCGCCTATCCCAAGATACTTGAGTACATTCTTGAGACTGAGCCTGCCGTTGGGGATTTGGTGGTAGATCGTCGCCCGCGCTAGACTGAGCGTACACATGAGCGCGGGCGGGTGGACGCCGTAGCGGTAGGCGGTCACCACGCCGTCAAAGAGCATGTTATGGCTGATCAGGGCGTAGGGCTGGCGTATGTTGGTCAGGAACCGCGCCACGTCGTCCTGCGGCAGGAGGAAGGGCGGTTCGTGATCGATAGCCACGGCGCACGCCAGCGTCTCCCAGCGGCTATCTAGCACATACTCGACCGGCGACATTTTGCGCAAGCTGTACACTCGGTCGTAGTAAGTTTCGTAGTCAGCAAATATACGTAACATTTCTGTAATTACCCTGTAGGTAAATGTGGATCGCGTTAGTGCTTGGTGGGTCCGTTGAGCGCCACTTTGACCTTCTCAAGCACTTCTTGAAGCGTCTTGTTGTTCTTGCCCTCGGCGAGCTTATCTACTTCTTGCGCCACCATGACGTTGCGCATGAACTGCATCTGATCCGACTCGTCTAGCATCGAAAAAATTTCCGCCACGATCTTGATAGCGCTCCTGCACAGGTCGTTGAACGCCTCGCTATGCTCGCTGTCGGCGCTGGGTTTCCAGTCAGGCCACTTGTCGGCATGTGTTTTGGAAGAACGCGCAGTGCAAGCACACGTCCGCCATCTGCTCTGCAATTTTCTTTTTACTCGGCTTACCCATCGGGTTACTCCCGTATCTCTCTATTGAGAATCCCATGCCTCCTTACCCTTCGGAGTAAGTTGCCACATCCCCGGCGTAGGCTGCGTGATGTAGCCATGTAAGCGTAGACGCTCAAGCCGCCCATACAACCCGTTGGTGCCGTAACCCGCCGCCTTCAGGCCGGGGAATGTTTCTTTGCCAACGTGCGGCTCGCCGTCCGCGAACGTCGTCATGATGATAGCATTGCAACCCGCGTAGAGATTGAGTACGTGACCGCTGCCTTTCTTGCGGCGTACTTGCTTGACGCGTACCGGCTTAGGCTTGTGTAGGCTATGCAGCAACTCGGGCAAGTCAGCGCGCTTGAGTTGGCGCTCAATCACCGGCACTTCTTCCACGGTTAAGTCCTGTACCGGCAGGAACTTGGATAGTATCCCGAAAAGTGTCTCACTGTCAATGGTGAACCCAAGCTTGTATTTAATCGTCATGTTCCCTCTCTCCGAGTTGCAAGTTTCCATCGCATCTCATCTAGCAGCGTATCATATACGGATAGCTCGCCCTTCCGGTGTTCTTGCCACGCGTCCAGCCATAGTACAGCCTCATATCTATACTCGTTGCCGAACCGCCAGAATACACGTAGTTTCGATACTTGAACTTTGTTTGTCGGCCACATCACGCCAGTTGACTCATAAACGTCAGTCACGTCACTAAAACTTATCTTGCCAAACGCAGCTTGTTTGGCTACCCATTTACCGAGCGTGATCATGGGACTGAGACTACGGTTTGGTCGTAGTGGCGGCGAGGCGGACATATTAAGCTCGCTTAGCTTTCCTGTTGCGGTACTTCTGCATCTGCACCACATGTCGCACGCCCTGAGCTTGCTGAAGGGTCGGCGCGACAACCTCAGCCTCGGCAATGGGGCGGATGCTCAACTTGTAACCGCACGCTCGCAGCACGGCGTTGAACGTCGCCGCTTGCGGCTTCCTCGTCGCGCCATCCAACCAATTGCGTATTGTGTGAACGGTGACGCCGCTCGCATCCGCAATACCCTTGCGGTTCATATGGCTATCGGCGATGATTGTGCGGACTTGATCGATCATCGGGTCTTTATCTTGAAAAGAATAAGATTTGTAGGTGAACCCCGCCATGTCATTTACCCTCTGGGTTACTTTTCGTTTTTGAACTTGTTATCGAACTTCTTAGCGGCTTTCATCATGATTGCCTCCAACTGCCTAGCCGTGCGCGCAGCCTTGTCGCGGCTCCACTCGTCCAGCGTCTCCGCAAGATGCTCCTTGAGCCACGGTTCTAGCAGCGATGGCGTGCGGTCCACGGTGATGGGCGACTGTATTAACGACTCACCGGAATACGCGGCGTCGAGCATGCGGTACTGGCTGAGCAGCACCCTGCCGGAACGCGCCGTGTCGCTGAGCGCCTTACTCATACGCGGGAAAAACAGCACAGTCGCATCATTCATGACAGTTGACAATTCTTTCTCGATAGCCTTGCGTTCTATTCGCGGGGCTTCTACCGGGATCATGGTGAAGTCGAAGTCGGCAAGGCACTCGCGTATCCACGGCATCAGGTACGCCAGCGTAGCCACGTCCAGCCCATACTGGGGCGAGCGGAACTGCTCCCATATGTAGGTCAGGCTCTCCCACTCGGTCGCCACGCGGATCGGTGTGTCGAGCAAAGCGGCGAACTTACCCTCAGGGTTAATCGTCAGAGCGCCAGCCGGGATCAAGAACACGGACCACATTTGAGTGGGGGTGAACCGCGCCTGAATGGTGGCGCGACGTCCATCAGACAGGGCGAAGCTTAATCCTTTAAAGTTGGATTGAGGCGGGAGATATTGCACGGCGTCACGGAACGCCTTCACCATGCCCGTGCTTGAATACATGATGCTGCATTCAAGCATCGCTTCGTAAGCGCTGTCCACGGTGATGTCTACCGGCATGAACTTGCACACAAAGCTGGCGGCGCTATTTAGTTTCGCATCGATGTAGTTGACTAGGTGCTGGTTCATGTCGGCTTACCCTAAGGGTTAGAGAAAAAGAATGACGATGGTTTGGCGGATTTCACGGGGACTAGACTTACCCCTACCAAAGACCCGAACCCGCCCTTGAAGGCCCATGCACCCAATGGGAGAAGCTTGAGATAACCCCCATCGAGCCAGTGCCTAGCCGGTGCCATCGCTCCCGCTGCCGGTAGAGTACCCTCTGGTAGGGAGCTACGCGGTGACCTTGATCACCAAATAAAATTCCTTGTGCTTCTCGGTGAACACTTCACCTTGCGCCTTGTCCAGCCACTCATACAGCTTGTCGTTAAGCTCGCTCAGCTTTTCGGCATCGTGGCTAACATCGCGTATCTCTGCGACAGTTAGTTCTTCTTCCTTTACATTGAAGGCGTCAAGGTCAAGCTTCGGCATTTGGTTTCTCCGCTGGGTAAAAAGCCTTATCGTTGTCCTCAATCCGCAACCATGCGGGTGAGTAGGTGTTGCGCCATTTATCCGTTGGGTAATGGTGAAACACTCTAGCGCCGCACTCAGGGCAATAGTTAGGACGCCGTGGGTTGACCCAACATATGAGGATGTTGCAGCACGGCATCTGTAGCAGCCTGAACGGGACTTGTTCGTTACTTGGCATTGGGCACGCGTTCGACTGTTATACCGTGGATGGGATCAACGAACCCTTGCGTCTTGCCGCAATGCGGACATGCTCGTGGCTTCCGATAGATCGGTGGCGAACCAATGATATAATAATCGTGGCATTCGTTGCACTCAATGAGTACATTGTTGCCAAGCCTATCTATAACTACTGGGTCCACGTCATTTACCCTTTGGGTTAAGCGGCTCCCTGCCTAATGCTGCGCGCTGCGCGTCACGCATCGTAGGTGTTAACGGCGGTGCGCCTTTCATGTCCGCGCCGTAGTCGTTCGCTTGCAGCCACGCCATGCTCTCAGCGATCATCGCGTCGGTGGCGTCGAGCCATTGCAGCCGCGCCTTATGCACGGTGGCGAGCGGTACGTCAGCACGTACAGGCTCGGGGTTACCCTCATTAACCCACCACTTCGTGGCGTCAACGATGTTAGGGTTGCGAAACAGCGCATCGCGCTTGGCGAGGAACGCTTTAATATCTTCGCCGTTACCCATTGGGTTACTCCTTGCGCAGACGTTCGATGAGCGACCAAAGCTTTTCTTCTTCGGCTTCGGTCAAGTCCCAGTTCTCTGCACCAAGCGCCCACTTCACCACGTCCGATAGCAATAGCTTGCGGACGATGGCTTGTTCCTCTGCGGTTAAGTTACCCATTGAGTAAGTCCTCTGCTTGCGGCGGCACACGAACGATCTCGCCCCACTTGGCGTTCTGGTCGGTGATGCAGCCCCACACGACTGAATAGCTTGGCTCCGGGATTTCGTTCTGGTCGCCGTACAAGTCAGTGAGGTACACCACTAAGTCAGGCTCCAGCCCTTCGTCGTCAATGCGCTCGAACGGCTTGCGGAAACTGGTGCCGCCGCCGATCTTGAGCTTGCACTGGTAAAGATCAGCCGTGCCTTCCAACTCCGTCCACTCCTGCACCCTTGTGTCACACTGCGCGAAGATGATCCGCTTGGGCCGCGCCTGCTCCATCAAGCCAGTGGCTTCCGCCATGAACACGTCGAACGTGCGCTGATTGATGCTGCCAGAGGTGTCAACCACGATCACCACCAAATCGCACCCGAACGCCACGCGACCGGGTGAACCGATGCCGCGATAGACAAGCTGCGGGTCTAGCGTCGCCCACGTATAGCGCCCGTTGCCGATTTTGCGGCTCACAGCCACCGCGAACAGGTCGCGCCAATCAGCCTTGGGGTTGAGCTTCTTGGTGAACGCCCGGTCAAGATTGGCAGGCAGCTGGCCGCGCAATTTCGCGCTTTCCATCGCCGCCGTGACAGTTGTGTCCCACTCGGATTGCGAGCGCTCCGACACAGCCTTGCTTGCCGTCTTGCCACGGCCTTGACCGGGACGCAGGCACTTACCCCATGGGTTACCCGGCATGCCCGGTCCATCGCCCGGTTGCCCACCCGGCTTGCCGCCGCGCTTCTTGTTCTCCTTGTAGCAGGCGCGGTAGGCGTCAAGCACGCCCATGTCGCCGTTGACAACCTTCGGCAGGTAGCAGCCCTTCTCGGGCATCTTGCCGATCTTGGCGTCGATCAACTGCGCATTGATAACGCAGTCCATCGCGTAGTTCATTAGGTCACCATTGTACGGCAGCACCACGCCATCGGCGTACTTAATCTTGCCCTCCTTGCTGAGCATCCAACCCAGCCCAGCGTGGCCATACATCGCATGCTCGACTTCATGGCAGGCGACGAACAACTGCTCGTCAAGTGTCAACTTAAAGAACCATTCGGGGTTGATGTACAGATATTTGTCGTCGGTCGCCGCCGTTGGTATCTTGTCGGTGAACCATGCGTGATCGCAATACTTGTCCACCATCATGCCCAGCCAGATATCGCTGAACGATGGCACAGCCCACAGCATGCAGGCTTTGAACTCGGCCCAGCGTTGCTCTTGCTGCGGCGTCAGCTTAAGCTGCGGCCACAGTTCGATCTCGCCAGCGACAGGCGAGGCTTCAAGTTCGTGTTGCGCGAGGGGCATCGTCGTCTTTCTCTTGAGTTAGAATGTCTGCTATGCGTTTGGTGGAGATTGCAATGGAAAGCAGTAGCCGCAAATCCATCTCGCAATTGGTTGCGAGTTCATCTGCCTCCGGTTCAATCGAGTCAGGCTTATACATTACTTACCCTCCGGGTTAGCCCCTTATCTTGTTTGATCGCATCGCGGAAAGCTTTCCGAGTTCCTTCGGGATCAATCTCCATCATACGCGTAATGATATCCTTCATCATCGCCTTACGCTTCACGGAGTCCAGTCCGATAATGTACTCGCGTAATTCGTTGATGTTGTAGTCCACGCCGTCGATGGTGATGATGGGACGCTTACCCACAGGGTTAGTCCTCCACTTCTACGTCACCAGTGATAACCTTGCCGGTCATCATGTCGATGTCCACCATGCCGTCGCGGGAAGTCTCGGTGATCGTGATGATCGGCTTCGACTTGGCGAGCATGGCGGCGGGGCCATATATCGTACGTGCGGATTGCGTGACCAACTCAAGGAACGCGGCGCGCAGTTCGTCGTCGTTGGCGGATACATCCACGGTCAGCGTGGTATTGAATACGAGGCGCATGCTGGTCTTGTCCTTGCTCAGAGTTTCGTTGAGATGAGTTGAGATGTTGAGACGGCGCAGTGCGTCGTGATGGGCGTTAGGCATTTGGTA
>Ga0210393_10001265_pt1 | contig 21396 bp, 16 predicted proteins | sample IncBWC27OmetaG_FD_160068 | JGI IMG/M metagenome (GOLD analysis project Ga0210393, IMG submission 160068) | Forest soil microbial communities from Barre Woods Harvard Forest LTER site, Petersham, Massachusetts, United States - Inc-BW-C-27-O ... | reverse complement strand
ACCTCGCGCTCGGTTACGACGTCGGCCCCCGTGCGACATTCCTGCTCATGCAGGCCGTGTACCCGCTGATGGTTGAGGCGGGCGGCGGGTCGATCGTCAACCTCGGTTCGGGCACCGGCACCGGCGGCGAACCCAAGTGGGGCGGATACGCCGCCGCAAAGGAAGCCATCCGTGGGCTGTCGAAGGTCGCCGCCTTGGAATGGGGGCGAGACAACATCCGCGTCAACGTCATATGCCCGTTCGCCGAGTCCGACGGAGTCAAACTGTGGAAACAGTTCGCACCCGACGATTACGCGAAGGCGGTGGGCCGCGTTCCGATGAAGCGCATCGGCGACGTTCGCACCGACGTGGGTGCGCTGGCGTCGTTTCTACTCAGCACCGACGCGTCGTTCATCACCGGGCAGATCATTCACGTCGACGGCGGAATCGGATGCTTCCGATGACGCGAGAGTCGCTGCGAGATCGGCAGCGCGCACAGATCCGGGCTGACATCAGGCGGGCGGCTTTCCGGCTGTTTATCGAACGCGGCTATGACGCCGTGACGACGGAGGAAATCGCCACCGCCGCAGGCGTTTCGCCGCGCACCTTCTTCCGCCATGTGCCCACGAAGGAAGAGGTGCTGCTGGCGCCCGTCCGCCATGGCGGCGCCGCGATCGTCAGCCTCCTCGAAGAACGGCCCGCCAGTGAGTCGCCCGACGTCGCGCTGATCAACGCCATCATCACCCGAACCCGCTCCTTCGACCAAGCCGACTGCGAAGAGTGGCGCGAAGCCCTGCAGGTGGTTCCTGATCTGCTGGAGAAGGTCACGGTTCACACGCCCGCCGACAAGGAGCGCGCGATGAAGCTGATCGCCGCACGCATGGGCGCCAGCCCCGATACCGACATTCGCCCCGGCCTGCTGGTGCAAATCGCCTTTGCAGCAGCTGATTTCGCCTTCCAGCAGTGGGTGCGCCAGTCGATGAAGAAACCACAAGCACTGGACCTCTACGTGACCGAGGCCTTGGAAGCGGTCAAGAGTCCCCACTGGAACAGGAGGTCACGATCGTGAAAGCCAGCTACAAAGTCGCCGTCTGGGCCACCGGTGGCGTCGGCAAGTATGCGATCCGCACCATCGCCGATCGGCCCAACCTGGACTTGGTCGGAGTGTGGGTGCATTCAGACGACAAGAACGGCAAGGATGCCGGTGAACTCGCCGGCATTGATCCGATCGGTGTTCTTGCCACGCAAGACGAATCGGAGATCCTCGGTGGCGACGCCGACTGCGTTGTCTACGCTGCGCCCGCGCCGCGCCGAATGAGGGAAGCGATCGGCGACCTGTGCCGAATCCTCGCTGCCGGCAACAACGTCGTGACGACCTCGATCTCGGGACTGGTGTACCCGCGTGGCTCCATGCCACCCAAGGTCATCGACGCGATCCGCGGCGCAGCCGAGGCCGGACGCAGTTCGTTGTTCTCGTCTGGCATCGAGCCGGGATTTGCGGCCGATCTGCTCCCGATCGCGTTGATGTCCATGTCGCACAAGGTTTATTCGGTGCGCGGCATCGAAATCACGAACTACTCCGAGTACCCGAACGCATACGACATGCGCGAGTTGTTTGGATTCGGCCAGCCACTGGACTACCAAGGCGGCTTGAAGATGCCGGGCACACTGCGCTGGGGCTGGGGCGCAGCGGTCACCATGGTCGCCGACGCGCTCGGGGTCGAACTCAGCGATATCCGAGAAATGTGCGAATTTCAGCCCACCCCGCGCGACATCTCCACCGCATTCGGACTGGTCGAAGCCGGCACCGTCGGCGCCACCCGGGCAGCGTGCATTGGCGTCGTCGACGGCCAGGATGTCATTACCATCGAGCACGTCGACCGTCTCGCCGACGACCTCGCACCCGACTGGCTGAAGGGCCGTGACGGCGGAACCGATGGCATCTGGCGGGTCATCATCGACGGCGAGCCCAGCATCGACGCGGAGTTCGAAGTCGGACATCGTCCCGGCGAGAGCCATAACGACCACGGATTGCTGGCGACGGGCATGCGCGCGGTCAACGCCATCCCGTGGGTGTGCGAGGCCGAGCCGGGAATCGTTGACGCGCTGCACATCCCGCTCACCTCGCCGGCGGGGGCATTGCATCCGCACCGCGACGGGGTCTCGGCGTTTAGCTGACGGACGAGCGCAGACAAACAGCTCGGTTTCTGTAGATGACTCCGTCACGACTTCTCATCTTCGATGCCAAAGGTGTTGACCGCGATGGCCAGCAGGTAGTACCCGCCGATGGTGAACACTAGATCCATGCGCTGATGGTCGGTGAAGTGGCGTCCCAAGCTGAGATGATCGACCAAATCGACCTGCCGCCGGGCGTCGTCAGCGTACTACCAGGCGACGCTGCGGTTCCCTTTGCGCCGTTTGGCGGCGTCCAGGCCAGCGGCTATGGTCGCGAACTCGGTCCAGAAGGCATCGACTCCTATCTGGACGCCAAGTCCATCGCGATCTCACCCGGCGCGTGACGGCACCGAGTGACGGGTGCCATGCAGCCCCAGGTTGAGGATCCTGCCGGCAGTCAGAGTGAACAGCCTTAGAACCAAACTTTGCGGCCAGCCACGGGACGTCCGACTGCGCCGAGGATCCACAAGATCACGCCGATCACCAGCAGGATGCCGCCGATTGTGTAAAGAATTGACAGGCCCGTGAAGTAACCGACCACCAAAAGAATGATGCCCAGGACAATCACAGCGTGCTCCCTTCTATTGAGCGCCCGTTGAATTAGCGCATCAGGCTGGTGTACCCCCCACGGCGCGATTCAATCGCAGTCACGTGTCGTGACGCGAGCGCAGACCTGGAACATCAAGGCCGTACAGCATCCCCAGCGGTCACTGACCGCGGCTGCCGTTGATCAGCGCCGCACGCGCCAGCGTCTCCTCGGCCATCTTCACGTGGGCGGCATCGACGAGCACACCGTTGACTCCCACCGCACCGCGACCCTTCGCCTCGGCCTCTCGGTAGGCGGCGACATTGGCTTCGGCGCGGGCGATCTCGTCGGCGGTCGGCGCGTAGATCTCGTTGGCGATCGGAACCTGGTCGGGGTGGATCGCCCACTTGCCGGTGTAGCCCAGCAGTGAGGCTCGTCGCGCGTCGCGCTCATACCCCGCCAGGTCCTTGAAGTCGGGATAGGGCGCGTCGATAGCGTCGATGCCCGCGATCCGCGCGGCCACGATCACCTTGGTGCGGGCGTAATGCCAGAAATCACCGGGGTATTCACCGAGCGGCACGAAGTTAGTGTCCACTCGGGCGCCCTGGGACAGCGAGAAATCACCGACGCCGAAGATCAGCGCGTCCAAGCGAGGGCTAGCCTCCGCGATCTCTTCGGCGTTGGCGAGGCCTGCCACCTCTTCGATGAGAACTTCAAGCCGAATACGTTTGCTCAGAGCGAGTTTCGACTCCAGCTGGGTGAGCAACACGTCCACCCACCAGACGTCACGGGCCTTGCGGGCCTTCGGGATGATGATCGTGTCGAGGTTCTCGCCGGCCTCGGTCACCACCTCGATCACATCGCCGTGGCACCATTGGGTATCCAGGCCGTTGATCCGGATGGCGCGTGCGGTGTTTCCCCAGTCGATGTCGTTGAGCGCCGTGATCGCCTTGGCTCGCGATTTCTCCTTGAAGGCTGCGGGGACGGCGTCCTCGAGGTCGAGGAACACCAGGTCGGCTCCGCACCGGGCACCCTTCTCGAACATGTTGTCATTGCTCGCGGGCACCGCGAGTTCAGAACGACGAAGAAGATCAGTCACTTTCGGAATTTCCTTCTGTCACAACACACCACGAGCGTGCAGGTCGTCAATATCGTCGGGAGTCAGACCGAGCAGCTCGCCGTAGACCTCGGCGTTGTGTTCACCGAGGTGGGGCCCCAGACGCTCGACCGTCCCGGACGCCGCCGAGAAACGCGGAACCGGAGCCTGCACCGTCATGGGCCCGAGTTGTTGGTCGTCGACGGAGATGAACACCTCGCGATGCGCCAGCTGCTCGTCTTTGACCAGGTCGCTGATGTCATAGACGGGGGCTGCGGCTACCTCTTCGGCTTCGAAGACTGCCATCGCCTCCGAAAGTGTCTTGGTGGCAACCCAATCTGCTACCACGGCGTCGACTTCGCGGGCCCTGGCCAGCCGTCGCTGCGGGTCCAAGAAGTCCGCATCTTGCAGCAGGTCGTCACGGCCTATCGCCCGGAACACTCGCAGTGCCAGTGCCGGTGAACTGCCGGACATGGCCAACCATCGTCCGTCGGCGGTGCGGTAGGTGTCGCGCGGCGCCGAGATATCCCACCGGTTGCCGGACCGCCCGGGCACCAACCCCAGTTGGTCGTAGCCCAGAAGTGTCTGTTCCAGCAGCCGGGCCAGCGGGTCGATGAGGTTGACGTCGATCAGCTGCCCCGGTGCGCCATGAACGTCGCGGTGATACAGCGCCATCATGACCGCATACGCGGCGTTCAACGACGCGACACCGTCGGCCAACATGAACGGCGGCAGCGTGGGCGGTCCGCCGGCCTGGCCGGTGATGTGGGCGAATCCGCTCATCGCTTCCCCGAGCGTGCCGAAACCCGGACGCTCACTTTTCGGCCCGGTCAGCCCGTAGCCGGTGATGTGCAGCACCACGATCTGGTCGTTGACCGCGCGCAGGTTCTGGTAGTCCAGACCCCACTTATGCAACGTCTGCGGCCGGGTGTTGAAGATGGCGACGTCGGCGTGCTCCACCAGGCGGCGCACCAGCGCCTGACCATCGGCGCAGCGCAGATCCAGCGTGATGGATCGCTTGTTGCGCGATATCGACTTCCACATCAGCCCGACCCCGTCGCGCTGGTTGCCCCAGGCCCGGATCGGATCGCCATGCTGTGGTTCTTCGACCTTGATCACGTCGGCACCGAACTCACCCAGATAGGTGGCGACCAGCGGAGCGGCCGCCAACGTCGCGAGGTCGAGCACTCGGATGCCGTCAAGCATTTGCACTTGCGCGCACCCGACTGTTCGAAGGACGTTGCAGCCCAAGGTGTCCCCGCAGCGTCGACGATTCGTAGGCGGTGCGGAACAGGCCGCGTCGTTGGAGTTCCGGGACCACCATGCGCACGACGTCTTCGAACGCGCCGGGCAGATGTGTTGCCGCCAGGACGAACCCGTCACAGGCCCCGCTTTGGAACCAGTCCGCCATCTGATCGGCGACCTGCTCGCCGGTACCGACGAAGCGGGGGCCCTGCAGCAGCGTGGCACGGTGGCCGGCCAGGTCGCGCACGGTGACGGTGTCTCCACCGATGTGGGCCCGCAGGTTCTGCACCAGTCCCCGAATACCCGAGACCGACTCGATGAGCTCGTCGGTTACCGGGTCGTCGAGATCGTGTTGCGCGAAGTCATAATTCATCAACTCCGACAAGAGTGTCAGTGATGCCATGGGGTGAACCAGATCGTTGAGAAACATAGCTTCGCGCTCCTTGGCGTGTGCCTCGGACTCGCCGACCACAGCGTAGGCCATCGGACAGATGCGGACCGCGCCAGGATCACGTCCGGAATCGGCGATGCGCTCTTTCTGCTCGGTGTAGTGGGTGCGCGCGACATCGATCCCCGGGTCCCCGGTGAAAATCAATTCGGCCCAGCGGGAGGCGAATTCACGTCCGCGGCCCGAAGAACCGGCCTGGATGATGACCGGTCGGCCCTGTGGGGTGCGCGGCACCGTCAACGGCCCGCGTGCAGAGAAGTACCGGCCGACGTGTCCCAGCTCGTGCACCTTGGCCGGGTCGGCGTAGCGACCGGACGCTCGGTCGTGCAGGATCGCGTCGTCCTCCCAGGTGTCCCAGAGCCCGGTGACCACGTTCATGAACTCGTCGGCTCGGTCGTAACGTTCGTCGTGGCCCAAGTGGGCGTCGACGCCGAAGTTCTGCGCCTCACTGTCGTTGACCGAAGTGACCACGTTCCATGCCGCCCGACCGCCGGAGAGATGATCCAGCGAGGCGAAGGTTCTGGCGACGTGGAACGGCGCGTAGTAGGTCGTCGAGTACGTCGCTCCCAGCCCGATTCGCGACGTGGCCTGAGCCAGCACCCCAAGCACCACCCCGAGGTCCAGCTTGACCGGACGGGCGCCGCAGGACACCGCTTCGGCAACCGAACCGCCGTAGACGCCCGGCATCGCGAGGCGATCGTCGAAGAACATCAGGTCGAAACAGCCTTCTTCGAGCTGGCGCCCGATTTTCGCGTAATAGGACGCGTCGAGGTAGCGGTGCTCGGTCGCAGGGTGACGCCATGAGCCCGCATACACCGAGGTGCTGCCTGCCTGCATGAACGCAATGAGTGCCATCTGGTCGGTTCGTAGATCGGCCATGCTGGAAACGTAACATCTGATATTTCAGATTTCAAATGTTAGATGTTCCATTTGATATCATGCGTCGGTGGCAGCGATTGACATCTCCGGAACGGTGCGGGAGCGCGCCGCTCGTGAACTGCGGGACCGAATTCTCACCGGTGCACTGCCCGCAGGCTCACGGATGGACGTCGACGCCATCACCGAGGAGTTCGCGACCAGTCGGACCCCGGTGCGCGAAGCGTTGCTGGAGCTTTCCTTCGAAGGCCTGGTTCAGGTCGCGCCGCGGAGTGGCGTGACCGTGATCGGGATCAGCCCGGAGGACGTCATGGACAGCTTCACTATCCTCGGCGTGCTGACCGGACAGGCGGCCGCGTGGGCGGCCGAGCGCATCGAGCCCAAAGAACTCGAGATGCTGCGCACACTCGCGGCCGATGTCGCCGCGCGATCTGGAGACGACAGCATCGGCGAGGCCAACTGGCATTTCCACCAGGGCATCCACCGCGCCGCGCACTCGCCGCGGCTGTTGACTCAGATCAAGCAAGCGGCGCGCGTTGTGCCGAGCAACTTCCTCATTTTGTTCCCCGAACACGAGAGGCATTCGCTCGACGAGCACCAAGAGCTGCTCGACGCCGTCGGCGACAAAGACGCCGAGCGGGCCCGCGCGATCGCCGAGCGACATGTCCTTGACGCCGGGCGGTCGCTGGCCGACTGGCTGGAGCAGCGCCGCACTGCCTGAGTCCTAACCAGCTTTGCTTCGGTCAGTGGCGGGCCGCCGTCGCAGCGGCGACTTGAGTATTTTCGTGTAGTGGCGATAGCCCCTGTTCCAGCGCAAGTCCCGGCCCAGTACTTGCTGTCGCCTGCCGCACCGAGCCCGCGCACCCTCATCGACATCATCTATGAAACCGCCGCGCGCTACCCGGACGCGGCAGCGATCGATGACGGCACCGTCCAGCTCACCTATAGCGAGCTGATCGGCGACATCGAGGCCAGTGTGGAATGGCTGGCCGCCCGGGGCATCGGCCGTGGCGACCGGATCGGCATCCGGATGCCGTCGGGCAGCTACGCGCTGTACGTGGCGATCCTCGCGACGCTGGCCACCGGCTCGGCCTACGTGCCGGTTGACGCCGACGACCCCGACGAACGCGCCGAATTGGTGTTCGGTGAGGCCGACGTTGTTGGCGTCATCACCGAAGCGGGCCTGCTCCGAGGCCCCGGCTCGTCGCGCGGCTGGCGGGCCGTGGCGCCACTGGCCCGAGACGACGCATGGATCATCTTCACGTCCGGATCGACCGGCACGCCGAAGGGCGTGGCCGTCACGCACCGCAGTGCCGCGGCGTTCGTCGACGCCGAGGCGCAGATGTTCTCACGGGACAACCCGATCGGTCCGGGCGACCGGGTGCTGGCCGGGCTGTCGGTGGCTTTCGATGCGTCGTGCGAGGAGATGTGGCTGGCGTGGCGGCATGGCGCCTGTCTGGTCCCCGCACCGCGGTCGCTGGTGCGCAGCGGAATGGACCTCGGTCCGTGGCTGGTCACCCGCGACGTGACCGTGGTGTCGACGGTGCCGGCGCTGGCCTCGCTGTGGCCCGCCGAAGCACTGGAAGCGGTGCGGCTGTTGATCTTTGGTGGTGAGGCCTGCCCTCCGGAGCTGGCCGAGCGGCTCGCCGTCGACGGCCGGGAAGTGTGGAACACCTACGGCCCGACCGAGGCCACGGTCGTCGCGTGCGCGGCCAAGCTCGACGGTGCCGGACCGATCAGCATCGGGCTGCCGTTGCCGGGGTGGGACCTGGCCGTCGTCGATGCCGACGGCTACCCGGTCGGCTACGGCGAGGTCGGTGAACTGGTGATCGGGGGCGTCGGGCTGGCCCGTTACCTGGATGAGGACAAGGACGCCGAGAAATACGCCCCGATCACAACACTGGATTGGGCGCGCGCCTATCGCAGTGGTGATCTGGTGCGGCTGGAACGCGACGGGTTGTATTTCTGCGGCCGAAGCGACGACCAGGTCAAGGTCGGGGGCCGGCGTATCGAGCTGGGTGAGGTCGATTCGGCGCTGGTTCACCTGCCTGGGGTCAGTGGCGGCGCGGCCGCGGTTCGCCACACCGCCACCGGCACGCCGTTGTTGGTTGGCTATCTCGTCAGCGCTGATCCGTCGTTCGACCTCAACGAGGCGCGCAACCGCCTCGCCGAGCAGTTGCCTGCCCCGCTGGTGCCGCGGCTCGTCCGAGTGGAGGAGCTGCCCACCCGCACGTCGGGCAAGGTCGACCGCGATGCCCTGCCGTGGCCGCCGCCCGGCGGCGATGACACCGAGGAAACATCGAACCTGGGTGGCACGACGGGTCGGCTGGCCGGGTTGTGGCGGGACCTCCTCGGGGCGGCGGTGGACGGTCCAGAGGCGGACTTCTTCGCACTCGGGGGCGGCTCGCTGGCTGCCGCCCAGCTCGTCGCCGCGCTGCGCCGTCAGTATCCGCAGGTCACCGTCGCCGACCTGTACGACCATCCCCGACTGGGCTCGCTCGCCGGGTTCCTCGACGAACTTGAACCGCCGCCGCAGGTCGCCGCACGGGTGGTGCGGCCGACCCCACGGCTGACGCAGGCCTTGCAGACCGTGCTTTCGGTGCCGTTGGCAACGCTGGCCGGGCTGCAGTGGGTGACCTGGCTGGCGCTGGGCAACAACATCGCCCGCGCCCTGCATCTGGTGCCATGGACCGTGGCGGTGAATTGGTGGGTTATCGCCGCGGCATTCCTTCTGTTCGTGACACCGTTGGGCCGGATGGGCATCGCCGTGCTATTCGCGCGGATCTTGCTGTCAAACGTGCAGCCGGGCACTTACCGGCGCGGCGGATCGGTGCACCTACGGGTGTGGTTAGCCGAGCGGCTAACCGAGGCCAGTGGCGCGCACAACTTAGCCGGGGCGCCGTGGCTTGTGTACTACGCCCGCGCGCTGGGCGCCGATATCGGCAAAGGCGTCGATCTGCACTCGATGCCGCCGGTCACGGGGCTGCTGACACTTGGACACCGCAGCGCCGTCGAACCGGAGGTGGACCTGTGCGGGCACTGGGTCGACGGCGACGCATTCCACGTCGGCACGATCACGATCGGCGACGACGCGACGATCGGCTCGCGAACGACGCTGCTGCCCGGCGCGATCGTCGGCAAGAACGCCGATGTGGCGCCCGGCTCGGGTGTGCTCGGCAAAGTCAAGAGCCGCCAGTACTGGAAGGGCTCGCCCGCGGTGAAGTCGGGCAGAGTCAATCACCCGTGGCCCGACGAACGACCCGCCCGTAAAAGCTACTGGGTCGCCGCGTACGGACTGGCGTCCCCGATGCTGGGCGCTCTGCCGCTGGTGGCAGTGGCCAGCGGCCTTGCTGTGATCGCCGTAGCCGTCCATCACACCCAGCGTTTGTCGCAGGCAGTGTTGCCGGCGCTACTGTGGACGCCGGCCGCGGCGCTGGGCGGGACCGCGGTGTATGCGCTGCTGACAGTGGTTGCCGTGCGGGTGCTCTCGATTGGGCTGCGTGAGGGCTACCATCCGGTGCGCAGTCGCGCCGGCTGGCAGCTGTGGGCGACCGAGCGACTTATGGACGCCGCGCGCAATTACCTGTTCCCGCTGTATGCCAGCCTTCTGACGCCGATGTGGATGCGGCTGCTCGGCGCCAAGGTCGGCCGCGGCACCGAGATCTCCACAGCGTTACTGACGCCCAAGTTCGCCGTCATCGAGGATGGCGCATTCCTGGCCGACGACACCATGGTCGCCTGCTACGAACTCGGCGGCGGCTGGATCTACACGGCCAAGACGACCGCGGGTAAGCGTGCGTTCCTCGGCAACTCGGGCATCACGCAGCCGGGCCGCCGAGTCCCCGACGACGCCCTGGTCGCGGTACTTTCGGCCGCGCCGCCGAAGGCCAAGCGTGGCTCGTCCTGGCTGGGCAGCCCACCAATGCGACTGCGCCGAAGGCCCACCGAGGCCGACGCGGCAACCACATACAACCCGCCGCTGAGGTTAAAGGCGATGCGGGCAGTGGTGGAGACGTTTCGGTTGCTGCCCGTGATCGTGACGGTCGCGATAGGGCTGGCGGTGCTGGGCGTATTGCAGGCGCTGGCAAAGATATTCGGCATCTGGTGGGCGGCGCTGTGCGGCGGGCTCGTGCTGCTGGCGGCGGGCGCGATCGCCGGTGGTATTACAGTGGCCGCGAAATGGCTTCTGGTCGGCAGGATCAGGGCCAGCGAGTTTCCGCTGTGGTCGTCGTTCGTGTGGCGCAATGAGGTCTCCGATACATTCGTCGAAACCGTCGCCGCGCCGTGGTTCGCCCGGGCGGCCAGCGGGACGCCGGTAATGAACCTGTGGCTACGCGCGCTGGGCGCCCATGTCGGGCGCGGCACCTGGTGTGAAACCTATTGGCTGCCTGAGGCGGATCTCGTCACGCTGGGCGCGGGCTCCACCGTCAACCGCGGCTGCGTGGTGCAGACGCACCTTTTCCATGACCGGATCATGCGGATGGACAGCGTCGTGCTGGAGCCTGGCGCGACCCTTGGGCCGCATTCCGTTGCGCTGCCGGCGGCCCGGCTCGGCTCCGGCGCGACCGTCGGTCCAGCGTCGCTGGTGGTGCGCGGCGACGAGGTGCCGGGCTCGACACGCTGGCAAGGCAATCCGATCAGGCCGTGGAACCTCGGCCGCAAGAAGACCCGGCGTAAGAGCCCGTCCGAGCGTGGCGTCCAGGACACCGCAGCGTGAAAGCTTCTGCTAGAAGAGCTCAGCCAGCGGTGATCGACGAATACCTGCCGAAAAACGGCAACTCCGGCTACCAGGTGTCGCGCTATGAGCTGGATCTGGAATACAAAGTCTCGATCAACCGGCTGTCGGGAACGGCGACGATCACCGCGGTGACGCTCACCGAACTACAGCAGGTGACGCTCGACCTGTCCAACGCGTTGGCGGTGTCGAAGGTGTCGGTGAATGGGAAGCGCGCCGCGCACTTTTCCTGTCGCGGAGGCAAATTGCGCATCCGGTTGGCGTCGAAGCTTGCGACGGGCGCGGCGTTGTCGATCGTGGTGCGCTACGGCGGTTCACCCAGACCGCTCCGGTCACTATGGGGCGATGTCGGTTTCGAGGAGCTCACCGACGGGGTGCTCGTCGCCGGACAACCCAACGGCGCCGCGTCGTGGTTCCCCTGCAACGACTACCCCAGCGACAAGGCCGCTTTCCGTCTCCAGATCAGCACCGAAAGCCGGTACCGGGTCGTCGCCAACGGCAAGCTGCTATCGCGACGGGCACGCGCCTCGCAGACCGTGTGGACTTACGAACAACCCGAGCCGACGTCAACCTACCTCATCACCCTGCAGATCGGGATTTACGAGATGACGCAGTTGGCCAGGGCCCCGGTGCCGATACACGCGGCGTTGCCCGAACGGCTGCGCGGCGACTTCGAAAATGACTTCGCCCGCCAGCCCGAGATGATGAAGATGTTCGTCGAATTGTTCGGACCGTACCCGCTAGCGAACGGGTACACCGTCGTCGTCACCGACGACGAGCTGGAAATACCGCTTGAAGCCCAAGGGATTTCGATCTTCGGCGCTAACCACTGCGATGGCACCCGGGCCAGCGAACGACTCATCGCCCACGAACTGGCCCACCAGTGGTTCGGCAACTCGGTGACCGCAGGGCAGTTGCGCGACATCTGGCTGCACGAGGGCTTCGCGTGCTACGCCGAGTGGCTGTGGTCGGAACACAGCGGCGGTCGCAGCGCCGACGAGCTCGCCCGTGACCACCACGCACAGCTCCGGAATATGCCACAAGACCTGTTGCTCACCGATCCCGGACCGCGCGACATGTTCGACGACCGCGTGTATAAACGCGGTGCGCTGACCCTGCATGCGCTGCGTGGCCGGCTGGGCGACGAGAAATTCTTTGCGCTGCTCAAGGATTGGACCTCCCGACATCGCCACGGCACCGTCGTTACCGACGACTTCACGGGCCTGGCCGCCAACTACTCCGACGAGTCGCTGCGGCCGCTGTGGGACGCATGGCTGTACTCGACGGAAGTTCCGTGACGACATCAGGCGCGACGGGCCGCCTCTTGCACCAACTGGACGCGCGAGCTGAGGCCGAGTTTGGTGTAGACGTGAGTGAGATGGGCTTGCACGGTCTTGGGTGAGACGAACAGCCGCGTGGCGATGTCCTTATTGGCGAGCCCGTCGCACACCAGTCGGACGACGTCACGCTCGGCCGGTGTCAGCGACTCCCAACCACTGCTCGGGCGTCTGCGTTGGCCGCGACCACGCTGCGCGTAGGCGATCGCCTCCTCAGTGGACAACGCGGCGCCCTCCGCCCACGCCGCGTCAAAGTCCTTCTCGGTCATCGCGTCACGCAGCGCCGCGACCGAGGACTCATAACCGGCTTGATGGACCTTGAACCGCACCATCCCCGCGCGCTGCCGGAGCGCGTCGCCCGCGCCGAAAAGCCGCGCCGCCTCTTGGTAATTTCCCGCGGATCTGGCGAGATCGGCAAGGCACTCAAGGATGTCGGCAAGGTGTAGATACACCCCGCCGCTGGCTGCGCAGGCGAGTGCATCATGGGCGTCACGTTCCGCTTCTTCGCGGTCGCCTTCGGCAACCGCTATGCGAGCGCGGGCCAGTAGAGCTACCACCAGGTGCCATCCAGTGGCCACTGACACGGCATCTTCGGCCAAACCGCGCGCGAGCACGAGGTCACCTTCGGCCAGCGCCACCTCGAAGGTGTTGAAGGCGCGCTGCGCCGTAGCTGTCTGGGTCCCGGCAACACGGAAGTGTTGCCAGGCCCGCTCGCTTGCGTCATGTGCGGCGCTGACGTCGCCCGCGGCCAGCGCCGCCGCCGCCGCCGCCGCGTTGCCCATCCCCTGGAAGTAATCGTCCAGACCCGACGAGATCTCGAGTGCCGTGGCGGCCGCTGCCCGCGCCGCATCAACCTCACCGCGGTATGCCAGTGCAATGCCGAGGCCCATACGGCTGATCGGTTTGAGGAACTCGTCGTGATCCGCTTCGCACTCGGCGGCCACGGCCCGGAATCCCGCAACGGCACCGCTGACATCGCCTTCCATCAGCTGCGCAAACGCGAGGCTCTGCCGACAGATCCGCGAGTTGGACCGGTTACCAATCGCGTCGGCGAGATCGCGTCCTTCTTCACCGGCCGCGCGGGCCGCCATGCGGTCGCCACAGTTGACCCCGGTGTTGGCCTGCCACGCGAGGATCTGGCTTAGGCTCCATCGATCGTCCAATCTGCGGGCGAAAACGCTCGCCTCCGAGAAGTACGTTGCGGCCGCCTCGGCGTTGTATTTGGCGCCCGCGATGAAGCCGCAGGCGGTCAACGTCCGCGCAAGCAGAGCTGGGTCACCGAGTTCGCGGGCGATCGCCAGGGCGCGCTCGGCCCGATCCATGCTGCCGCCGACCCACATGTTCAACATTGCCGTGTCGGCGAGTACGCGGGCACGCACCGCGGCGGTCACGTCGAGGTTGTTCGGATCGTCTTCAGCGAGAACGGTATCGAACCACGCCCGGCCTTCCAGGATGCGTCCCCGTGCCTGCCATAGCGGTTGCAGCGACGACGCCAGCGACAACGCACCCTCGGTATCGGACGTCTCCAGATCCCATCCCAATGCGAATCGCAGGTTGTCCATTTCGATTTCGGCCTGCTCGAGGCGCTGCTCGTAGTCCGTGCGGGCCGGCGCGTCGAGCAGGGCCGCCATCGACGTGTAGTAGTCGCGGTGCCGGGACCGGACGGCGTCGGCTTCGCCGGATTCGCCGAGCTTCTCCAGCGCATATTGGCGGACAGTTTCCAGCAGCCGGTATCGCGTTGTGCCCCCGGCGCTTTCGGCGACCACCAGCGACTTGTCGACGAGCAGGGTGAGCTGGTCCAGCACCTGGTAACGCTGCACCCCGTCGGCCCCGGTGACCGCCTGGGCAGCGTCGAGGTCGAAGCCACCCAGGAATACGGCCAGTCGGCGGAACAGGACGCGCTCGGTGTCGGTGAGCAGTGCGTGCGACCAATCCACCGAGGCACGCAAGGTCTGCTGCCGGCGCACCGCGATACGCGAGCCACCGGTCAAGATACGGAAGCGGTCGTGCAGGCTGTCGACAATCTCGGTCAGCGACAGGGTGCGCACCCGCGCCGCCGCAAGCTCGATCGCCAGCGGCATCCCATCCAGGCGCCGGCAGATTTCGGTGACCGCGGCGGCGTTGTCGTCGTCAACGGTGAAGCCGCTCCGGGCCAGGCGGGCACGATCGGCGAACAACTCAATGGCGTCGTCGGACAGCGAGAGCGAGGGCACCTGCCAGCCGGCTTCGCCCGTCACGCCGAGCGGCTCGCGACTGGTTGCGAGGACAGTGAGGCTTGGCGCGGCGCCGAGGAGGGCGGCGACCAACGAGGCGGACGAGTCCAGCAGATGTTCGCAGTTGTCGAGCACCAGCAGCATGTGGCGGTCGCGCAGATGCTGCTGCAGCGTGTCGATGGTCGACCGGCCGGGCTGGTCCGGCAGCCCTAACGCGCGGGCCGCGGTCACGGGCACGACGGCCGGATGGGTGATCGGCGCCAGATCGACGTAGCAGATTCCGTCGCCGTACTCCTCGGCCAGCGCCGCGGCGACCTGCACGGCCAGACGTGTCTTGCCCGCTCCGCCGGCTCCGGTGAGGGTAACCAGGCGGTTGGTCGCCAGCGCTTCGCGTAGGCCTTTGATTTCCGCCTGGCGCCCAACAAAACTCGTGAGTTGAGCCGGAAGATTATGGAAGACAAGGGCGTTGGGAGTGCGCAGCGGCGGGAATTCGTTGCGCAGGTCCGGATGACACAGCTGCACCACCCGCTCGGGCCGGGGTAGATCGCGCAGCGGGTGGGTGCCCAGGTCGGTCAGCGAGACATCGGTTGGGAGCTGATCGACCACCAGTGGCTCGGTCGCGCCGGACAACACCGTTTGCCCGCCATGAGCCAGATCTCGAAGTCGAGCGGTGCGATTGATCGTCGGGCCGATGTAGTTGCCCACCCCGCTGCTTTCGCTGCGCAGTTTCACCTCGCCGGTATGGATCCCGACGCGCAACCGGATCGGGGCCAGCGGTGCCCGCTGCAAGTCCAACGCGCAGGCGACCGCGTCCGAGGCGCGAGCAAAAGCGATCACGAAGCTGTCGCCCTCGCCCTGCTCGACCGGACGCACCCCATCATGGCCGGCCACCACATCGGTCAGCACCTGATCCAGACGCGCCACAGCAACGGTCATCTCGTCCGGCTGGGTCTCCCACAGGCGCGTCGAGCCCTCGACGTCAGCCAGCAGCAACGTCACGGTTCCGGTTGGCAGCTCACTCACGGCCAGGTCGCTCCAGTCAGTTTCGCTCATGTTAGCCAGCATGCGGCGACTGAGATCACAGAACATCAGCAAAATTGCTAATAGTTCTGCACCGGCCATACCTACATACGCATCCGACCGCCGAGCATTTAGGCATTTCTCCCGATGGTCTGTCGCAGGCGCCGATCGATAGTCGATGCCATGACCGTCACCACGCGCACTCCCAACATCTTCGACATCAGCTGGCCGAACTTTGCTTACCAGGACTCAACAGACCCTGACCAAGCGCACGGCAAGCGCACCGGCAGGCGCCGATTGCGCTCGGCCCGTACGAGCCCGAAGTTCTCAGCTACGACCTGGTGCGCACCGTGTTGCGCGACTCGCGCTTCGCCATGCCACGCGGAATCAGCTTGGTGGTGCAAGGCATCACCTCGGGACCTGTCTGGCACAAGGTTTGCCAGACGATCATGTGCGTCGACGCCGCCGAACATCACCGGCTGCGCCGCCTGGTATCACGGGAGTTCACACCGCGGGCCGCCGAGCGGATGCGCGCCGCATGCGTCGACGTCATCAGCAAGTTGGTCGACCGGCATAGCGCGGCGGGCTGCTGCGACATGGTTCGTGACATCGCCAGGCAATACCCGGTCCCGATCATCTGCGCGCTAGTGGGCGCACCGTGTGAGGACTGGGAACTGTTCTCACGTTGGGCCGACGACCTCAGTAAGGCCTTCGGCGCCAACGTCGCAGCCGAGGAATCCGCGATTCTTCACGCGTGGGAGCAACTCGACGCCTACCTCGAGGAGCTGATCGCTCGGCGCCGCCAAGCCCTCAGCGACGACCTGATCTCAGAGCTCATCCGCGCCGAAGACGACGGCGATCGACTCACCCACGACGAACTCGTCAACTTGGTCGCGATCCTGCTCAACGCGGGCACCGACACCACCCGCAGTCAGTTGGCCGCCGCCGTTCAGGTGTTGTCAGATCACCCGGACCAATGGGCATTGCTAGCTGAGCACCCCGAGCCGGCACCCAAAGCGGTCGAGGAGCTCATGCGTCACTCACCAATCGTGTTCGCGTCACTTCGGGTGGCGACCACCGACGTCGAATTGGGCGGTGTCATCATCCCGGCGGGCGCCTTCGTGCTGGCCAACACCGCAGCGGCCAATCGGGACCCCGCGGTATACGACGACCCCGAGCGTATCGACATCACCCGGCAGGGTCCGACACCGATGCTGACCTTCGGCGGTGGCGTGCACTACTGCCTCGGCGCCCACCTGGCCAGAGTTGAACTCGCCGAAGCGTTGAAAGTCATCACTCGGCGAATGCCGAATGCTCGATGCACCGGCCCTATCCCGTGGAAGCCGCCAGCAGGGATCAGCGGTCCGACTTCACTGCCGATTGCATTCGCTGCCGGGCTTTGACGCTGCGGCGCGCCCGATCAGCCGAGCGCGGGCAGGACCACGTCGGTCAGCAGCTGAACCGACTTCCAGGCTGCGTCGACCGGCATGCCGCCGACCAGCGGATGTAACACGAGCGGCCCGTAGTTGTCAGATGCACGGACTTCGGCGATAAGCTCCTCGGGAGTCAGGAACCGGTATCGTCCGGATGCCTTGACCTCGTCGAGTGTCTGAACTCCCGGCAGGTGCATGAGAGAACGTTGGTCCGTTGACCATTCGCCGTAAGTGACTGCCTCCCAAAGGATGTGCTCACCGAGTTCTGCCCATGCCCGGTCCGGATCCTCGCACAGGTAGATCATGCCGCGATTGATCGGCCCGGGCATCAGGATGAATGGCGCGATGCCGACGTCGGAGCACAGCTCGCGATAGTAGGCGGCGATGTCGGGCAAGTGGTCCGCCAGGCTGAGTGGTAGCCGAAAACGTGCGGCCCGCCGCGCGGTGGCACGCGCGCCACCGCCGACATACAACGGTGGATGCGGACGCGTCCACGTGCCCACGCAGACCCCTGAGTCTGGGTCTGCACCGGACCAGACTGACAGCATTCGTTCGATCAGGCTGTCCATCAGCTTGCGCCGCTGGCTGAAATCCATTCCGAGCGAGTCATATTCGACAGTTCGGTAGCCCAGACCGACCGTGGTGTGCAACCGTCCTCGGCTCATGTTGTCGACCAGCGCGATGTCTTCGGCCAGCCGGACCGGATTCCACAACGGTCCGAGCGCGCAGTCCACGCTGGCAATCAGGGTGGTCGTTCGCGCCAAGAACATCGCCGCCGCCATGATCGGATTACAGCTCCATCCATGCCCGGTCGCGTGATGCTCATCGACGCTCACCGAGGTGACGCCGCGAGACTCGCCCCACTGCGCCAATTCGAGTGCGGCAGCCAACAGCTTGCTTTGCGTCCTCGGCTCGCCCTGCGGCGAGGCGAAGTTGAAGCGCAGCACGGTCAGCAGCATGTCCGACCCCCGGGTCAGGATTGGATCGGCGCCGCCGCCGACCGCAGGAAGGCGGGAAAATCGGGAAAGATTGCGCGGTCGACGATTTCGATGCGGGTGCCAAACGCGTCGATGTAGTAAGCGAATAACGCCAGATCCGGTGGGGAGACGTCGGCGGTGGCTTCGAAGGTGAAGCCGTTGGCCTCCAGCATTCGGGCGGTGTCGGCGAGGTTATCGGTGAAGTAGCCGAGGTGATGCACGGAGTTGCCGGGTGCCGCCGTCCACGGACTATCGGGAACCTCTTTGATGAGTTCGACGTGCGGGCTCTGTATGGAGTAGACGAAGGTCGAGGTGAGTTCGCGAGTTCCGTTCGCGGTGCGGAAGGGCAGCGTATAGGTCAGCGGAGTGATCCACTGGTAGCCGGCCAGCGTGCTGAGCCGGCCCATCGCGGCTTCGAGGTCGGGCACGATGATGCCGGTGTGGTAGAAGTCTTCGGGTCGAAGTGCGAATGCCATGGTCTTGTCCTTTGCGATCTCAGACGCAGTCCGACGCGCCGTCGACGACGAAGACTGCGCCGCTGGTGTAGCTGCAATGCTCGGTGCATAGAAAAGCGATCGTGGGTGCAATCTCCCCGACGGACCCGAAGCGGTGTAACGGGATATGAGCCAGCTCGGAATCCACTATGTCTGCCGCGAGGTGCATGGGCGCGGTCATCGGTGTGTCTATGGTGCCCGGTGCCACCGCATTCACCCGGATTCCTTTGGCGGCCCATTTGACGGCGAGATTTCTGGTGATACCGACGATCCCGGCCTTTGCGGCGCCGTAGCCGGGCACCAAGGGAACCGCTCGCAGCGCAGACATCGACGCCAGATTGACCACGCTGGCGCCTCCTGCGGCAGTCGATGCTCTCAGGGCACGGTGCAGTCCAACCGTAAGCCGGTAGGGGCCCGTGAGGTTGAGGCCCACCGACGCCTCAAATCCTTCCGGCTTCGATTCGTCAAGGCCGCCTGGGAAATTCGCGCCAGCGTTGTTGACGAGTACGTCGAGTCGGGTGAAGCTGCCGGCCAGCGCGTCCACCGAGCCATGGTCGGTGATCTGCAACTGGTGATAGGACATCCCGGACAAATCGGCGTCGTAGTCCGTGGCCGCCGCTTTGGTCCCGGTGATGGTGACCTCGGCTCCGGCATCCCGGAACAACACCGCGGTGGCATGCCCGATCCCGCTGGTGCCACCGGTGATAAGCGCCGCGGTCCCAGTGAAGTCGAAGCGGACGCGCGCCGTCATGAGTTCCTCGCTATTTGTTCTGAGAGCCAAGCTCGTTCCCAGAAGTTGGTACTGTCGGCTAGCAGGCCTTCGTGAGCTTCCCGCAGTACCGCCCGCGCCCCTGGATGATCTGACGGGACGAGCTCGGCGAGATGGATCGCGTGCAGGGGGCGGCTCGCGGCAAGGTGTGCCCGCGCCCGATCCACAAGCGCGTCGGCGCCGGCCAGTTCGACTACATCGGCGGTGACGGCGTCGAAGCCGACCGGGTAGAGCTCGGTGGTCGACCGGTGGTGGAACCAGCCTGAGTAGTTCTCCCAGATGGCTCGCACATCCCAGGTGACCTTCCCATAGCCTTGTCCCACTTCGTATTCCGCCGGCAACGTGATCTCACGCATCAGGGTCTGAAGGTCCTTGCCGGCGTTCATCCCGGCAACGGTCTGGTCGTGGATGTACTGGATGGCATCGCGCAGCCGGGTGAGTTCGGCATTGATGAGATCGGCACCCGCGATCGGTCCGAAGTGACCAGTCACCAGGAGCTCGGGCTGCAGATCGCGCACCCGCTCGACCGATGCGATGGCGGTCAGCGCGTCACGGTACCGGTCGCCGCGAATGGTGACGAGGTTGGGAATGTGTCCGAAGATCGGACCGAAGGTATTTCCGCACAAACAAATTCGCTCATCGGGCAACCAGACCACCAGCGAGTCGGTGGTCTCCCCGCCGGGCACGGAGATCAGCTCCAGCCGCCGCCCGCCAACCTCGAGGGTGAGGCTTTCCTCGAAGTCCAGGTCGACGGTGGGAACACTCTGGCCGGGCAGGCGCTTAGTCCCGAGGCGACGTTGAATTGCCTGTATGCCCGTCGCCAGGGTGTCTTTGAAGGCGAACGCGCTGCGGCTGGTGCGGTAGGGGATGAGGCGTTCGTTGTCGTCCCGCCATGCCGTCCAATTGGCCTGCGCGACAACCGTTGTGTCAGGGTCGCGGACGCTGTCCAGCCCGCCGACGTGGTCCACATGGCCCTGCGTGAAGATGATGTAGCGTACCGGCGAGGAGTCGACAGCGTCGAAGTTGGTGCGGTGCACCGGACCCTCGAAGCCCATACCGGTGTTGATGATCACCCGGCCCTCATCGGTGGTCAGCAAGTAGGCATTCGACAGACCTGGCGAGCACCACAGACCCGGGGCGATCCGCTCGGCGTGTTCGGCAGCCGCCGTGCGCAGGGCGTCAGCACCGGGCCTGCTGCGATAGACCGGTTCGGACTGTTGCGCGTCGGTACTCATCGCTGGCGTCTCTTTCATTTGGTTCATCTTGTTTGCAGACTATTCGGGGCGCACGTCGAACCGGTCGAAGTAGAAGTCGAACCGCCCGCGGAGTTCGTCGGCCGAGATGCCGAAGTGGCGTTGCAGGTCGTAGCGGATACGGCCGTGCTTTCCGCGCGGATTGCCGTCCAGGTAATGCTGGAACCGTCCGCGCACCTTCGATGTCAGCTCCACGTCGCCGCGCTGGTAAAGCTGTTCGAGTAAAGGCATCTCGTTGCCGTTGAGGTGGTGGAAGCTGATGTCGATGCTGCGATCGGCAGGCACCAGGTCGCGGTCGCGTACGCACGCACTGAGCAGCCGGTGGACGCGGTCGCTCCAGTAGTCCAGCAGCCAGCCCGCGTCGATGCTGGTCCGGCGCAGCCGATCGGAGTAGGCCATCATCGTGATCGCCGATTGGATCACCGCGACGGGGTCGCGGTGTGTGAAGGCCACCGTCGCGTCGGGAAAGGTTGCCATCAGCGGGCCAAGCTGTTCACAGTGCTGCGGACTCTTGAGGATCCAGGTCTGCGGGCCGCGCAGGAATGTCAACGCCTGCAACACTTTCTTCATGTACGCGTAGTGCCGGGTCTGGTCGAGCCCCAGGTAGTAGTCACGCCAATCGGGAACGCGCGCATGCCATTCCAAGACGTAGGCAGCCAGATCGAGGTCGAGGAGCTCGACTTCTTCCTCGATCGCCTCGGGAAAGCGGTCGTGCATGGCAGCCACCACCGGGGCGCTGGCCATGAGTGCGTCGTGTTCGGACTTGGCCCGCGCGTAGCGTGGGTCGACTCCGAAGATGTCGGGGCCTTCGCCGCGTGCT
>Ga0210393_10001264_pt1 | contig 21404 bp, 20 predicted proteins | sample IncBWC27OmetaG_FD_160068 | JGI IMG/M metagenome (GOLD analysis project Ga0210393, IMG submission 160068) | Forest soil microbial communities from Barre Woods Harvard Forest LTER site, Petersham, Massachusetts, United States - Inc-BW-C-27-O ... | reverse complement strand
TCGCGCGGAGTGTGACACTCCACGCACATCGCCACATTCTCGACCAGATATCTTCCGCGCTCGATCTCGGAATTCGTTGCGCTGGGCGCTTCGCGACTGTTTGTCTTCTGCTGAGTGGACTCGATCGCGGGCTGTTTCGCAGCCGCGTGTTCTGCCCTCACTGCGCCACGCTCTTCGTCGGAACCGGGCGTGAATGAACTCGTCGCCAGCGCTCCGATGGTGACGAACATCGCCAGCACGATCACCAAAATGCCAAACGGCTTATCCATGAAAACCTCTTGGAACAGGTGAGGTCGTTGGCGGGGTTCGATGTTCGCGGGCATCGGTATTGCAAGCGACTCGCACAGCGAGCCGGCTCCGCTTCCAGTTCACAACATCAAGATGAATGGAACGTTAGAGCTGCGCAAAATGCGGAGGAAGGGCTGACTTCAACTCGCTTCATGCAACTCAGAAATACGGAACCGCCGCACGAATTGATATCAGCGGCGACGCTGTGAAACAACGCGAGCACTTCTCTAAATCAGAGATTGCGAAACTGCCCACCAAACTAAACAACGACAAAACTGAGTACACTGCAACCGAGCCTCAGGTTCCATACAGTTTTCCTGGGAGATCGTTAGGAGTTCTTACCCTATTTGCTATCAGGTTTGTTCCGGTGCGGCCGACACCTCCGCGTGGATTTTAGCGGTCTTCTTCGTCGTATTCGCGTGGGACATCGTCTTCCAGCACTTCGTGCGTGACGACTTCCGACCCTTCTTCGTCACCGGCGCGCTCGACGCCGCCGATAATTCCGGCCTCGAATGACTGGCCTTCCTCGAGCAGTTCGTCCTCGCTCTCGGAGTCGACATCCTCGACAGTGGAGATTCCTTGCAAGTCGCCGGAGCCTGCGCCGGCTCGCGCAACGCGAGAACGCGGCTTCGCGCTCACGATCTCCACTTCCTGATTCGCGCGTAGATCCGTGTCGGAGTCAGACGCGACGCGGCGCGGCACAGTGCGCGCCTTCGCGACCGTCGTCTTCGCAGACTTCGCCTTAGCGGCAATTTTGCCGATCGTCTTTGGGGCGACCTTGCTCTTCGCCATCGCGGCGATCTTGCTCTTCGCGACTGCTTTCGCTTTAGCGGGCGCGGATGTCTTCGCCTTCACCGCGGAAGACTTGGCTTTAGCCTTGGCCTTTTTCGGCGCAGGCTTCTGTTTCTTCGATTTCTTGGGAGCTGCTTTTTTGGTAGCCATGCGGGGAGTCTAGCACCAGCGTGTTCCAGTGCAAATAGATCTATACCTGAGAGTGGGATGAGTCGGGCAGCGCAGATAGGCGATCCCTCAGCGCGAAGCAACCCTTGCGACCGAACGGTCGCGGACGGAGTTACATCTTTTCGAGATCCACGAACTCGACCTTCCACGGTTTCGTTGCCAGGTTGAGCCGAGCCACGGTGATCGGCAATGTAAAACGGCGCGGGCCGGCGCTGCCGGGGTTGATGTAGAGCACGTTATCCTTTTCGGTTTGCAGGTATTTGTGGGAGTGGCCGCTGACGACGATCTGGAAGCCTGCGGTGGCGGGGTTGAGGTCGAGCGCGTGAACATCGTGGAGAACGTAGATGGAGACGTCGCCAGCTTGCGCTACGGCGGTTTCGGGGAGTTCGCGGCGGGCCCAGGGCTCGGTGTCGACATTGCCGCGCACTGCGACGACGGGAGCGATTTTCCGGAGGCGCGGCAGGATGCTGGAGTCGCCGACATCGCCTGCGTGGACGATTAATTCGGAACCACGCAAGGCGGTTAGCGCTTCTTCGCGCAGCAAGCCATGAGTGTCGGAGATGAGTCCAATTCGCGTGGGAATCTTGCTCATCCGCAAACTATATCGCGATGGAGAAACGCGGTGCGGAGAAACGCGCGAGTGATCGCGGGAGATCACCAAGCGGCGTGAGTTTCTGCGATTCGTGGACGTTGTTTGATTTCTGAGTAGGACTGTACGCCGGGCGGGGCGAGCCCCGCCCCCACAAAGACCAGAAGCAAGAAAGGCGCTCTGCAGGAGCGCCTTTCGAGAAATCTCTGGATGCAGATGAAATCAGGAGGTTGTTAGCCGCGGGCTTCGACGGGCTGGCGCTCGGGGATGTGGCGGCGCATCGGTTTCGCGCCCGGAGCGGGAAAATTCATGTGCCAGAAATTTACGTCTTTGTCGGTGAACTCGACGCCGACGTGCATTTTGCCTTCGCGGGTTTTCTTGAGGGTGACGACGCGGCCCTCGACCTGTTCGTGGGTCAGCTCATTTTCGATCATCAGGACGTCGCTGAGCTGCACCGGAAATTCCAGTTCGAGCGAGGCTCCGTGCATGCTGATGGTGTGTGATTTGGTCTCGACGGCGAAGGTTTCGCCTTCGGTCGAAATTCCGTGGACCGTCAGAGGGATGCGCAGCATTACCCGGACTGTCCTGCGGCGTTCTTTACAGCGGAAGTGAAGAATTGCCATAACTCGATCCCCTCAGTCAACTTTTGGAGCTGCTACTGGGCCGAAGCCATTAGCGCGCAACTCCCGCGTGCAGGTGATATTGAAGCAGCGAATTGCGAGCAACAATGGCATGTCGGTACCACTCGGGAGGCCTAGGGAAGGAAGTACCGATGTACCGATACCGCGGCTGGGGAGAGATTTCGGCGACAGATGGGAGAGAGGAGCGTGGTTAACGTAATGACTCCCCCTCCCCCTGTTTTTGCGTAAGAATATGATTCCAGGGAGTTTGCAGGTGCGTAATGTGCAAGAATGTGATTCTAAAGGGGTTGTCGGCGATGAGAGTGTACGGCGCACACCGGCGAACCGCTCTTCAAGAGCGGCTGACTGTCTGATTTTTTGCGAAAATGGCAGTAGAAACATCAGTTTCACAGACCCATTCGAACAATTCGCGATCGACGGGGAAAAATCCGAGCCGATGTCAGACGACTCGGAGACGGGCCATCATCGAGATGAGCTTGGTGCGATCCTCTTCGCGGACGGCGGTGAAACGTAGCCCCATACCCTGACCTTGCTTGGAGTGAAGGACGGTGGCTTCGGCGCGGATCGCGCCCTCCTGCACCAGGAAGTGCAGATTGGTGGAGGCGCCGATGCGCTTGGGTTGCTTGGTCTCAAGGAACATGCCGCCGACGCTGAGATTGCGGACGCGGGCTACATCGTCGTGGCCGTCACATCGCCAATAGACCCAGACATGCTCGCCGCTGACAACGCGGCGCGGCATCCTTCGGCTGGATCCGGGCATAACCAGTGGTTGAAGCATGCTTTTCATGTGAGGCCCCCGCTCTGCAAGAAATGAAGTGGACGATCGGACTGGGATGCCCGAATGTTATTCGCGCGGTCGGCCGAAGACATTAAATTTCGCTTAGAAAATAGAGGAAAAGCGGTGTCAAAGCTACCTGGCCTGACGTACAGGTGGAGTGGAGGATTTTCGCCCTCGGCGTAGCGCCACGGTATTACAATCGCTGACGTTTGGCCTCGCGCAACAAGCTCCGCGATTCGGTAAGCGAAGGCGCTCACTTCTGAGATCCTTCGCTTCGCTCAGGATGACAACGATAGAGCTTGCCAATGTAAGATGAGTCGCACTCCAGTTCGTGCAGTAGTTTGCTTCCTCGCTATCGCTTTCCTCGCGCCCACTGCAATCTCCGCACAACAAGAGCCCAAGCAACAAGAGCCCACACTGGTGGGGCCGGTCATCAAGGTCAATGTGAATTCGGTGCTCGTGCCAGTTGTCGTTCGCGATTCGCAAGGGCGAGCGATTGGTGATTTGAAGCAACCTGACTTTCAGCTCTTCGATAAAAATCGATCGCTCACGATCACAGGTTTCACCGTCGAGCGGCGTGCGGCAAACGCTTCGGATGCCGGGCTGGAGCCTTCAACGTCCGTCGCCGCGCCACCGCCGCCGCAGACCGCCGCAAACACATCGCATCGATTCATCGTGTTTCTGTTCGACGACCTGCACATGGCGCCGGAAGATCTTGTGCCAATGAAGAACGCGGCAAATCGCGTCGTCGCCGAGACGCTGCGCGCGGGCGATTCGGCTTCGGTGCTGAGCATCATGGGGCGAGACGACAGCGGGGTTACAACCGATCGAGCTCGCCTGACGGAAGCGATCGCGAAGATCCAATCGTTTCGCAGCCCGTACCGGCTTGATCCGCATGCGTGTCCCAACATGGATGTCATGCACGCCGACCTCGTCGAGAACCGGCACGACGACCGCACACTGCAGAACGCGATCGACGAGACGATCGTGTGCGCTCATCTCGAGCCGATCATGAGACAACAGGCAGAAGCGATGGTCCACATAACCGACGACCAAGTTCTCGGTCTCGGCGAGCAAGACATTCGGCTCTCGTATCACTACCTGCGCGAACTCGTTAAGAGGATGGCGGAGTTGCCGGGTGAGCGGACGGTTGTTTATCTGTCGCCGGGTTTCTATACCGAGATGCCGGAGGCGCTCGTTTTGCAGTCGCAAGTTATCGAGGCCGCAGCACGAGCTAACGTCACGATCAGCACGCTAGATGCGCGAGGGCTCTACACGGTCGCTCCGAAAGCAGACGAAGAGTTTGGTGGAAATCAGAAAGAGACGAGAGAGCGAATCCGAAAACACGTCGAATCCGCGATCAGCGTCGACGATGTTCTCTCGGGACTCGCCGACGCGACCGGGGGATCGTATTTTCACAACAGCAACGACATCGAGGGTGGGCTGCGGCGTTTGTCGGCTGCGCCTGAGTATGTGTACCTGCTCGAATTCTCTCTCGATGGCACGAAGCCGGACGGGGAATATCACGCGCTCAAGGTGAAGATCGATCGCGATCATGTGCAGGTTCAAAATCGGCGCGGATATTTTGCGCCGAAGTCGGAAAAATTGAAGGCGATCATGGCGGACACGAAGGCGACGGAGCCGGCTGCTCCGAGTACGCCGAAGGCGATTGCGACGCAACAATCGGCGATCGCTCAGACGGCTGACGTTGCTCCAGCGACGCCCGCGGCGAAACCTCCCGCACTTAGCTCGTCTGCGCCGAGCGCGACAGCGACAGCAGAAACGGCGACGCAACCGCAGTCGAACCCGAACCCGGCAAGCGCCGATAACAGCGACTCCGATTCCGGGCCCGACGCGATTGCCGAGGCGGAAGCTAGAGAGATGGGCGTTCCGGTGCCAACGAATACGGCACCGCCTTCGACGCATGAATCCGCATCGACACGTGCACCTGCTACCCCCGCAAAAACCAAAGCGCTCTATTGGAATCCACCCGATCTCGATCCGGGTAAACAGGACAGCGTCGATGCTTCCGAGTGTGAACTCAACGACGTCCTGGCGCAGGCAGCGACGCGGGCGAACGAGCTGGTCAGCAATCTGCAAAATTTCACGGCGGAAGAGCATGTCGTTTACCGAGTGCTGGGTGGCGGAGCGCAACAGCTCGCCAGCGGCATTGGCGATTTCAATTACAACGCGGCGCTGGTTCGACACACGGAGGGATTCAAGGTTTCGGAGACGCGCGTCGCTGAGAACGGCAGCCATCCACTCCCGGTCGCGTCGAAAAATATCGGACTGCCGGAGATGGCGCTGATTTTTCTTCCGGAGATACAACCGAATTACGAAATGCATTGCGGCGGCGCGGTGTTGTGGCAGGGACAGGCGGCGTGGCTAGTTACCCTTCGGCAGCGAAAAGATCGGCCGGACAACACGGCGACGTTCAGCGCGGCGAATGGAGATGTCTATCCAGCTCCGCTGAAGGGGCGCGCGTGGATCGCGCAGGAAACCGGCGAAGTCATACACCTCGAAATCGGCTTGATGCACCCGGTTTTGCCGGTCGGCGTCATGGGCTGGTTTCTTTCGATCGACTATGGGCCGGTGAAATTTCGAACGCGGAATGTGGAGGTGTGGCTGCCGCAGTTCGCGGAAGATTATGACGACTCGGATTATCGGCGGACGATCATCTCGCACGAGTTCTCGAAATTTTTGCTGTTCTCTGTGGATACGAAGCAGGAGACGACGTCGCCGGGTTCGCGGTGAAGGCTGCGGGAGAAGATTTCACCACAGAGTTCGCAGAGGACGCGGAGACGGAAGGCTACTGTTTGCCGACGATTTCCATGGCGTTGACGCGGGCGCGGTCGACTTCCAATCCCCAGTGAAGGTGAGGGCCGGTTACGCGGCCGGTGGCGCCGACTTTTCCGATTACATCGCCGACTTTCACCTCGTCGCCGACCTTTGCGTCGATTTCGGAGAAGTGGCCGTAGAGCGTGTAGATGCCGAAGCCGTGGTCGATGATCACGGTGTTTCCGGCGAAGTAGAGTTCTTCGGCCAGGACCACGCGGCCGCTCTGCGCGGCGTGCACCGGAGTTCCGGTCGGTGAAGACAGATCGACGCCGGAGTGGGGCGAGTTTGATTTGCCGTTAAGGACGCGGCGTTTGCCGAAGTTGCCGCCGGTTTTGACGCCGTCGAGCGGGATGCGGAATGGGCCGGTCCAGAGTTTTTCGGGTGTTGTCGTGGCGTAGATTGCGCGCAGTTTCTTTTGGTCTTCGGCGGCTTTGGCGGCTTGCTCGGGATTTGGTTCGACGAAATTGGGCGCGACTTTCAGGCGCTCGGTGGGAAATTTTCCGACGCGGACGGCGATGGGGGCTCCACAGGTGAGGGCGGATCCGTCGGCGGATTTTCCGGTGACGTTGAGTTTGTAGTCGCCTGGGGCTTGTTCGAGGTCGACGCCGAGCAGGGCTCGCCAGATATTTGCGCCTTTGGGAATATTCGCGCCGGTGGGTTGCCAGAAGGAGATGTCGCGATCGTTGAATTTTCCGGCGATTCCGGACAGCGTGTCGGGACTGTGGATTTCGGCGACGAGCAACGTGCCCTGGGATGGAGTTGCGGCGCTGATGCGGAGTTCGATGCCACCACCGCAGTCTACTTTCGCTGGTTTCACGGCGGCTGCCGCAGCGGTCTTGTGGGGTGACTTTTTCGTTTGTGCGGACGATGCGTTGGGTGACGACGCGCTGAGGATCGCGATAATGAACACGGCAACCCAACGTCCTCGTTGGATGCTGGTTTTTTTTCTTGAGAAATTTCGAGATGCGCTCCGGGATTGCATTCGGGCCTCGACTTGTGAAGGCGGTTTTCTTTGCCCAATTTCTCTGGGCGAAGTTGAATCTAAATCCCGCGGTCTGGGAAGCGACCGCGGCTACAGGGTGATGAACACGGGCCGCGGCAGCGCTGCGGGCGTGGCTGAGCTTACATTTTTCTAACAACGATCTCAGGACTTCCCAATCAGGCTGACTCCACCATGAATCAAGTGGGGACGCGGTCTCCTACAGAGCCGCCAACACATTCAACTCCTCGTGACGGCGACATTGCCTCGCGTCCCCCATATTGATATGGCGACGATTGTTTTATCGACGATTGCTTTGGTGGGCTGTGCTTTCTTGGTCTATGTGTGGTTTCAGTGGCTGCGCGAGGAATTGGATCTGAAGCGGCCGGCGCATCGCGACCAGCAGAACAGACCGCTGCGGTAACAAACGTCTAAGAGCAAGAAAAAGCAGATTCCTCGCTCCGCTCGGAATGACAGGGTAGATAGTCTCGCAGTCTCACAAGTCTGAACCTTTACATATCCAGGCCGATGATGCGCATGAGGGCGATGGCATTGCTTTTTGTGACGACGCCGTCGCGGAGTTGATAGTCGAAGCGCATCTCGTTGTTCTCTACTTGATCTTCAAAGTGGACGTTGCGAATGATGTTGGCAAGAGAAGAAGGCTCAGGTCCGGGTGTTTGGGGCGCAGCAGTGCTGCGCCCGTACATAATTCCGGCGGTGATTTCGGTGAGGGCGAGGTCGTGCGTGGTGACGATGCCGATGGCGCCGCGTTCGAGCAGGCCTTGGATCAGGCGCTCGGAGCCGATGCGGCGGTCTTTGGAGTTTGTGCCTTCGAGGAGTTCGTCGAAGAGGAAAAGCAGAGTGCGGGGCTCGCTGCCGGTCGAAGGATTAGCTCCTGCTAAATCGAACACTCTTCGGATGTGCAGGATTTCAGCGAAAAATGTGGAGCGGCCTTCCTGAAGCGAGTCGTAGCTGTGAATTCGTGTGCCCACTTGCAGCGGCGAGAGACGCAATGATTTTGCACGGGCCGGCGCGCCTGCCATCGCGAGAACCGTGTTGATGCCGACGGAGCGGAGGAACGTGCTCTTGCCCGACATGTTTGAGCCGCTGACGAGAAGGACGCGTGTTGCATCGTCAAGGTGGACAGAATTTCGAACGCATTTGGCGGTGGCGATCAGCGGATGGCCTAGTTCGATTCCGTCGAAGAATCCGTGTGGATTGGATCCGGCGGCATCGACAAACTCTGGGAATGAATCGGCTGGATGTTCGTAGGAGTAGGTTGCGAGCGAGATCAGCGCCTCGATCTCGCCGACGACTTCGACGCTGGCGCGCATGCGCGCTCCGTAGCGACGGCGCCACCACTCGGCGGCGAATGCGGTTTGGATCGAATAGAGCAGTGGAAGTTCGAGCAGGTGGCCGATCAGGCTGTGGTGCGCGTCGATCCAGTATTCGATTTGCGCGAGCTGGCGAATCGAACGCGACGCGGCAACGCCATCGCGCTGGAGGCCGGCTATCAAGGATTGCAATCGAGCGGAGGAGAACCTTTCGCGTTCGAGGCGCTGCAAAACATTGGCGAAGAGGATCAGGCCTTCGGCGTTGCAGGAGACGCCTTCGTTGACGTGGTGTGCGCGACGGTGGAGCGCACGGCGGAAGATAATTTCGAGAACGATGACGATGAGGACAGGCCAGGAGTTAAGGTTGGCGGTCGACCACGCAAAGGTGCCGACGAAGGCGAGGGCGAGGAAAATCGCAGCGAGATGCCAGATGGCGGCGGGCATTTCGCGCTGGCCTTCGGCCCATCCGACGAGGGATTCGGGATTTAAGCGGGCGCGGAGTTCTTCGCCCATCACTGCGAGATCGCGCTGGAGGTCGAGCTTATCGCGGAGCTCGGCGATTAACTGTTGGCGCTCGAGAATGGCGGCGCGCGGTGAAGGAGTTTTCAGCCACTGTGCAAGCTGGTTTTCGCCCATCGGCAAGCGGGCGGTCGAGAGGAGTTCAAAGAGACAGCCGCGGCCGAAGAGGTCGAGGTCGTCGGCGTAGACGTGATTGGGGTCGCGGAAACGTTCTCCGGTTTGTCCGGTGCCGGCCCAGCGATCTTCGATGCGGGCAATGCCGCGGCGGTACATCGCGACGGCGGTTTCGGCGCTGGTGCGGGCTCGGATGACGCGCTGGTGGATCCAGCTGAGGATCAAGTACAGAGCGATCGGAGCCCACAGCCATTCCGAATTGAAAGCGCGGCGTCCCAAGGATAGGTAGACAAGGACGAGGCCGGCGCCGACTACCGCAAGTTTGAGATTCCCGATTTGGATGTGAAGGCGATTTTTCGCGGCGGCGATTTGGAGGTAGGACTCGAGCCGCTTGGAATATTCGGACTTCGGATCGGACACGCTGCCCCTTTGCGGTTCGCGCGTTTGAAGGTGCGCTGCGCCTCTGGAAGTGTACGCCGCGGAGGGGCAGTTTTGGAGCAGCTGCTGGAAGCAGTGTCGGAGAAATCAGAGGGCGCGAGTTCTTGAGATCTTGCGGACATGGGGCGCAGCAGTGCTGCGCCCCTACATGACCTTACCTGTGCGACTACTCCTCGCCGATGTCTTCGTTCCAGACGTGGGGTTTTTCGGCGATGAATTTCTGGAGGAGGTCGATGCACTCTTGCGAGTGGAGGTCGACGACGCGGACGCCGTTTTCGATGAGCCAGTCGAGGCCGCCGCGGAAGCTGACGGACTCGCCGACGATGACCGTTCCGATTTGGAACTGACGGACGAGGCCGCTGCAATACCAGCAGGGGGCGAGAGTAGTGACCATTATTTTGTCGCGATAGGTGCGCTGGCGGCCGGCTTTGCGGAAGGCGTCGGTCTCGCCGTGGACGCTGGGGTCGGACTCCTGGACCCGGCGGTTGCGGCCTCGGGCAAGCAGGTTGCCGGTAGCGTCGAAGAGCGCGGCGCCGACGGGGACGCCGCCTTCTTGCAGGCCGAGGCGGGCTTCGTCGATGGCGACGCGGAGCATGGCGCGGGATTGGTCGAGGTTAGGTTTTGATGGGTTGAAGGGCTTTGTCGGCTCGTTGGGGCTCATGTGCGTTGAGTTGAGGCGCTGGATCGGCGAGCGAATCTTGACGCAAAGCGCGATTTAAGAAAAGAGCCGCCTGCAGATAGCCTTGCGCCGCCCGATGGATCGGCCACACAGTGTGGGTGTCGACCCACGACATCGGCGACCACTTAAACAATAAAGCGCTTATTTACAATCACATAGGACGGGCTTACGACTTGCATCGTCTCCGGTAGCAGAGCGGCGAGGCGCCGCCACGCTGGTTCGCACTGCTCGGAGGTTTCCATGTCGATTCGACGAGTCGAGATCGCACTCTTCACTTTTACTGCGCTGGCGGCTGGGCTGGCCGTCATCGGCTGCTCGGGCAAGGCTGCGTCGGTGCGTCAGGAGAAGGCGCGTGCGTTGGCGGCGTCGGCACCGCGGCCGACCGTGGCGGGGCTGGCCAAGCCTGCGGAGCACTTCATCAAGGCTACCGCTCGCGATTCGAGCTTCGCGAAATATTACGATCCTGACTGTGGCGTGACACTTCGCTATCCGCGCAATTTTGTGCTGCTAGAATCGGCCTGGGACGACCCTGATCGTGATGCGGACTCGGAACGGGTGATCTCGTGGGAACAGGCGAAACAGGCGGGAGCGGGCGTTCGCACGGCGGAGGAGCTTGGCGCGGATGACGCTGGAGCTGCGCTGCTGGCGACGATCGTTGTGCCGGACGATGCGTATCCGAATACGGCGTTTGCGGGCGGATCGGTTCAATTTGCGGTGAATCGGTATCAGACGGCGGGGACGTGCCGTTCGAATCTGCTGGGGCGAATGGGCGATGACAAGGGGGCGCGTGGGACGGTTACGGCGCAAGGGGTCTCGTTCGCGTGGATCGACACCGAGGCGGGCGATGGCAGTACGGAATTTTACGAGCGGGACTATGCCGGGTTCGCCAACGATGCTTGCTATGAGTTTTTTGTTCGGGTGGGCGTGAAATCGACGGCACCGGTGGAGCAGATGGCGCCCCAGAACGCCTCGGGCGGGAGCGCTGGACCCGACGCGGCGTCGAGCGTAACTAGCGAAGAATCAGCGGGTTCGCGGCGACTCGATGAGCGAAAGATACTCGTCCACCTGGAGAAGATCGTGGCCAGTCTGCAAGTCGAGAGCGTCTCGGCGTCGGTGCTCGATAAGCCACGGTACAAGCCCGCTCCAGCCTTCCCGGCATCCAATTGAAGAGTTATTTCTTCGGGCAAGGCCACCAGCCGGGCACTTGCGTGGTGCCGGATGAGAACGCTACGCTGGACTCAGTTCGATCGGCGGAGAACTTCTGGTACTTCGCACGAAAGTAAGGTTTGGTCGTGCCCATCAGGCCTTCCCTTCCACATACCGCTACAGGTGTCAACAGTCGATGCTGGATTTGAAGAAAAGTCCGCTGAAGAACGGCTCTAAGTTGCGCGCCCAGGGGGGCGGTAAAGAGCGTCGGGTGGAGCCTCGTTACCCGGTCGCGGCGATGGCCGAAGCTACTGAGATTAAGTCAAATACCAAGGTGACCGGCCGGATCAGCGACATTGGAATCGGGGGATGCTATTTCGAAGTGATGAGCCCGTTTGCGATGGGGGCGGAGCTGTACGTGCGGATCACGCGAAATGAGAAGTCGTTGGCCGCGAATGCGAAGGTTTTGTATTCCACGGGCGGCATGGGGATGGGGCTGATCTTCACGAACGTTGCGCCGGAGCAGCGGCAGATTTTGGCGGCGTGGGTTGGAGAGCTGAGCGGGAGTGGGGTTTCGCCCTTGACTCAGCCCGGCGGTCACGTTGGTGTTTCGGCTGCGGACTCTTCTACAGCGGGAGTTTCGCCGGCGGCGAAGGGCTCGGAGGTGGTTCACGAAGCGCCGGGAGCGGCGGATCGCACGGGGATGAAGGAAGATCCACGTGTTGTGTTGAATGAGCTGATCACGCTGCTGATGAGGAATCGGGTTTTAACGGATACGGAAGGAAAGAATCTGCTTCGGAAGCTGATGACGTCTTAATCCGCGTATTTCTCTCTGCGAATCCCTGTCCACACTGTAGCGTCATTCAAAGCTAAAGATTCGAGGCGTCGAACGGTTTCGGAAACAATTCGCGCATTTGATGTACTTCGGATTTTCCCTTCAAGTTTGAAAGCACGACCGGCACGTCGCCGCAAAATTCCCAAAGTAACTGACGGCAGGCTCCGCAGGGAGGGGTGAGTGTATCGCTGTCGGTCACTACGGCGATGGCGTCGAAGCCGCGCTCGCCTTCGCTGATCGCTTTGAAAATGGCGACGCGCTCGGCACAAACGGTGAGGCCGTAGGTGGCGTTTTCCACGTTGCATCCGCCGAAGACGCGGCCGGACGTGGCGCGAAGGGCGGCGCCGACGCGAAAATTCGAATAGGCGGCGTGCGCGTTGTCGCGCGACTGTTTCGCGACGCAAATCAGATGATCGAAGTCAGACATGGGGCGATTCTCTCGCAAACTCAGTGTGACGACGAGAAAATTTTAGGGCGTGTTACCGAATTCTCCAGACCATTGCGCGAAACACCCGTCACACGGTTTGCGCGATGCGCGGAATAACGGCTTTTAGCAGCGCGATGAAGTCGTTTTTTACACGCGCGCCCGTTTCGAAAACTTCCTCCGCCGTTAGAGCTTCTCCCGTGACGCCGGCTGCCATGTTCGTCACACACGAAATCCCCAGCACACGCATTTGGCTGTGCCGGGCGGCCAATACTTCCGGAACGGTGGACATCCCAACGAGATCCGCGCCGAGCGCGCGAAACGCGTGAATCTCCGCCGGCGTTTCGTAGTTGGGCCCTTGCAACGCGAGATATACGCCTTCGTGCAAGTTGAGCTTCAGACGTTTGCCTTCCTCGGCGACGAATTTGCGGAAATCCTTGTCATAGGCATGAGTCATGTCTGGAAAGCGCGGGCCAAAGCGATCGTCATTCGGCCCGATCAGGGGATTCGCGGCTTGATAGTTGATGTGGTCGCGGAGCGCGACCAGCGCGCCTCGCGAATAGCTCAGATTGATGCCGCCGGCGGCATTGGTGATGACGGCGGCTTTGATTCCCGCGCGCTGAAACACACGAATCGGAAACGCCACCTGCTTCGCGGTGTAACCCTCGTATAAATGTACGCGCCCTTGCATGCCGACGACGGGGATATCGCCCACATTCCCAATGACAAGCTGACCGGCGTGTCCGATCGCGGTTGATTGCGGGAAATGCGGGATCTTCTTGTACGGGATGCGCGTGGCGTTCGCGAATTCGTCGGCAAACGCGCCGAGTCCCGAGCCGAGAATTAGCGCGATCTTCGGTCGAAGCTTCGTCTTCGACAAAATGAATTTCGCCGCGCGCGTCGCTTGTTCAAACTCGCCGGATCCAGAGCTCTTCTTCGCAGGCATGTGTATTCAGGTCAACCTAGGAAAAAATCCCGACAATCGAAGCCGAGATGAGATTCGCCATCGTTCCCGCCATCATCGCCCGGATGCCGAATTTCGCCAACTGGCTGCGCTGCTCGGGCGCCAGGGCTCCGATGCCGCCAATCTGGATTCCGATGGAACTGAAGTTCGCAAAGCCGCAGAGGGCAAACGTTGCGATCGTAAAGCTGCGCGGGTCGAGGGTCGCCTTGATCTGGCCGAGTTGCGCGAAGGCCACGAACTCGTTCAGAACCATGCGAGTCCCGAGCAGGTTCCCGATGGCGGCGGCATCGTGCCAAGGGATGCCGATCAACCACGCCACCGGAGAGAACATCCACCCGAGCACCAACTGCAGGTTGTAGGGGAACCATCCGACGTGGAGATGAACCCAGCCCATGCAGGCATTCACGAACGCCAGCAGCGCTAGAAATACAATCAGCATCGCGCCAACGTTGAGCGCCAGATGCAATCCGTCGACCGTGCCGCGGGCAATCGCGCCCAACACATTCGATTCGCGCTCCGCGGCCGGCATTTCGACGCGGCCGGCGGTGAGCGGCTGCTCGGTCTCGGGCACGAGCATCTTCGCCATCAGCAACGTGCCGGGCGCCGTCATGATTACCGCGGTCAGCAAACTTTTAGCATCGGCTCCGCCGACACGAATGTACGCCGCCATCATGCCGCCCGAGATGTGCGCCATCCCGCTCGTCATGACGGTCATCAATTCCGATTTTGTGAGCTTCGGCAAGAATGGACGAATCGTGAGTGGCGCCTCGGTCTGGCCCATGAAAATACTCGCCGCCACGTTGAGTGACTCGGCGCCGCTTGCCCCCATGACGTGCGTCATCACCCAGGCCGCGGCGCGAATGATGATTTGCATGACACCGATGTGATACAGAACCGCAAAAAATGCCGCGATGAAAATGATGGTCGGCAAAACCTGAAAGGCGAAGATCAACCCGAGCGAAGAGTTCGCCTTCCCGAGCTCGCCGAAAATGAATTCCGATCCGACGTACGAAAAATCGAGCAAATGCTTCGCGTAGTAGCCCAGCGTAGCGAAGATCACTTGCCCCGACTTCACATCGAGCACGAATAGCCCGAGCGCAAGTTGCAGCCCGAGGCCCCATGCAACCGTCTTGAGTTTGATGGCGCGGCGATTGGTGGAAAACAGATAGGCGAGGCCGAGAATCACCGCGATGCCCAGCACCCCTGTCAAACGTCCCATGCGGTCAACCTCTTTCCGTCACGCGACAGTCGTCGCGAATCGATTGCGCACTGGCACCCAAAAGTTCCGACCCGGCCGACAAACGATAATTCAAAAAAATCAGGACTGCCAACCGACCGTGCACCGAATCAACATCGGTTTGAATTGGGGCTCATCCGGCTTGATGCGATAACTCGCCGCGATCATTGACTTCGCCTGCCCGAGCCGCGCGTCGTCATTGTAGTGAACCGTGACCAGCGGCGCCCCTTGCGCAACGCGATCGCCGATGCGGCGATGAAATTCCAGCGCAACGCCGTAGTCGATCGTGCTCTCTTTCGTCTCGCGCCCGCCGCCCAGAATCGCCAGCGCCAGCCCCAACTGTTCGCACTCGACGTTCTCGACAAATCCTGCGCTGGCGGCGACAACATCCACGCGCGATCGCGCTGACGGCAACCGCTCCGGCTCATCAATGACTCGCGAATCGCCGCCCTGCAACGCGATTCCCTGCCGAAATTTCTCTTTCGCCTTGCCGTTTTCGATCAACTCGTTTGCCAACTCGCGGCCTTGATCCACTGACTGCGTCCGTTCGCCTAAATAAAACATCCACGCCGCGAGTTCGCAGCTCAACTCGCGCAAATCCGCTGGCCCTTTCCCCTTCAGCACGTCGGTACACTCGATGATCTCGGCCGAATGACCCGCGAATTTTCCCAACGGCTGATCCATGTCGGTAACCAGCGCGATCACTTTCTTTCCCATTCGTTCGCCGGTATCCACCATCAACTCCGCCAACTGCGTCGACGCCTTCTCTGTCTTCATGAACGCGCCCGATCCCGTTTTTACATCGAGCACGAGCACGTCGATTCCCTCGGCCAGTTTCTTACTCATGATCGAAGCGCAGATGAGGCCCATGTTCTCGACAGTCCCAGTAGCATCGCGCAACGCGTAGAGTTTTTTATCCGCCGGCGCGATTTCGGCGGTTTGGCCGATCAGCCCCATTCCACATTCGCGCAACACAGAGCGAAAACGATCCAGCGGCAAGTTGACGTTGAAGCCCGGTATCGACTCCAACTTATCAAGCGTGCCGCCCGTGTGACCGAGGCCGCGGCCGCTGATCATCGGCACCGTCAGCCCGCCGGCCGCGACAATCGGCGCAAGAATCAGCGACGCATTGTCGCCGACGCCGCCCGTGGAATGCTTGTCGACCTTTTTGCCGGGGATCGACGAAAAGTCGAGCACTTCGCCCGAATGCAGCATCGCTTCGGTCAAAGCCGCGGTCTCCGCGTGCGAGAGCCCGCGCAGCCACGACGCCATCAGCCACGACGCCATCTGGTAATCGGGAATCACACCCCGCGTGTAGTTTGAGATCAGAAAGTCGATCTCTTCGCGGGTATGCTCACCGGAATCGCGTTTTTTTCGGATCAGGTCGACGGCGCGCATGCGTTTTGCGGAAAACGAACGAGGCGCGAGCGTAGCATTTCTGGCGACGAACGGCTAGAGGCCGCGAAATGGTGAATGTTGACGGGATAGCGAGCGGATGGAATTTGGGATCGGGTTTGGGTTTTTGTAATTGAAATTCTACAGCGGCTGCTGCGCGCCAGGAGGGAGAAGCGTAATCTGGCCCGAAACCACACGCCAACCATGCGGCGTGTTGATATACACATGTATCGTCCGCATCTGGCTAGCAAACTTCTGCTCTCGATATACCCCGCGCGCCGACCACAGACAAGTCGCGATGGCCGCGTCTCGAAACAGGCGCACATTCACGTCGGAGGCGTTAAACGCGTCGTACTTCACTTCACCGTTCTGGACCGCGCTGATGAACGTGGTCTTGTTGACGACCTGTCCGTGAGAAAGCGTCCCCGCAAAATCTTCGGCATACACTCTGCGAAAAAACGTTCCGGCGTTGGTCTGAATCGCGCGCGCCGCTTCCGTCTCGAGGTTAACGATTTCCTGGCGCTGCATCTCGGGATTCGGAGGAGCATCAGGGTCGTCCTGATGTCCGCCAAAGTTCAGCAGCAACCCCAAGAGGATCAGTGAGAGGATCCTGAACATGCGAATGCCTTTCTGGATGTGGCCACGCAGCCTGGGATTGCGGGGCTCTTCAACATACGAGTCTCCTATCGAAAGAGCCGCGAGCAGCGCTATTTCTGACCAATAGGTGACGATTCAGATAGCCGCAGAAAGGACAATCAGCGGAGCGCCCTCAGGAGGTGGCCGCCAAAACGACAAAACGGCATCCGATCCGATGAAAACTCGGACCGGACGCCGCCTGTGCGACGCTCCTTGGAAGTGTTCTGGCCTTACAACGAGCGCAAAAAGTTGAGCAGGTCCTGTTGTTGTTGTGGGGTCAGCTTGTGCTGGAAGAGCTGAATCACGGTGTTCGCCTCTGATCCACGACCCGCATGTTGATTGATGGTGTCGATCAAGTCGGTCGATCGCCCGTCATGCAGGAAGAATACGCGCTGCCCGAGCCCCCAAAGCGGCGCCGTGCGGAACTCATCACCCGCGGCCCCGCCTTGCGACACACCATCGGCGAGATTGCTGCCCATGTTGTGAACGAGGAGATCGGAGAAGAGGTTGACGTTTGCGTTGTTCAAGCTCGGGGTGAATGCCGACGCTCCGGTCTGCATCGTCTGCGTGTGGCAAAGCGCACAGCCGATCTGGGTGAACACTCGCGCGCCATCGGCAATCGAGTTGGCTCCTCCCGGCTCGGTGGTTGACGGAGTCGGCGGGGCCAGCAAACGCATGAACATCGAGAACCCGACGGTGTCGCTTGGCACGCCGGTTGTCTGGATCGCGGTCATGTCGGTGGCGTCTTCCGGCGTCGGATTCAACCGGCAATTTGCCGGCAAACCCGCCTCATCCGGGCTGGCACGCTCGTTCGTAAACTCCTCGTTCGTAACGCCCATTTCGACGTTGTAGGCTTCGCCCGAGAAAACTTCGAGCGACTTGTTTTGCGCCTTCCAGCCGAAGCGGCTGATCGTTCCATCATTGCCGTTCCGGTTGGGATGGCCGGAGATTCCCATGAAGTTTTTGAGCTGCGCGTTCGTGTTCATGTTCGCGAGAATGTTTTCGTCCGGAATGTTTTCGATCAGGCCGGCGCCAAATACCGGCGTCGGGATTCTGAAAATTACATTGCCGATTCTGAGGTTGTGCGCGAAGTTCGGCTGTGAAATTGCACAGCTGCCCGCGTCCGGACGGCCCGAAATCACCCACAAATCGTGTACTCCGCCGTCGGGATTGTTCTGATTCATCGAACCGTCGCGATTCAGGAAAAATTTGAATCGCGCTTCGCGTGCTGGTCCGTCAATGGTGATGAAGGATGGAAACGGATTCTGCGTCGGATTCTCCGAAGTCACTAGTGTCTCGGGATTCGGCCCGATGAACGGAAACGCCGTGGTACTCGGGCTCGACCCGCCGATCGCGGGTTGCGCATGACAGCTCGCGCAGCTGTTGCTGTTGAAACGCGGGCCCAGGCCGTTGTGGTTTCCGCCCTGTACCGACTCCACTTCCTGAAAGCGGCTCTTGCCGTCGAGGAAATATTCATCGGGCGCGGCACCGATGACCGAGGCCAATTCTTTACCGGAGTCCACCGATCCCGCGCGTACACCCGGATCTTTCGCAGGGTTTTGCGCGACGACGGCGCCGGTGCCAGACAACAAAAGCAAGGCGCCGATCGACAGACTCACTTTGTTGCGACAGATAAACCTCCATGAACGTTGCACACTATTGCCTGAGTATTGGGACATTACGTGGTCTCCTCCCCTAAGGAGCTCGGTGGTCCCCGGAGCTAGGCTCCGGGCTGGCGGTAGACACACATCGGGCATCCGACCCACAGCGAATTAAATTTCGAGAACGACTGAACGACCTATCGGGCTTTGCGACGTCGCGTCTTGGGCAGTCCGCGCGTCGGGCTGGACAATGCGTGTGAGATTAGTTGCGAGTTGAGTTTCAGTCACCTGAACCGAGGGACAGTTTTAGGACAATGCACGCTCAAGGGCCGGAAGGGATGAGTGGTTGGCGTGTTGAATTGCTCCTGCGGTGTGGAGGAAGGCGTTCGGAACGCTGGAATCCATGGTTGTCGTTTGGATCTCGTTTGAACACGAACTGGCGATGCGAATTTAATCAGGAAGGATTTCGTCGAACGAGGTGATCGTGTTGGGAGAACGCGTGGCCGCTGTTGCGTCCCGGTGACAAAGCGCTGCAAACATTCCGGCGGATTGCGCGGCTTCAACTTCTTTCTCTGCGTCGGAGAGAAACAGGAATTCGCGGGGGGATTTTTGGATTGCCGTGACAATTTTGGTGTAGCTGGCGGCGGCTGTTTTGACGCCGATGGCGGTGTCGAAGAAATCGCGAATGTCGCGTGTCAGATCGCCGGCTGGCACACTGCCGAACAACAACTTTTGCGCGAGTACGCTTCCCGACGAATAGATCGCAATCTCGCGTCCCTGGCGGCAACGCCACCGGGTGAATGCCGGCGGAACATCGGGGTACACCTCGCCGTGCAGTTCGCCGCTTTCAAATCCGCGCTGCCAGATTTTTCCTTGCAGCGTCTTCAGTGAGGAGCATTTGCTGTCTCGCGCCATCAGCCAGTGCACATACGCGACGCAATCGCGCAGTTCGCCTCGCGAATCGTTCGGCCACACGGAGGGTGCAAGGCCTGCCGCGACGTCTTTAGCGTGCGCAGCCTTCAAATCCTGCACAATTTTGTGAATCTCCGGCTCACCTGATCGCGCCGCCAGGAACGGCTCGACGTTCCGGCTGGCGTAGGGAAAAAGAGTTTTGTAGACGAAATCGATCGGTGTGGTCGTGCCTTCAATGTCCAGGAGCACTACGCGGACGCTGTTCCAATCCGCGCGTGCCACGAGCTACTTCGACACAGTCTGCGTGGAGGTTGGTGGAATGTAGCGGGGGCCCCAGCACACGGGTTCGTATCCGCGATCGATGCCGCTGTTGGTGTAATGCGGCGTCCAGCCGGTCGTGTCTTGAAACAGGCGAATCGCGCGAATTCTTCGGTCACCGCACAAGTCGAACCAATGCAGCGTTCCTCGCGGCACACGGATCAAGTCGCCGGCTTCGACTTCCAGCGCAACAACGGGCGAAGACGGTGGATGAATGTGAAATAGTCCGCGGCCTTCCACGATGAATCGCACTTCATCTTCATCATGCGTGTGCTCGATGCTGAATTTTGCCAGCATCGCGTCGAGTCCAACCGTGTCGGGCTTGACGTCGATCACGTCTGCGGTGACGTAGCCGCCGCGGGCTTTCAATTTTTCGATCTCCGGCGCGTATGCGCTCAGAATCTCGTTCGCAGATGCGTCGGCGCTCGCGCGATCAGTCATTTCCCATTGCTCGTAATCGATTCCGATGCCCGCGAGGTAATCGCGGATCTCGCTTTCTTCTCGCAGCGTTTTCTTTTCGTCTGGAATTCGCAGGACGGCCATGATCAACCTCCCGTCTCGGCCCTGGGCTGGATCGCCGAAGCCCGCACCACCACTTCCATCAGAAACTCAAGAATTTCGACGTGGCGCTTGGCTTCTTGTAGCGTCGCACCCCAAGTATAAAGCCCATGCTCGCGCAAAAGGAATCCATGGACGCCGCGATTCTCGCGCAATAGTTTCGCGACGAAGCCTGAAAGCTCCGCCATGTCCTGCGAATTTTTCAGGATCGGCAGCCACTCGCGGTGCTCGTGCGTTCGAACGCCTTCGAGGCCCTTCAGCATCTCGTATCCGTGAATTTCGACGCCGCCGCGCGCCGCATGCGCGCCCGAAAGCACCGTGCTCCAAACGGAATGCGTGTGCAGGACCGCTCCCGCACCCAACTCACGCACGATCGCTACGTGCAGCAGCGCCTCGGCCGATGGCTTGCCGCTCCCTCGCACGACGTGGGCGTTTTCATCCATCTCAATAAAGCTCGATGCATCGAGCGCGCCTTTGTCGAGCCCCGTGGAAGTGATCGCTAGCCGCATGGGCTCGTGCGAAATCGCCGCGCTGAAGTTTCCGCTTGTCCCAAAGACCCACCCGCGCTCGTAAAATTTCCGGCCTAGCGCCGCGAGTTCCGCAGCCAATGCTGTAAAACGCTCAAAGTCGCCCGAATCCGCGATGCCTGTCCGACGCGTCGAATTTTCAGCACCTGAATCCAAGACGAACACCTCGATGGGCCGCCATTCTCGCATGAAAACGGCGCCCATCAAGTGCCTGCCTCCAAATCAGGTCGCTAGAACTTCACCAGGATTGCCAGATCGATGCGATTTTCGATCTTCTTCAGGTCCGGCGTAAATCCCGGCACGATCGCCCCCGGTGATCCGCAGATATTTTCCACCAGCGGTGCGGTCGGGCATGAAGTCGGCGTAATCCCGCCGGGCCCCGAAAAGTACGGCACGTTCGCCGCGCGATGATCGAATTCCCAACGGAACGTGATGTATTGCTTTGGCATGTAGTCGAATGTCGCCGACGCGTCCCAAGCCTTGAACGGATCGCCTGGATTCTCTGTGAAGTACGGCGTGCCGGACGCCGCGGTTGCTCCGTTGATCGGCGGCAACAGCACAAGATACCGGCCCGGATTGTTGATCTTCCCGCCGCCCAGCGTCAGTCCGAGCTTGTCGCGATCGAACCACATCCGGTTGTAGAACATGAAGCCGAGAAAATCCTGCTTCGGCCCCTTCGCTGAATTCGTATCGC